>Ga0209193_1002025_pt1 | contig 9764 bp, 3 predicted proteins | sample COGITO_mtgs_1003_FD_185515 | JGI IMG/M metagenome (GOLD analysis project Ga0209193, IMG submission 185515) | Pelagic marine microbial communities from North Sea - COGITO_mtgs_100330 (SPAdes) (version 2) | ecosystem: Environmental > Aquatic > Marine > Epipelagic ... | reverse complement strand
CCAACAGCACTCCGCTCAAGTTGCTGCGGGCATAGGCCCTCCCATCAGCGAGATTGCCACGCAATTCGTTCAGTGCACGATCCTTCATCCCATCGCCCATTCCCGTGCCCAAGTAAGCATCAATTGACTCAAGCACCGGCAAAGTGGATTTGACCCCGAGAGTCGTCCTCGTGGACCCAGACATGAGAGGGGGCAACACCCGACCGCACTGGGCGAGGTAGCAGGCTTCCGCATTTCCAGTGAGGCCTATGGCATGAGCCTTCGCGGTGCTTGTTCGCCGACACCGACTGAACCGTCAAGAAGCGAATGACCCCGAGAAGGCATAACTACGCGTTACACCGGCCCATGCTGCAAGGCCACGCCCTTGTGGATTCTGGCCGACAAAATACTTGATAGCGTCCTCATACGACCGAAAGCTAAGCTGCTCGAACGTGATCCTGGCTCCCGGATCGGCGTTCTCGATGGAATTCACCCGAGACATCACCGAAGACAGCGTCTTGGTCACTAGATCCAGCGAGATCCTCACTCGCTTGCCGTCCAAAATCGCTGCTCCAAGGTCTGTGGACGTAGTGATCGACGCCATGCCCGATTGCGTCGTCCGACCGGCGGACCGGAGCGAACGTTCGGCGGTCTTGATGCGGGAATTGAGTCGCTTGAATGCCGTTGTGATGATCGACTCGTTGGCGACGATGCGCTGCTGCTCCGTTGCAAGGGCTTCCTTGAGTGTCTGCACCTCCTCCGCGAGTGACGTGAGGAGATCGCGAGTCTCCTGAGCCTCCCGGATATTTGCTGCTCCTTCGCGATCCAGCGCACTTATCGTCTCCACGACAGAATATCCGGGCAGTTCCGCGGTATTTCCAATCACGTCCTCCATGGCTCGGATACGTCGCAGGATATCGTCGTCGCCATCGTCTCCGCCTTCGTCATCGCCGTCGGGCACGTCGTCATCATCGTCGTCGTCGTCGCCGTCGCCCTCGGAGTCATCGTCGTCGTCGGAATCATCGTCGTCGTCATCCGGATCGCCTCCGTCGCCCGCGCCGAGGCCTCCTCCCTCGTCCGCGAAGATGTCATCCTCGACCTCTTCATCGTTGTCGTTCCAGTCCCGACCGCCTTCCGCCCCGCCGGCGGACGAATCGTCCTCACTGTCCGAGGAGGAGAAGTTGAATTCGTTCGGTTCCTTGATGGGTCTCTCCTGGAGTAACTTCGACATTGCGACGGCGGCACGCGCTTTGTCGGTGGCTCGCTCTGCCCTCTTGAGGTCCAAGTACCCCCCGCGGGCGGTAGCTCTCCAGCGGGGATGATTGTCGCCTTGTTCCAGGAACTCTTGGCGCCTTTCCTCCGGCAAGGACCCGGCGGAGCTGGGTAGAATGAATGCGGCTGACTGGAACACCTTTCTGGACGCCGTCGATCGCGAGGATACGGACAAGATGGACCCGACTGGGATGCATTGCTGTGACGCGTTCATGTGTGATTGAATGCCGCACCCGGCCTTGGGGTTGCCGCATAACCCACCCCCCAAGCCGACTTGGACTGCGCATATGCTCGCGAAGAAAGATTCGTCGACGAGCACGCCGCGGTCACTTACCTCCCCCCCCCCCATTGATCCCCGCCGAGTGGTTTCAGCAGGGGTAGACTCACCGGTCTCCCCCGAGGCGGGCTGCCCCGAGGCTGGTTGGCTGTCGGCCGGTACGGCGACCGGCTCGACGACGTCAAGGAGGGAAGAAAGGCCCGGAGGTTGGTTGCGTTGGGACGAACGACGGGTGGATACCCGCGACGAACTGCGGGTGGTGGATCGCTTCGTCATGACAGGTGTCGAAAGTCCGGATGGATGTGGATGGTGTAGATGGTGTAGATGGTAGAATGCTCAGGATTAAATCCCGAATCGAACCGTCGTTGGCTATGGGCACTTGTAGTTCACAGCGGTGAGTACTCGTTTCTTTTTCAAGTTGAGTGGCAGTGTCAGGCGTAGTTGTCCCGAAGATCCGATACGTTGGCGGCACTTGACAACTCCTGCACTCCCACAGCCAAATAATTGCGATGTTCGAAACTCCAATTCAGGATTTGTGAGTTCGATCAAATTGTTGACTGGTCCTTGATGGACCAGCGATGCGCTCGCCTGCGCTTCCTTTCCGCTGGCTCGTGAGAAAGCCTACCTGCTCGGCCAGCTCTTGTCAGCTTGCTCGGCGGTAAGCCCTCCTCTCGGCCAGCTCGTTCTCCCCCGACTTTCCTCGGGGATTACCGTTTGGTAAGCTTCAGTCTTCCCCAAACTCTTCTGTTGCTAAGCGCGTGACACTCATCAGTCTCCTCCGATCCTAATTCTTTGGGGAGATTCATGCCGTCCCGAACTCGGGCAGTAGAGCTTGGTTAGCCTCCTCCGGCCGAGCAAGTCACACCATATTCCCCAACCAATGGAGTGCATCATCCCTGAGTATCAGCTGGCATTTCGATCAGGGGTTTCTCCCATGCTGTCTCGTCCCATGATGCTTGGTACCGAACGGACATCGAGTATCGAGCGCTCCACGGCAAGTAATTTCAGTAGGCGCGAACAGCGGCGGGCGGATGGCGCTTCGGATCCGCCTCAATCATTTTGATATGATTATGTTAATCCTCCAGCGCCTGCGCTCACTTCCTCGTTTGACAGTTCCAAGGCCTTTGCTTCTTCTCCTGCCAATCCCATCTTAACTGTCAAGTACGAGTAGGCATAGCTACTACGAACAAGACAAAGATCATTGGGAACCTCAAACTCGTCTCCTAACTGTACATTAATTCCAAATTTCCAACTCCGAGAAGTCCCTCAGTTCTGACTCCTCATCCAACAGCCGATAGATCATAATATATGGGCAGATAAACCTGACCCTGTCTCCTTCTCTTCTGCTCGCTAAGCGCGCAGTAGATCTTCCTAAAGATTCCCCAGTGATGGCTGGGTGATGTCAAGCGGCTCCCTGCATGCGCGTTCCGATCCCCCGACTCTTGCTATGGCCAAATTCCGACGTTAGATGGCGCCCCGATAGCAACAGTAAGTTTGGAGTGAGACCGGCCCCGCAGGCTGGATAGCCCTTTACCTTGAGTTCATCCAATTTCTAAAACAAAGTTCCAGAGAGTAGGCCGGGCTTCTCAGCCTGACCCCACATAATGATCCCAAAATCAAACATGGTGACACGAGTGCTGCATTTTGGCTGTGTGCTAATCCCCCGATCTCATGGCTAAAAGATCTCGATTACATGCAGTACCCATACCTCCACGTTTCCGGCATGAGAAAGAGAGCGTGAGAGTAGTGTTCCCGCTGTGATTTGCGTTTGACTACTTGACCTCGTGCCCTCGCATCTCCCCGCCACCTATTGGTGGCGTCCTGAACAGACGTTTCCACGCCCAATTGGCGCGCCCGGTTTTCCGACGACTTGCGAAATGTGCGGTTGAAGCTGTAATTCGAATGCACATCGTCGTCCTCATGAATGAAACCGCACTCCGGGTCCTTCCGCATCTCGTCGAGAATCATGCGAAGAACCTCGTCGAATTCCGATTGGCGCGCCACCTGACCCGAGGCGTGACCGAACGCCGAGCCACTGGTGTAGCCCTCCTGCTGTCTGGCCTTCCTCAACTTCCTCAACCACCACCTGACCTCGATCCCCGACTTCGTTTTGGGGGGGATGTGAAAGGCATACGTACTAGTTCCTGACTCATTCTTGAACTCGCCTATGAGTTCCAGCCTTACGTAGGGGGCGGTGGCGAGGTCTCTCCCGGGAGCCATGGGGTCTCCCTCTGGCCAAACTCCTGTCTGGCCTTCCTTCCACTTCGCGTTGAGGGCTCCCAGATCCAACAGGAATATTTCTGGGCCTCGCAACGAACATACCATTCCAACTACTACTGCTGCTCCCACCTTCCACAAGAGACGTGCCTCCTCTGAACGCTGGTCGGCGGACTTTGCCTTCCTCCTCAGCCGGCTAAGCACCGCGCTAATAGCAGAGATGGACAGCGGCTGATTTGCATTGGACTCTGCTCCCATCCTTCTCTCGGCTCCCTTGGAGAAAGCCTTGAACCAGTTAGATTGTGTCTGGCAAGAGGTGAGCGCTAGATTGCTGAAGCCGCTGACGAACGCGCTGGTATCGCGGACTCCCCTAGGGGACGACTTGTAGACTGTCGAGTAAGTACCTCTCCATCCGCGCATGTTGTCGAAAGAGATGTACCCCTCCTTGTTGACTCGGCCCGTTCTCTGTATTGAATGATGGAGCATTTCCACCGCCACTCCCATTCCCACATCGTCTCCAATGGGCATTGGTCCTCTGGGCGGCAGCGATGGAGTCTTGTTTATGATCCTGCATTGCCTAAGGACTCTATCCACCCCCGTGCGGTGTCTCGACACCGTCGCCACTGCCGGTCCATGAAACGCATCAAGGGATGCTCGCCGAAGACACTGGATGTAAAGCTTGTCCATGTCTTCCTCGGGCAACCTCCCTTCCAAGTTTATCATCCAGCAACTTTCGCACTGGAACGGAACCGCGATGTGCGCGCCCTTGACTCCGTGGTTCAGGATGTCCTCCTCCGCCAGCTGACCGTGCCAAATGTTCCCCAGAACATCTTCGATACGCTTCATGGGGAACGTTCCCTCCGTCGCTAGGCACGCGAAGCAACCCGCGTGCGTTGTGAACCCGCATGCGGGCCACTCTTCGCGGGAGCTGCAGAAGTTTGCGCAGAATATCCCTTCCGTCCCCTTCACCGGTTGAGAGCACACGGCGCAGTCCCCCTTCCAGTTCCACCACGTATGGGGATCGTTTGAGTTTCCACGGCCTGTGTTTGACGAAGGGGAGAACAAGACCAAACCACACGGGTTCATGCATGGTTGATGGCCAGTGAGAAGATCCGACGGGCAACAAAGTGGACACATCGCATAGTTTGCAAAACAGTCTGAACCAATGGGGGGAGAATATCCTGGGAATGATGATGAAATGGTAAGCGTCCTGCCGTTTATGCACAGCCTTGAGCAGCTCCTCCAGCGCCGCGTCAGCGACCACCGGCGGTGGGGCCCAAAGATAAGTTTCGCCGTTCTTCTCATGCTCCGGGATCCATACTCCGTGTCGGTCTTTATGTCCTCCCTTGATTCCGTGTCCCTTGAAAAACCAGTCCCTAGGTTCCAAAACCTCGAGGTCCGGACGTCCAGACACGTCTCTGATGAAGTCGAGGAGGGGAGGGTGGCGGTCAAAGGCCGACTTGCCCAAGTCCACGAACCCCAGCATATCCTTTCCCGACATGACCCCCTCCAGCAAAGATCCCCTGGAGAGTGCGTCTGTCCCTTGCGCGATCATGCGCGAACCGGAGCAGTGCACCACGTACAGTGTCATGCCCGTGGACATCTCGACCTTCCTCAACCGCAGCACCAGCTCGTGCAACAGTTTCGATGATGAGCTGCCCTTATGAAAGCATGCCTCCGCCGTCGAGTTGTCCGTGAAAACCCAAAGCTCGCAAGCCTCCAAGTGACCCTGCGCCGCCTCGCCTTCTACTGTCTCCACCAAATTGCGCAGCTCCCTGTAATTCGAGCTCGCATCTTCTGCGTCGTGACCCCACAATCCGTTTCTCGCGTGGGTGCCATCCGGACGCTCCACCGATGCACCAAACCCACCAGACGACGCGTCCACGAAGCCGTAGTAGGCCCGAAAGACGACCTTGCCTCGCACAACATTGTACCGAGGTGTCTCTGATTGTGTCAGTGCAACCAACGCCTCAAGGTCGGACTTCAACCGCGGAACAGCTTGGGTCTTTCCGGACTCTGGACCTGAGCCTGACTCGACCCCAACTTCGCTTAGGACGGGCTTAGATGCCATCAACACCTCCCCCTCGTCCTCAGCGTCCGCAAGCATCTCCTCCTCGGCTTCTCCCGACACCACCTCTTCGTCTGAGGGGCGAGCGCGTGGCAGTTTATATCCCTCGTCATCCCTGCCACCGCGCCAGGTCTCCAGGGAGAGATGAAGACCCTTTAGGTACGGTTTGAGACCCGGATAGGCTTGGCATGCGTACACCAGAAAGCCTCGGTCTGACATGAGCTCGCTGTGATCGAGCTCCCGTACTCCTTCCTCCAATCGCTTGAGCCATTTGTCCACTATCCTCCTCATTTTGTCCCACTTCTCCTGCGATAACAATTGAACTAAACCCTTCTCCTCGTCGTTTACCACCACGACTCCAGCCCATGCCCCCGCGAACCTCGACCCCAGAAAGTGACGAATCTTCCGCAGGGCATCCTGGATGCCCAAGTAACTCTCGCGCGTGCTGATGGCGTGCCCAGCCTCCTTGACTCGCTTAGGAGATCCAGCGTTCACCCGTTGGTCGTCCACAAAGGTAGCAAAATCGTCTGCTAGGGAGCCGTCCTGCCTGCGCTTAGAAATCCAGGACTCTCCTGGATCATACTCCGGCGTGCCAGGTAAATTCAAACGAACATGGCTCCACTGGAAAGCGTTTGACTCGTCGGCAGGGTCTCCTCGAATGATTTCCTCGGCGATGAGGTACGTCCGTACCGAGTTGTATGGCGAGGACTTGAATCCCATCAAATTCCGCACCCAGACCAACCAGAGTTGAGGGCACTCTTCCTCCGAGAGTCCCAGCGGCCGCAGGTCGACGCCAGTGAACTTGCGCGCATCTCGGCTGAGCATAAAATTCAGAAACATTTCCCCTATGTCCCGGTCCTGCATGAGGGAGTTCTTGTCCAACATCCTCAGCAGGGTGGCTGCGGTGGGCAGCCAAAAGGAGGGGGTCCACACGCAGTCATTGAGTCCATTCGCTCCCGCGTGGTACACTACCCGCCAGTCCTTGGCTTTGCCGTCTTCCTCTCCTTTGGGAACGGCAAAGTATTGGATAAGTGATTCCATCATCTCATCGGGCACATCCAGGTACTTCTTCGCTATCACATCTGCCAGTTTCTCGCGGAGGACCTCCTTGGCGTCCTCAGGCATGTCCCGCTGGGGACGTTTTTGAGTGGGCCCTTCGCTTTCAAAATACACAGGCGCTCCATCCCTTGCCAGGTTCCGGTATTTCTCCGGGAAGCGCATGAAGTGTAGCCGCGAACCGACCGGATAATTAAACCAGTCAGCGTTGAACGCGCGCCACATGATGTCACTGACGCCTTCTAGGTCCATACCCAGATTGGTAAGGTTTCCTCCCTTGTCCCGGAGAGGCTTCATCGGCTGGTCCTCGGATCCAAACCACTTGGCGCCGTGTTGGTCACGCATGTACTGGCCGCAATCATCCATCACATTGCTGGCCCATCGTCTCAGCAGGGACTCCCGCAGGGTGTCGGCCGCCTTGACTTCCTTCTCGGAGGGGGATCCCCCGAATACCGCTTCGTCCCACCATTCCTTCTTCACCTCGGCCTTGTCTGACTTGACCGCGCGTTGATTATCCCTATCATTCGATATATTACGTAACAAATCGCCCGAAGGCGTGTTAGATATACCAAAGTCATTCGTATTCTCACCTTGCGCTGCTTCGTCGGCCTCACACTGGTCGCTGCTGTCGCTAGTCAGACCAGGAGTGTCAACAGGATCTGCGTGACTGGGTATCCGGTGCATGTCCTCCCTGTCCGTCTCCAAAAGGGTGTCTTCCGACTTTACCGAGGCGTCCGCCTCGGCACCGATCCCTCCGGCGACCGGCTCCAAAAGGTTGTCTTCCGACGCGGTGTCTTCCGACGCGGCCTTTATATTGGCCCCGACTCCTCCTGTAGCCGGATGTAGATCTGCTGGCGCTGCCGAGGCAGTCGCATGAGCCGACGACCCCTCGGATGGACAAACACACGAAAGAGAGGGGAAGGAAAAACCACGATGGGCCATTTGCGCCTCGGGCTCGACCGTGGCGTTGCGTCTCCCATCTGTTAAGGTCTCCTCCCCATCAGTCGGTGTGCCTCCTGAGCATTCTGAAGCGCGTCCAGCAGAGACTGTGATGCCAGTGATGGAAAATGAAGTTGATTCATCCACACTTGCTGGGGGCAAATCGTCTCGAGCTGGTCCATCCTCCCAAACCCGAGACTTTTCTACTCCCTTCTCCTCCCGAGCTGGGCCATCCCCCCCGCTCGTTAGGGCCTTTGGGGCCGTGCCTCCCCTTCGATGGCCGGTGTTTTCTCCCGAACCTTTCTTGGGTCGGCTCCCCCCACTGTTGCTCCCCCAAAGGGCCATAAAAATTGACGTAACAATAGCCGACGGCAACCCCCACGTGATATCATCCGGAATCGTCGTCCGTCCCAGTTGGTGTCGCGTTGGCAGGTCCAAGGCCGTCATGATTTCCGCCGTCGTGAGTGGGCGTAGCACGAAGCGCGTGGAGCTGAATACGGACGGACACACGTAGGCTTCCCCGGGCACCGACATGTCCATGAGACCTCTCCAAATGAGCTTGCCACGCCATCGTACGGCGACACGCTCCAGCGTGAGGTCGTCCGGAGGAGCAATCGCCTGGGGGAAAAAGCCTCTGCTAGCGCTTCCCACCAAGTGTGCCATGGTCTTGGGCGTAGCTGGACCAGGAACGAACGTCTCAGCCGTGCAACCCGACTCGCTGTCGTAGAAGACACAGTGATGCCCGTTGGTGGCGCCGCCAAACGCCGCGTGATCAAGTACCGCGAGACGCAAATCCAGCCGGCGACCCAAGTTCCGCGCTCTCTGCAAGACTGCGCTTCGCTGTTTCCGCGTGGCCGCAACAAGAGGCACTGAGGGTCGAGACAGGGCATAAAGACTGAAGATGAAGCCGCCAGTATGATGTCTTAGTTTAGCACGAAGTGATTCAAGGAAGCTCTGACTCCCCGACCCCAAAATTAGCGTATCCGGGGGCGGGATGACGGCGATGTCCTCGTTCACTCCGTGCCAAACCCCCCTTGCCTCCGGGAACTCCTCTCTGAATCCGACCGGTGCCTGGACTTTCTCGAGAGGAAGCCCGAGTGCGACCGCCGTCACCAACCACACAGGATATTTATCCGCCACAATCCACAACTTCTTCCTTGGCTGCAACCGTGTTATACGCTGCGACACCTCCATACACAAATTATTTTCACCTAACAAATATCGAGCACTCGATACCACTGGCTCCTCTCCCGTCGGCTGCTCGCCTAACTCCTCGGGAGAGGAAGCCGGGGACTCTCACTTGCCCCCGGACTTCAAGTCATTGCGTGTGATGACCGAGTTCAGCTTGTTAGACACTTTCTCCACGGTCATCCTGGCTGCCGCCGCCGCGTCATTCGCCGCCTTGATCTGCTTGACGAGTTTATCCGCCTCCTTGGCGACGAGCGTCTGAATGTCCTCCTTGGACAGGTGCTTGTTCGCCGACACCGACTGAACCGTCAAGAAGCGAATGAAGCAGTTGTTGATCTTAGGGTGATCCACGATCTTCGCCGCGATGTATTCGTCCAGGATCTTAACTTCCTGCAGAGTTGCCACCGCTGCTGCCGCCGCGAGAAGTCCCTTGTTGGAGGAGTTCGCGTGGGAGACGGCCCGATGAGCGGGCAACACTGTTTCAGCCAACATCCAAAGGACACGGGAACACAGGATCATAATCTGTTTCTCCGGCATCTTAGCTTCGCTTAGCTGATGAATGAGGTTGTCGATGTGCCCAAACGTCAAGCCGTAGAACGTCTCGACTTTCTGCATGCACTTGAGGGCGACATCCAACAGCACTCCGCTCAAATTGCTGCGGGCATAGGCCCTCCCATCAGCGAGATTGCCACGCAATTCGTTCAGTGCACGATCCTTCATCCCATCGCCCATTCCCGTGCCCAAGTAAGCATCAATTGACTCAAGCAC
>Ga0209193_1002022_pt1 | contig 9771 bp, 21 predicted proteins | sample COGITO_mtgs_1003_FD_185515 | JGI IMG/M metagenome (GOLD analysis project Ga0209193, IMG submission 185515) | Pelagic marine microbial communities from North Sea - COGITO_mtgs_100330 (SPAdes) (version 2) | ecosystem: Environmental > Aquatic > Marine > Epipelagic ... | reverse complement strand
ATTGCTTGACCCCATACTTCAGGTACAAATTCTTGTCCTACTGAGTCAGCTGCAGCAGCAGATGCACCACCTTGCAGCATATTAATATCTAATGGATCACTTATGTTTGCCATTTATAAAACCTTCTTTCTATTTTTTAGCAAAAGATTTTACGATGTCTTTCCAATTTCTTTCTTTGTCTTGTTTTGACATATTATGCCATTCATCAGACATAGGTTTACCTTTAACAGTTGCCCTAACACTAGGTTCTGACGGTGTTTTAGGTTTTAATTGTGACACCATAAACTCTAATACGTCTAAATCTTTATTTTTGAATTGTTCACGCTGTTCTTCAGGTATAGAAGATAATAACACTTCTTTTCTTTGATTGACTATACTTTCATACTTTTCTTTGTATGGAGATAAAGATTCAACTTCGGCTTCAAATTTTTCTGCCAATGTTTTAAATTCTTCTTTTTCTTTAAGTTTAGTGTTTTCTTGTTCTTGAAGTTGTTTTTTAATTTCTGATAACTGATTTTCAGCTTCTTGCGCTCTTTTTCTATACTTCTTGCTTTCTGCTATGTACTCATTCTGAGCTGATTCCTGAGTAACATTCTCTGTACCATTATCCACTACTGTTTCATTTGATACTACATTTTCTTCGGACATACTGCCCTCCTATATGTTGTGTATTTGTTAATGCAAAATACTATATCTTGCATTTCTCCTACTTCGTAAGTTAAATTAGAATGGTAGACTTATGCAAGTTTTAAATGATTACAAACAAAAATGGTTCGACTTTTTAGGGTACGAACCACACGAGGGTCAGAGAAAGTTGCACTTTCCTACTAAAGAATCTGCAAGGTTTTTTGTTATGGTTTGTGGGAGGCGATTTGGAAAGACGACTGCGAGTGCTATGGAAGCAACCTTTTATGCTTCCCAGCCTAATCAAAGGATATGGCTCGTAGGTCTTTCGTATGATAAAGCCGATTTGATGTTTAGAGAAGTATGGGATAAAATGGTAAAAGGACATCAGAATGACATTATTAAGGCTTCCGAAAAAGAAAGATATATCAAATTCAAGTGGGGTACTACAGTAGAAGCTAAATCGGCAGACAATCCTGATTCACTTGTAGGTGAAGGGTTAGATCTGCTAATAATAGATGAGGCAGCTAAAGTAAGACCAAGAATTTGGGATATGTATTTATCTCCCACATTATCTGATAGAAAAGGTAAAGCTGTGTTTATTTCAACGCCAGAAGGGTTTAATTGGTTATATGATTTATTCTTATTGGGAAAAAGTGATGAACTTTGGGAATCACACCAAGCTCCATCTTGGGATAATGGTTTTGCTTTTCCTGAAGGTCAAGACGACAGGTTTCTTATTGAAAGAAAGCGTAATATGGCTAAAGAGCTATATGACCAAGAGTATGGAGCGCAATTTACATCGTTTGAAGGTAGGGTTTATCCTTTTGATAGGAATATTGATGTCGGCTACTATCCTTATAACCCACATCTTCCTACTTTTTGTAGTATTGATTTTGGGTACAGGATGCCTTCTGTGGGATGGTATCAAACCTACAGAGTAAATGGTGAATGGCATATAAATATGATAGACGAGATAATACACGAAACAAACATTAAGACAGACGAATTAGCACAAAGAATTAGAAGTAAAAAATATAATGTTATGAGATATTATGGTGACCCAGCAGGGTTACAGGCACAAGGACAGTCAGGCGTAGGAGATATAGAAATTTTTAGAAAAATGGGTATAGCAGTAAACACAATAACAGATAAAGCATCAAGAAGCATAACAGCAGGTGTTAATCACGTTAGAAGTTTTGTAGAAAACGCCAATGGCGAAAGATACCTACACCTAAACAACAACTGCATAGGTATGGCAGAAGATTTAGAAAGTTACAGGTATCCAGAGGCTCAAGATAGTAAGCCGTTAAAACAAGAACCATTAAAAGACGGATACCACGACCACGGATGTGACCAGTTAAGATATTTTTTTATTAACCATTTTCCAATTAAAAACAGACAAATAAAGGTAAGGAACAGATGATATACGAAGAAACAGATATAATACAAGAAAGTTTAAAAGAGTTAAAAGTCTATAATTACAAACAAAGAGAAAATTATGTTAATAAATTATTAGATTATTACAATGGTAATGATACTGCAAATTATATAGCTTCCAAGTTTGATTTAGAAGCATTTAGAGAAGTTCCTCCGTATGAAGCAAATATTACCAAAAAATTTATAAATAAAATGTCAAGAGTATATACTATTGGTGCTAGTAGAAATGTTAATGAAAAATATGATAGTTTTTCTGTTTTAAAAGATTCAAAAATGAAACATATAGAAAGAATGACACGTTTAATTGGAACAATAGCTACTAGAATTATGTATGTTGATGGAGAAATGCCTTACTTTGATTATCAACCAATATATTATTTTCATCCTTTCTTTGCTGATGATCCATTTAAACCTGTTGCAATATCTTATCCTTTAATGAATTATGTAGATGATTCTAGCAATTCAGATAAATTACAATATATACATTGGAATGATATAGAATATGTTATATTTGATGAAGAAGGTAATATTTTAGAGCAAAAAGAACACGGATATGGCGTTTTACCATTTGCATTTACACACAGAGAGCATCAATGTGATTCTTTTTATGTAGAAGGTGCAAATGATATAATGAACGCTAACGAACACATAAACATCACAATGACAGAAATGCAACTTGGTCTAAGGTTTCAAATGTTTGGACAACCTGTAGTGTCAGGAGCAGATTTAGGAAATAGACAAAGATTTGGCTCAGATGTTATATTAGAACTGCCAGATGGTGCAAATTATGATATAAAATCGCCATCAGGTGATATTAACAAGGTTATTGAGAATGTTAAGTTCCAAATGGAGCTTGTAGCACAAAATAATCATTTATCTGTACAGTTTGCACAAGATGGTGGCGAAACTCCTAGTGGTATAGCCTTAAAAATTAAGGATTTAGAAAGTTTTGAAGATTATCAAGACGATTTAGAGCTTTGGAAACGATATGAACACGAAATGTATCAAATTGAACGTAAAATAGCTAGTGTATTAAACATTAGTATGCCAGATACATTAAAATTAGACTTTAATGAGCCTGATTATCCAATGACAGTACAAGACCAGATAGCACTAGACAATCATAGACTATCACTAGGATTGATGAGCAAAGCCGAACTAATGGTTGAATACAATAAAGACTTAACCATAGAAGAAGCAAATACTAAACTAACAGCAAACCAAGCACTAATAGAGCCTGAAGATGATAGAAGTCAAGTATAATATAAATTTTAAGAAAGCTCTTAAAGAGTTAGAGAGTAATAAGTTATTTGAAACTGTTAATGAAGGTTTGTCGCATAAAGTAGCAGAAACATCTTCTCGTTTTATATTAGAAGGTAAAGTAAAACCTAAATTGTCAGATAAAAACCCTAGAAAGAAAAAAGATGCAAATGCAAGACCTTTATTTGATACAGGAAATTTAGCTAATAGTTTAAAAGGTAGTAAAAGAGGTATTACTGCAAATAAACCTACAGGTGGTGGTATACCATATAGAAGTCATAGAGAAAGTGATTTTGAGTGGGTAAAACCAGATGGACACCCTGTAGATGTACCACAAAGAGAGTTTATAGTAGCAAGAAGTAGAGGAAAGCTATTAATAAGAGGAACATCTGCTTTAGTTGATAAAATATACAAGGAATTTAGCAAAAAGTTTAATAAATTACTGTATAAATCAATGAGGAAGTGATAATGAAAGATTCTGAAGCCGAAGCAATAGAAATCCTACTAAGAAACGTAATCAATATGCACGAAAAACTAAACATACTTATAGATTACTTAGCTAAAGATATAGAACAAGACGATAAATACGAAAGAGAATTTTACAAAGACGAAGATATGTTAGTGCAAATAGAAAAAGACACATACAAACAAATGTGCGATTTAATGGAAGATAACACAATACCCTTTATGGGCATAGCTTAGTGGAGAAAAATGGATATTTTAGCAGTATTGGAACAGTTTGGAATACCAGTTACGATGACGATAGCGTTCGGATTTTTTATATGGAGGCAGAACAAGTTCATACAGGAAACTCTAATGACAGAGTTAGATCAAGACTTCAAGAGGTTGGAAGGTATTATTATCAAATTAATCGACCAACAAAAGAAAGTACAAATGGAGCAAAAGAAACTAAACGGAATCTTTAAGGCTCAAGTAGAAATAATCGCAAGACTATCAGGAAACGGATTAAAAGACAAATTTTTAAGAATTATGGAAAAAGGTGGTATGGTAGATGAATAAGCAAACTAAAAAACTAACAATAGTAACTCCTATGGGTAGTCTTGAAAGTGATTCAGGTAGTCATTTAGTAGATGTTATAACAGTTCTTGGTGCTATTCTGGCGTTTGTGATACTTAAAAAACTAGTAAGTAAATACGTTAAGTAGATTCCTCAGCAGCAACAATAGATTCTTCCCACTCTTTTCTTTGACCTTTAGTAGGGCGTTTAGCACTTAATGGTTTAATACCTACAGCTTCAGCTCTTTTCTTCCAACGATACCATTCCTTACGCATATCATTACGTGTTTTCTTTTTATTGTCGTATCTATCTTTTTCTATCTCACTCTTTAACGCTACCTTTTCTTGTTTAACAGTTTTAGAAGGTTTTCTTTCAGGTAAATCCTCTGGTATCACCACATCATCAAATATCTCAACAATCTCTGCATCTTGTATATCATCAGACTTAAGAAACTTCTCAAAAGGACTATCAATGGTAATATTGACGTTTTTAACGAGTTTTCCACTATGCTCTAGTACTAACCTAGCAGCTTGTACATTACCGTGCTTAGCTTCCCTTACCATAGCATTAATAACAGCAGGTAACTGTGAGCCAAACTCAGTCATATACCTTTCATAAATCTTATCTATAAACATAGGATCTTGTCGCCATTTAGCTACACATATATCAGATACACCTACCTTAGAGGCAACTTCTTTAACTGTAATAGCAGGATTTAGTGCGAAAAGTTCTATTGCTAGTACTTTGTGGGGTTTTCTTTGTGCTGGTGTCGTCTGCATACTCCATAATTTAGTACTTGTTGGTACATTTTTCCTATTTTTTTTATTTTTGAGAGATGGTACTTAGTATCTACCTTTTTTGTGGAAGGGGTTCCGACAAGAAAATCTGTGAGTCTATCCCCCATACGCCCCCTTTTAGCTAAATATACCTCTTGACCCTTGTTATGGTATGCCTGGATCATTTTAATGGCTTAAATAGCACGTTTAGTAGATAATACAAGCATAATAAGAGACATAAAAGCCGTAATTCTTAATGTTTTTAATTCTATACTAAATATATAAATCTTAAATATTTAAAATAATCTTGATCCAAACACCAAACCAAAAACCAAAAACAAACCTTTTACTTGTTGTCTCTTACTATGTATGAAATGTACTTAGAACGGCTCGATATTACGGCTCAAATTGATATTACAAACATATTAAAAGAATTAATTTAATTTTGTTCTCGTCTATTAATTAAATATATTCTTTACATTATGTAAATAATTGTTGTTCGGTAAATAAATTTAAAGTAATTTAACTTTAAGACAAGTAATTAAATAAACTAAATAAGGAAATAAAATGAATACAATATACTTAGATGATAATGCAATGATAAAAGACAATAAATTTTATGTCTTAAAATATGATAGTAAACAAGGAACAATCTTAGCACCAGTCAATTGTATTGTTTATTATGACATAGTTAAAAATATTGTTATAGACGCTATTAATAAACAAGGCTTAACAAGTATTTATAAAAAAACATATGAACAAGTAAAGCTTGAAAATGAAAATGTAGTTGTAATGGATATTGAAAGAGCTTGTAAAAAAATAGATGATAAAAATAAAACAAAGCCTAAAGAAATAAACTACCAAGTATTTGAAAATATGCTTTGTGAACTACCTCCAGAAAATTGGACACAAAAAGAAAGCACTGAATCTTTTATATTTCCTGAATACTATTCAGGTATTATTACTGATATTTATGCTCGTATTAATAATAAATATTATACTTTCAGAGATAGTGCAAAATTAACACATAATCAAATAATTAATAAAATAAAGGGCATATAATGAAACTCATATATATATCAAAAAGAATAAACGGCAATAAATCAACGTGGAGTATACCACAAAAAAAGAAAGTGAGAGTTAAAAAGAATGAAAATTAAAACACAATTACCAATATTTACAGGATTTTATAATACTATATTTGATATACCAGAAGATATTGAAGATATTGAAAGTATAGATTATAAAAAATATGAAAATGATGTATCAAATCAATTATGTGAAATTGTAGAAAATGAATTATCAAACTTTATAAAAGATATTGAATTTATAAAAGTAGATAGTCCTAAATATTATAATTATTCCAATGATACTATTGATTGCATTATAACACCTAAAAAACAAGCTATTTTAAGCTATATTAAGCAAAATTATAATAATTGGTGTAAATACTTAAAAGATAATTATACAAGCTATGATGGATTTATTTCATATTATAGTAATGATCCAAATTCTGAAGATTGGAATAAAAATCTTTTTGATGAACATCAAATTACTGGAGTATTGGATTTTATAGCTAAAAATGAAGATATAACAACTGAAGATTTATATTGTGAATTAGAAGTATATGCAGAAGATTACAGGCTATAATATGAAATTTACAAGTATATATACTAAAAAAACTTATAATATTATATTTAATAATAATGATTATAAAATATTGTTAAATAATGATATTAAAGATCAAGGTAGATTATTTTTAATAAATAGCTATCAAATTGAGCAAACTATAAACAACTTTATAATAAATAAAGATAAATATAGATATTAAACTAAATAGAAAGGTTATAATGATTATATATATAATATTAATAGCTGTAATTATAATAACATTAATTAAAACATAAAGGACGGCAAAAAATTAACAAAGTTTATGATCGATAAACTACAACGTTGTTGTTATTGTTAATAATAAAAGATAGTAATAATTTATAATATGTTAAAACAAACAAACAAAAAAGGGAATAAAAATGATAAATAAATATATAAAAAAATGTTCAATCGTTGAAGGTGTTCACAATGAATCTATTATAATTGATGAATTACAAGTTATAAATAATATTTGTAATTGTAGTTTAAAATTACAGGCTACAATCAAAAACAAATATAATATAATTAATGATAACGAAGTATTGCAAACTGGAACTATAAAAGAGCTTGCTTTTTTTATTTCTGGTTTGAGATCGATAATTCCAGTGTTTAAAAAATGATTTGGAAAAAAACAAAATATTTAAAAGGTTTTAAATTTACTTATGAAGAATTTCCAGTAAAGGAAAGTAATAATAAAACATATATATTATCTGCTGCTTGTTATGATTGGAATTATGATTTTGTTGGATACAAATTATATAAGAAAAAAAACGGACATATATATTATACTAATGTTAATAACTAATAGAAAGGAAAGGCAAAAAATGAATACAATAAGTTGTCCAAAGTGTGATTATGAAACAGAAGCACTAATAAAAGATAATGGCGATATTGATAAGGATTATATTCCCGAACATTATTGCTATCCATTAAGCGATAACCTTACAACAACATATTATAAAATAAATAATAAATGGATAGGAGAAAAAGAATGAATGAAGAAAAATGGTACTGGAAAGGTAACGGAGTATTTAAAAAAGATGAACTTATAAAAAAAATGAAAGAAGATATAATTCTTGACGACAACCAAACAAATGAAAAAGGTTATAAATACTTACTTGAAGAAGATGTATTTGGAGTAAATTCATTTTTTGATTATCTTAATAGTATTTTTAAAAAAGATGTTAATAACTAATATTATAAACCTTATATTATATCCTATGATGAATTTTAGAGGATGCACCAATCCTATAGCCCCATATTCTGGAGTTGATTAGTGCATTATATCCTACGAAGTTATTTCGTCAGAACACCTAAGAATATTTTCGAGATAGCAGGACTACTCTTATTCATCCTATCCTTGCAGCTTTGCTATGCCCTTCATGTAGCTGCTTAATTATATTTGATCCACGAAGTCTATAAAACCAACAAATCAAATATTTAGGATGATAAAATACTATGATTATAATTAGAAACCAAATTATATTATAAATTAATTAAAATAAAATGAATTGTTGCGTAATTGAAAAATTATATTTAGATTCTTATAATAAAATATTTAAATTTTTAAAACAAATGGAGATTATAAATGCAAAACGCTATAAAAGAGGTACTCTCAAAAAAAGGGATTAAACAAAAATTCTTGTGTGATAAGCTGGGTATAAATGAGAGTGTATTATCTCTTATTATAAATGGAAAGAGGAAACCCTCACAAGATAGGATCAAGTCGTTGGCCAAAGCCTTAAATACGCCAATTAGAGTTCTTTTTCCTACTATAAAAGTTAAGAAAATAAATTTTTACATTTTAGACTAATAAATAGGAGAAAATAGAATGAAAATGCAAGAAATATGGAATAAACTATCTAAAATAGATGTTAATGAACACAAGAAAAAAAGAGGGCAATTCGATTATTTGCCTTGGAATGTTGCTATATCAACAATAATGCAGCATTATCCAGATATAAGCTATGACTTTTTACATTATACTGATAGTAATGGTATGGTTAAAGATTATATTGTTGCTCCAGATGGATCTTGTTCTGTTGAATGTGTTGTTAATATTGGCGATAATACTAAGAAAATGTTTTTAGCAGTTACAGATTATAATAATAAGGCGATTAAAAATCCAAGTTCAGTAGATATTAATAATACTAAAATGCGTTGTTTAACAAAGGCGATTGCGACTGGCTTCGGGTTAGGCTGGTATATATATCTTGGAGATGCTTTACCACAAGAGGAGTTTTATACTGAGGATCAAACTGCTGAGTTCGCTAAATTAATCGAACATCAATCTTTCAAAGGTAAGAAAAACTTAGTTAAAGACGAACTAAGAAAATCTACTTCCAAGACAAACTATCAACGTGTCCTTAATAAAATGAAGAAAAGTATTAAGAAATACGAAGATGAACAAGCTGAAGCTATAAATCAAGACTTAGACTCTCAAATGAAAGGTAAATTATAATGATACATTTACCAGAATCAACACCTGAACATCTAATTAAGTTTCATAATACTGAAGAAGCACAAATGAATTACTGCCGTAGCATTGGCTGTTATTATAATTGTCTGCACTGTGTTAATTATTCGGAATCAATTCCAATACCTACAACAATGCCTATTAAAGAAAAAATATCTCAAGTAAGGGTAACACCTACCAAGTACGATAATCTTGCACAAAAGGCTTTAAATAAAGGGTATAAAAAGCACGATCACGTATTATGGGATTATATCATAGAAAAATTCACGAAAGGATAAAATGGAAACAAGTAACATAAGACACGAATGTTTTTTATTTGCACAAAAGATGATGAAGTTAAATCCTAATATTATGATAGACTTTAATGTTTTTGACGTAAATGAACACTATAAAGACACAAAAAAAGGAGAATAAGAATGGAAGAAGTAATTTTACATAGACAAGAAAAAGCAGTTAGTTTTGATAAAAACGATAATACAATTCATTTTCATAAATCATACTATACTATTTACGAACTTGAAAAAACTT
>Ga0209193_1002006_pt1 | contig 9813 bp, 10 predicted proteins | sample COGITO_mtgs_1003_FD_185515 | JGI IMG/M metagenome (GOLD analysis project Ga0209193, IMG submission 185515) | Pelagic marine microbial communities from North Sea - COGITO_mtgs_100330 (SPAdes) (version 2) | ecosystem: Environmental > Aquatic > Marine > Epipelagic ... | reverse complement strand
AACACAACCAGCACAACGTCAACTACGACCGGTGCATTGATTGTATCGGGAGGTGCAGGTGTTGCAGGTAATGTACACATTGCTGGAAATTTAGTAACGGCTAACACAGGTACTGTTAGCACAGGTAATATTACCGTTAGGGGATTCCATGTTGGAAACATGAACTTTAGCGGTGCAGACACAATTTATATCAACGGTAGTCCAGTTGTAACTTCCGCTGGTGCGTTTAATGGTGGTACTGTTGGACTAGCAACCACATTCCAATCAGCAACAGCGTCAACCAGTAAAACAACTGGTGCTGTGATTGTTACAGGTGGTTTGGGTGTGTCAGGCAACACTTTTGTAAGTGATATACACGCAGTAGGCAACAATGCCGCATTCCGTGGAAACTTAATTGGTACACTTAAAACAAATGCACAACCAAGTGTTACCAGTGTTGGTACACTAACAAGTTTAATAACTTCAGGAATCTTTACTTCTGGCGGTAACGTAATGCCAAGTGTTACTAATACACATTGGTTGGGCGACAAGAACACAGCCAGATGGGCACAAGTACATGCAGGTACATTAGATGTAACCACTATTGCAAGTGCTCCACAATTTAGTGGCATTCCTAATTTTACAGCAAATGCTGTATATACTAGTGGGACAGCATCTAGTAGTAAAACCAGCGGTGCTATTGTAGTTACAGGTGCAGGTGGTGTTGGTGTAGGTGGTGATGTACGATCAGACAAGGTGTATGTTGATAGTGGCGTATTTTGGTCAGGAAACAGTGCCCCATTTGCTAGTGTAGGTGGAGCGGACACACAAGTACAGTTCAACGACAGTGGTTCACTTGGTGGTGATGCTGACCTTACATATAACAAAACAACGAATATATTAACTACAACTGGTAATGTTAATGCAAATCATCTCAATGCAACTACTAGTTTGCAGTCTAACGTGGTTAACGCTGTAACTGGTACGTTTGGTGGCAACGTATCCGCAACTTACTTTACAGGTACTGCTACCGAAGCACTATATGCTGACTTAGCAGAAAAATATATTACAGATCAAGACTATTATCCAGGTACAGTGGTTGTAGTTGGTGGCACCGCAGAAGTAACAGCAAGTTCAGAAGGCGAACGTGCAATTGGTGTTATATCTACAGCACCAGCGTTTTTAATGAACAAGGACGCAGATGGACAAGCAGTTGCACTAAAAGGGCGTGTACCATGTCGTGTAGTAGGTGCAGTAGCCAAAGGTGACGAACTAGTACCAGCGAATAATGGATGCGCAAAAGCAGGCGACGGTAAAGTATTTGGTGTTGCACTAGAAACCAGCACAGATACTGACGAAAGAGTTATTGAAATAGTGGTGTTATAAATGAGCACAATTACATGGGTAACTGCTAAAGGTGACTTGGGCACTATACCTGAGTCACAGTTCTTTTCTTTGCAACTACAAGCAACAGACAGCGACAGTCAGCCATTAACTTATAGTTTAATTGCAGGTGAACTTCCGGGCGGAATGTATATCACACGTGCAGGTGAATTCCGTGGTGCTCCAACAATTTTAAGTGCAGTCGACCAAAGCCAAGCATATAGTTTTACTGCCAGAGCTTCAAACAATGACGGAGATGTTGCAGATAGATCATTCACTTTAACAGTAAACAATACTGTTGGACCCGAAGTGTTCCCACGTCCTGATTTAATTGGTGCATTCTTTGACGGAGAATTTTTAAGTTACCAATTTGCATCCACAAATGATAACCCTAGTGCTACAGCAACTTGGAAAGTAATAGAAGGTGATTTACCGCCCGGGACTACTCTTAGCTCAACTGGATTACTTTCTGGATATGTAGATATCATTGCCGCTAACATTGATGATTTAGGCTACGAAGCGGCAGCATACGAAACAATTATTTTTGATGCGCTGCCTGAAAGTACAGACAAGTATTACAATTTTACAGTACGGGTTAGTGACGGAGCAAAGTTTGACACTGTTAACGTAAGGTCTTTAATAGTAAGTAAAGGAAACTTTACTGCTGATAACGATATTACCGTTGTTAATAATACATTTATTACAATTGATCATGATAACAGTTATCGTCCAATCATACTAAATGCACCAGGTAGTTTACCTATTAGGACAGCAGGAGACACGTTTGCTTACAAGTTTTTAGCATACGATCCAGAGGAAAAACAAGTACAATGGGAAGTTGATGAGTTACTGTTCAGTGGGTTAGATCAATTAGATTATCCTACAAGCCAAACACTTAGCGGAGACGGCACTACTGGTCCATATACACTAGACACTGCGGCTGCCGCAGTGGACATCAGTGTAAGAATAAACGATACAATATACCTACCTACTGTTGACTACACAACATCAGGAACAAACTTAACATTTACAAGCCTGACTCCGGGGGCAACTGATGTAATTGAAGTTTTATACGTTACGCCGGGCACTGGTTTTGATTCATTGCTGTTTGACCAAGGTGCCCAAGGATTGCCAATTGGACTTTCGATTGACCAGAATACAGGTTGGTTGTTTGGTACACTACCTGAACAAACCGAATCTACTAAAACATACGAAGTAGCAGTTAAGGCTTTTAGAAGACTAACTCCTGGAGTAAAGAGCGATCCGGTTGTATTCAGCTTAATAGTTCAGCGAACACTTAACGAAGAAATTATTTGGACAACCAACGAAAATCTTGGACAAATGGATAATGGTGCTGTAAGTGAGATTACCATAAGTGCATATAATACATTGGGTAAAGAATTAGATTACAGCACAATTTATCAACCTTATCGCAAAACGCCACAAGGACTAAAATTGCTTCCCACTGGAGACTTAGTAGGGCGGGTATCATTTAGATATTTTAGTTTAGATGCGGCAGTGGGTTATCTTCCTGTAACCAGCACAACTGAACTAGTAGTTGGAATGAGTGTACAAGGACTAGGTGTAGCGGCTGGGTGTAAGATTACTGCAATAGTAGATAACAGGACTGTTGAAGTACAACCAGCAATTTATGTTGTTCAGGGCACACTATTAACATTTAGCAACGACACTACATCAAAGGTAGTATCAACAACCAGTAATGCAATTACCACAGCGATAGACAGCGGAACAACAACGTTTGATCAAAACTGTAGATTTACAGTAAGAGCAACAGCTCGAGACGGTACGATCACGGCAGATAAGAGTTTTAGGATCTTTATCAAGTCTAAGAACTTAGCACCATACGAAAATTTATATCTAAAAGCACTTCCAGACAATACAGAAAGAAGATCATATGTAAATACTGTAACTAATCCTTCTTTTGTTCCACCTGCAAATGTTTATAGACCAGATGACGCCTACTTTGGAATACAAAAGAATATTAAATTCTTGTTCTTAGCCGGATTAAGTGTTTCACAAGCGTCTGAAATGGTGTCAACTATCGCTCTTAATCACTACACAAAGAGTATAAACTTTGGAGCAATTAAAACAGCCAGAGCATTGGATGACAATGGTAACGTGCGATATGAAGTAGTTTACGCTGATATAATAGACAATCAGATGTTTGCCGGTAATAGCCCACCTTTAAGTACTACTCTTAACAACGCTAACAGATTCATTAAAGATGGTGTGACATACGGAAATACCATCTATACTAATAGTTTTACTAACATGGAACAGAGATTAGTAACAGGCATAGGCTATACAAATAGCGGTGCTCTTCCACGTTGGATGACCAGTGTACAAACCAATGGTAAAGTATTAGGCCTAACTAGAGCAGTTCCGTTAGTGTACACAAAACCTGGCGCTTCTGAACTAATAGCATATAGACTAAGAAACAGTGGTTTTGAATTGAACACAGTTCCGTTTACTGTAGATAGATATCAATGGGATAATTCACTTAGCAAGTTCTTTGACACTACAACTAATAAGTTCTTACCTAGTAGGGACACAACGTTTGATAAGTTTGTAGATTTAAATGCCGGGACAGACATAGTTACAACAACAGTTACGAGTACGGTTACTAATTCAAATGCTATTGTAGTTTCAGACAACTTGGCAATAGGATATGGATGGACGTTATCTAGTGAAGATACACTATCATCTGGCATTGGTGCGGATGTGTTTATAACAAATATCCAGAACAATGTAGGGTCCCAAAACTTAACGCTAAGTGCAAATGTTAGTGCAACAGCAGGAGCAGAAATCGAGTTTGATGGAAGCGCATTTGTTGACTATGCAGTAAGTAAATCGTTCAACAGCATTGACAGTGAATTACTAAGCAGAGCTAAATCGCTAGGACTTATAGACGGTGTTACTAATATACAGCAATTTGAAAAAATAATTTTTGCTAAACAATTTGGTTTTGATACCGAAACCGTCAACGACGGGTGGGTACGTGGTGATGGTACAACATTCATATACGGATACTTAGAGAAGTTATCGGGTCTGTATCCTATTAATCAGCGTGGCGGGGTATGGCAAATAACATACGAAACAATACCAGATGAAGGTTTTGACGAGACAATAGGGTTCGACGAAACTATCCCTGGCTTCGCGCATTCAAGACTGGATGCTGGAAGCGACCAAGAAATAAGACTAGAATTCATAAGCGAAGTAAATGTTAACCAAACAGTAAAAGTCCGTAGCGGCAGAACTTATCCAGCTTCTACACTACAATACACTTTTGATGCAGGCGATTCAACTCCATCTTACCTAGTGTTTACCGGAGCTACATTAGGAGCTGAAACAACATTTGACGGTGGAAGTTTAACTGCTAAAGAAGGAGATCCTACTGCAGGGGGTGTTCGTGGGGGCACCGCTTTCAGTAATAATAGAGACAAATATATAGAACCCGAAACAGAGGATAAATATATCAAGTTCCCACAGAATGGAGTATTTGTATAAATGACAAGCCAAATTAACCCGAATAATGTCGACGGTACATATCCTGTCGCTGGTCAAGATAATGACAGCCAAGGTTTCCGTGACAATTTCACAAACATACGTAATAATCTTACTTTCGCCAAAAGTGAGATCCAAGACTTACAAAACAAAGCAGTATTAAAGTCTGCTTTAACTAATAGCACATTAAGCAACGATCTTGCAGGTAATGCTATCATTAATGGATCATTGACTAGTTGGAGAGAAACATACAACAATGTTGGTTCAGTAAGTGGTTCCACTACTATTGATTTTGCTAACGGCAACTATCAAAAGATTACCTTAGGTGGTGCTACAACACTAGCATTTACTTTCCCGTCAAACAGTTCGGGACAAAAAGCCAAAATTGCAGTTTGGGTTAATGTAAGCAATACTGCACACACATTAACATTACCTGCCGCAGTTACACTAGGTGACAAAGACACCATTGCTGGCATTAGTGGTAGTGTTATAACATTCAGTGCCGATGAGATAGCAAATTCAAATGATTACTTGTTTGAGTTCAGCACCGTTGACGCTGGTACTACGATACAGATTCGTGACTTAACTAGAAACAGATCCGCAGTACACAGTGGATTAAGCATAACAGGCAACTTAACTATCAACGATAATGTAGTTAATACTAACTATGCGTATCACACTGTTGCTAATGGCGACAACTTGTTCGCAAACAACGCAGTACGTACTTACGTATTAGACACAACTAGTGGCGGCACTATTGCTAATGCTTACGTTACGATACCAGATAGCGCACCAGATGGGCATACTATTACATTGAGCTTATTGAATAGAATAACTTCGTTAACTGTTCAAAACTTTAGTGGTAATGCAACAGTAATCAAGCATGTACCTACTGACATCGTAGCAAATGCCGCACCTACTGTGGTTAATTTGACTTATGGTTCGGGTGTTGCGGCATGGTTTAGATCATAATCCAAATTTATAAAAAGTACTTGACTCCTGGTCGTGTTTTAGTGTATACTATTGCATAACTAGGAGTTTTCTTTTATGCAAATCGATTTAAACAAGTATCAAGACTTTGTTCGTGAAGTAACTTCAGCAGAGTCAAACTATCCAGACAAGTTAGTAGAACGGCTGACCGACATCAACACCAACACAACAATTAATCCAAGTTTGCTGTTAACAGCCGCAATGGGACTGGCCGCAGAGTGTGGTGAATTTACAGAAATACCCAAAAAGATTGTGTTCCAAGGTAAACCAGTTAACAAAGAAAACATCTTTCACATGAAACGTGAACTAGGAGATATCATGTGGTACTGGATTAATGCTTGCAGATCACTTAATTTAGATCCAAACGATGTGATTGCAGAAAATGTAAATAAATTAAAAGCACGTTACCCTGGTGGAGAGTTTGATGTACAGCATAGCGAAAACCGCAAAGCAGGTGACTTGTAAACTGGAGATGTATAATGCATCCGCTGATAGATAAATTAGATGGCCTGAGCAACGAAGAAGTACAGAAAAAACACAGTGATATTATGCAGAAGTTAAATCAAGCATACAGCATGGGCAATCAACACCTCATTAATCAATTGAACATGATTATGGAATCATATCAAGAAGAACTAAACAAGCGCAACAAAAAAATGTTTGATGATTTAGCAGGCAAGGACGACAAGTTCAAAGACCTAATCGACATTGGTAAGAAAAAATGAAGTATGATAAGTTTGGTATAGCAGTTGCAGAGGTTGACGAACTATGCGATTTGTTGTACACAAATCCACAAACTGATATCAAACAAATATTTGTAAACGATCCTGCACAGTTTAACGATGCCGTTGACCAATTGTATGCCGGTTTCGATAAACTAACGCAATACAATAGTTCTGACATAGACATAAACGAGTTTGATCAGCAAATGCAACAGAACTGGGATATGCCAGACGAGTATAAAGAGTTAGATATTGCACATTGGTTAATTGAAAAATGTAGTACAGATCAAGAAGTAGAACGTGTAGGAAAAGAATTGTTAATGTACCAGGAACGTGGTATGTTTGATTTGTTAAAACAAATAAAGTATATCATAGATACCTGGAGGAAAAATGACATTGTTTGGGGTGTCGGGAGAGGCTCGAGTGTAGCCAGTTATGTGCTGTATTTACTAGGAGCACACAAGATAAACAGTATACAGTATAATCTAGACATCCACGAATTCCTGCGGTAAATATCAGGCACAAGGAGAAAAAATGCCAAGAACATATAGAACAGCAAACGGAAAACAAATTAACATGGATTCACTACTGGCTGCTAATGAAAAGGAAATAGCAATCGGAAACATGGGAGTGAATGCCAGAGGTGACCAATTAGGTCCTGGAGGAACAATAGAAAAGACCAAGGACAAAGTTATGCAGGATTATTATAAATTAAATACACCAGTGGCAATGGATAATCCCCCACAGCCAAAGGAACATGCAGATAATAAAAAAGAATTGACAGATGATTGGGAGGAACCTACACCAGAGGTAACACCAGAGGAACCTAAAACCAGACCTATGGTGCGTGGTAGCCTTGCATCAACTGTGAGTAAAACAAAAGCAGATCAAGATCTAGTACCAAAAGAACCAGAGCCACCAAAGAAAAAAGTCAGTCGATTCTAAGTGAATTTATTACAAACTTTCTGCGCAGTATTTACAGCCTTTATAGGTATCAAAAAAGGCACAGCATCACAACAAGACTTTTCCAAGTTGAAGATTCAACATGTGGTGATTGTTGGAATAGTGTGTGCAGTATTGTTTACAGGCGGTCTCATAACATTAGTGAAATTTATTACAACATAACTTAATAAGGAAATATAAATGGCAGTAGAGAATCCATTCGATCAAAATATTGGATATCAATTTAGTCTAGACCTAGACGACTATACAATTAAACCATTGGGCAAAAACGTTATTGTGCGTGACATGAACTTTGAAGGTCGTACACTGGATAGCGGTATTGTGCTGTTAGGCGACGATGGTAAAACAGATGGTATCCGTCCACGCTGGGCAAAGGTGTATACTATAGGACCTGACCAAACAGATGTCGCTGTTGGACAATGGGTGCTATTAGAACACGGACGTTGGAGTCGTGGTATTAAGATTGTAAAAGACGGTGAAGAGTTTACTATACGTAGAGCAGATCCAGGCTCTATCATGATGGTCAGCGATACCGAGCCCCAATCAGAAACAATCGCAAACTCAGTACACGCAGAACGAAAAACCAGAGACTACGCATAGCGTGAGTGGAGCGATGATTATAGATTGGAGTGTAGAAAAGATTACACACGAACTTAGGAAATGCAACCGTGCAATGCACGACAAGTATGCCACAGGATTTGAAACTTGGGGTTGCAAACAAGACCTATATCGTGTAAAATTTATGCTAGATGAAATGCTAGATGAAGCGTCCACTTATGCTGGAGAACAAGAGTGGCTCAACGAAATGGAAAAGGAAAAAGTATGGCGAACGCTAAACAAAAAGTAAAACATCCAGACCCGGTAAAACACAAAAACATCAGTTTTGCCAAAAGTGCAATCAGAATTGTTGCTGGTCTATTCTTAATGAGTGGGCAAGTTTGGTGGGCAGGTGCAGGATTTGTGGTAGCAGAATTGTTGGGAGTTTATGAGGAAATGGTCTAATGCAGTTGGACTTTGGTCTTAAAAAATGTTATCGCCTTAGTCTTGAGGACTATGGGTATCCAGGAGACATTTGTTACTGGCTACGCATGGACCATCTCAAAGATGGCAGTCCTGAATGGCAAGTGTTGTTTGAATACTACATGCGACAGCAACACTGGGACAAGTGGATCATGCCTGGAATGACCTGCATTGACATTGGCGGACACAGTGGCGACACTGCTATACCAATGGCAGTTCTCAGTCGCGGAACAGTGTTGAGCAGTGAGCCCAATCCTAGCATATATCCATACTTGGAGATGAACTGTAGGATCAACCAACATTTAGCAAGATTTGTTGCTGTTATGGATGCAGTATCCAGCAAGAATGCAGACAGCGTTACGTTTGGCGATCACAACAACATGATGTGCAACGGTGGTATTGTTGAGCAAATTGACCCAGGTACACAGGAAAATGTCGATAAGCAAACAGGCGCAACTATTGATGTCAACACCATGACGTTAGAAACAATGATAAATCAGTATCTAACCAAAGAGCAACAGGATGCAATTGGGTTTATTAAAACAGATACAGAAGGACATGACATCGAAATCATTGCAAGTAGCAGAGATATTCTGTTAAAATATAAACCTGTACTGTTCACTGAATGGTTCTCTTCATACAGTCCTTGGGCAAGCAAACAACTGTTTGCAACCATTGAGGATTGTGGATACGTAGCATTCAACCCTGAAACCATGGCAGAAGTAGATCCTAGCATACGCACTTGTGAAGACTTGCTCTGTTTACATAAAGATAACTTATGAAAGAACTTTGGACTGAAAAATATAGACCCAGCACACTAGATGGTTATGTGTTTACTGATCCCAATACCAGGGAACAGGTTGAATACATGGTCAAAGAAAAGTCAATCCCACACTTGTTGTTGACTGGTCCTGCAGGCACTGGTAAAACAACACTTGCTAAGATATTGGTTAACGTGTTGGATATTGATGATTATGATTTCTTACAGGTTAATGCAAGTAGAGACAATGGTGTAGACTTTTTAAAGAACAAGATTGAAGGCTTTGTTAGCACACTGCCGTTTGGCGAATTGAAGATTGTGCTGTTGGATGAGGCAGACTACTTGTCGCACAACGCACAAGCGATACTGCGTGGACTTATGGAAACATATCAAAGTCAAGCAAGGTTTATACTTACTGCCAACTTGGCACACAAGATCATTACGCCACTTAAAAGCAGAAGCACACAGATT
>Ga0209193_1002003_pt1 | contig 9826 bp, 8 predicted proteins | sample COGITO_mtgs_1003_FD_185515 | JGI IMG/M metagenome (GOLD analysis project Ga0209193, IMG submission 185515) | Pelagic marine microbial communities from North Sea - COGITO_mtgs_100330 (SPAdes) (version 2) | ecosystem: Environmental > Aquatic > Marine > Epipelagic ... | reverse complement strand
GGCTATCTGCCTCTTCTTGTGTTATTACTCCAAACTGGACTAACAGAGGTAAAATTTGATCGTTATATTGAGCAAACTGAGCATTAACGGCTCCCGCTGTTGCGGCGTCTAAAGGTATAGATTGTGCTGGTACAGCTGTAAAGTAAGGAAGAGATGTTACATCTGGGATGTTTACTAACACTCCTTTAGCGCCATTAGCTACAAGCGCATCTACTTGAGCACTGTATGCCACAGCAAATGCATTTGGATCGGTTATATCTCTATAGCCATAAGTGCTAATATCTGAATTCCCTAATTGATCTACACCAATACCCCCCTGAGAAGCATATGAATAAACGTCATTATTTCCGATAAATAAACTAAAAAAAGTTGGGTCAAGAGAAACTGCATCATCTATTACTGTTGAAGATGTACTAGTTGCAAACCTTGCATACCAAGGGTTTGCAGTACCACCAGCAATACCAGCAATATCGCCATAACCTGGCGTAACTGAATTAAAACTTTTTGAGCCATCAACAGCCATATTATTAAAAGGTCCTGCTTCGCTTGTTGCAACGTCTGTAGTAGGTGTGCCAGCAAGAGGCGCAGGAAAAGGATTTCCATTCTCATCTGCAGACAAAACCAACCTAGTTCCATATCCAGGGAGCGGTTCTCCGTTTAGTAGCAACCCTCCTAAATCATCTGAGGTAAGTGGTTGGGTAAAATCTCCACCGCCAACAAAACCAAATTGTTTAGCAACAATACTTGGATACGAATTTTCTTGTGCAGACCTGTAAATTGTTCCATCTGCAGTTCCAGCAGTTATAGATGCACCAAGAGATACATAGGTTGAGAAGTCTGCGTCTCCAGCATCGTAGAAACCTTCATCGGTAACTGCATTTTCAAATTCTGGCTCACAACTTACCAAACCAATGGCAAGTAAACCAATCATAAATTTTATAGTATTTTTCATCTTAATTAGATTTTTTTAGATTAAAGTTTGTAAGTGATACCTAAACCTGGTACAAATACACTTGATTTATAAGTTCCTCCAAAACTTGAGTACTGATTAATTAGGTTGGCAGGGCCTCCAGATCCTTCAACGAAGTAATCATAAGAAGCGTCTACTTCATTAAATTGCAGATACAAGAAAGAAGCGTCAATTTCTAGGCGATCACCTACCTTAAATGTTAAACCAGCAGTATAGCCGTTACTATCGTTACGGGGTGTCTCTGGCGCAAAGTAGCCTGATTGTACGGGAGATTCATCAAAGTAATATCCACCTCTTAGGGTGAAAGACTCTGAAGCCTCATACTGCACACCAAATCTGAAGGTAGATGCATCTTTGTAATTTCTAAGAAGTGTTGTGTCTGTAATTAACTCATCAGCAAAATCAACAGATAAAGACTCATATACACTCCAGTACGTCATGTTGTAATCAAAGGCAAACAAGAAATCGTTATGCTTGTATGAGAGACCCATTGTAAGTTCTGCAGGAAGTGGCAGATCTGCATTAAAAGTAGTATCTGCAAATGGAGTTAGTGGAGAGTTTGGAATGTTCTCGAAGGTAGCATCTCCATCTTCTGCGCTTAAAATTATTTCTGAACGGTAATTTACACCAACAGTTAAACTCTCAGAAGCTTTTAACATAGCACTTGCGGTCCAACCCCAGTTTGAAATTCCTGTTTGATCAAGAGTTACCTCAGATCTGTTCCCGTCAAGGTCTGCAAGAGTTCTAGTTAGGTTTTTATTAAAATTAACAGCTCCTGTTGCGTAGATGGGTCCACCACCAACACTGAATTTGTCAGTAATTTTAATAGACACACTTGGTTGTACAAAAATAGCCTGAAGCGCTATGTTATTGACAAGGTGAGATCCACCCCAGTCATCCTCATAGGCAACAGTACTTCCGTAAGGAGTATAAATCCCTAAACCAAATGCAAGCCAATCTGTAGCTTGGTATGATACATATGCATAAAATGGTGTACTAAGGCCAGCCTCTGTCATTGCAGTATCACCTGTTGCAGAGTTTTGGTAAGAAACATCTGCAAGGACACCGTGAGCACCAACAGATACACTTAATTTGTTTTCTAGGTACACTAATCCAGCAGGATTAAAAAATACAAGTTCACTGCTGTTAATTACAGCAACCCCTGTATGACCCATTGCCAAGGCTTTGTTTCCTTGAAGACTCACCCTATACCCACCAGCATATGTTACAGCTGAAGCAAGAAATAGCACCGTGAGGAGTAATACTTTTTTCATAATTTTTTACGTTTAGTTAAAGATTAATTTTTATAAATATAGCTTATATAACACTCAAATTTTACCAATTATGCAATTATTAGGTGTTTGTAACATTTTATATTGCAATGTTATAAAAAATCCACAACAATTTGATGAAATTGTTGAGGATTTTCTGCATGTAACCAATGGCCAGCGCCCAAAATGGTCTTTATTTGGCTTTTAGGAAACTGTTTTTGTATAGAAGTTTCATCTAAATGAGTTATGTATCCAGAGTTTTCTCCACGAACAAACAAGGTTTCCTTATCAAAAACAGCGGTAATAGCAAGGGCTTTACCTACTTGAGAAATCTCTTTGGTAACCACAGGTAAATTAACCCTCAAGGCTAATTGTTTTTTTTCAATCCAGTAGAGGTTTTTAAGTAAAAAAAGCCGCACACCTGGCTCTTTTATATGGTTAGCTAAAACCGTATCGGCTTTGGCCCTAGAATTAATGATAGAAAAATCTAATACCCCAAGACCATTTAATATATCTTGATGGTGCTCATCATAATGCCTAGGGGCTATATCTGCAATTATTAATTTCGAAACCCTTTCTGGGTTTTTTACAGCAAACTCCATAGCTGTTTTACCTCCCATGGAGTGACCAAGTAAAACCACTTGGTCTAGCTTGTGATGCTCACAATACAGCAGCAAATCTTCAGCCATAGCCTGATAAGTAAAAACAGAATCATGAAAACTTCTTCCATGATTTCGTTGATCAATAAGGTGCATTTGGTATCCTTGAGCGGCAAATTTCTTTCCGAGGCTTTTCCAATTATCACTCATTCCCAAAAACCCGTGAAGAATTACAAAGGGTGTTCCGGTTCCTATAATCTGTGAATGCAATACCATGCCTTATATTAGTTTAGATAGGTAAGCCTCAATGGTAGGCTGCAAGCCCTTATAAATTGCCTCAGAGATAAGCGCATGACCAATACTAACCTCTGCTAGATGAGAAACGTTTTTAGCAAAAAATGCAATATTATCTAGAGATAAATCATGACCAGCATTTACACCCATCCCTAATTGATGTGCTAGTTTAGCACATCCATCATATGGCAATACGGCCTCAAAATCTCCCAAAGAATATTGCTTTGCAAAGGCCTCTGTGTATAGCTCTATTCTGTCTGCACCAACATTGGCGGCTCCCTCTACCCTTTTAAGAGAGGGGTCTACAAATATCGATGTGCGAATACCGCTGCTTTTAAATTCTGAAATTACTTCACTCAAAAAATCTCTATGTTTAATGGTATCCCATCCTGCATTTGAAGTAATAGCATCTATACTATCTGGCACCAAGGTAACCTGAGTCGGTTTTATTTTCAGGACCATATCCATAAATTTAACAATAGGATTTCCTTCTATATTGTACTCTGTAGACACGGCCTGTTTTAAATCATAGGCGTCTTGGTACCTTATATGACGCTCATCTGGCCGGGGGTGTATGGTTACCCCATGGGCGCCAAACAACTGTACATCTTTTGCAACTTGCACTACACTGGGGTAATTACCACCACGAGCGTTACGTAATGTTGCAATTTTATTAATATTTACACTTAACTTTGTCATCATTATATATTTGAAACAAAAATACAATGCTTAAGCACAGTTTTGAAACTATATTTTAAGTATTTTGCATAAAAAACCTTTGCTGTGAATACACAACAATATATCATAAATGACATTACGCCTTTTGACCTAACCACCAAAGTAAGTGAGGTTCAAAACGCTTTCAATCAACTCACCTACACGCACATTCCTGTGACCAAAGATGGGGTTTTTGAAGGTGCAATTTCAGAAAATGACATTCATTGCTATGACGCAGATAAAACACTTGAGGCATATCAATATTCTTTAGAGAAGTTTCATGTAAAACAGCATACAAATTGGCTAGACATACTTGAGGCCTTTGCCCTGAACAACAGCACTATTATGCCTGTGCTGACAGACAGCTACAAATACTTAGGGTATTATGAGCTCAGTGACATAATGAATATCTTTAACGACACCCCTTTTCTAGGAGAGGCGGGAGGTATTATTGTTATTGAAAAAGGCACAACAGATTATTCTTTTTCTGAAATTAGTCAAATTATTGAGAGTAATGATGCAAAAATTTTAGGGGTCTTTGTCTCAAAAACGGAAAATGACATCACTCAAATAACCATCAAAGTTGGGCACACAGACATCAATGCAATTGTTCAAACTTTTAGAAGATACAGCTACAATGTGGTGTCTAATCATCAAGAAGATCGATTTATTGACGACCTGAAAAAAAGATCTCAATACCTTAACAAATACCTAAAGATGTAGTTATGAAAATAGGGATCTACGGCCAATTTTACCACAAAAACTCTGAAACGCACATACAGGCAATTCTCAATGCATTGCAAAGTAAAGGGGTACAAATTGTCGTCGAAAAAAACTTTTTAGCGCTTATGAGAGAGAACCAATCTTTTCATACAGACCTATCTAAGCTTTCAAGCTTTACAAAACTAGACACAAGCTATGATCTGTTTTTTAGCATTGGAGGAGATGGCACTATTTTAAAATCTATCACATTTGTGCGAGATCTTGACATTCCAATTGTTGGAGTAAACACAGGAAGACTTGGCTTTTTAGCTACCATACAAAAACAAGATATAACCTCTAATATAACAGAAATACTCGAGGGCAATTATTACATCTCTGAGCGTTCTTTATTATCTATAGAAACAAATCCCTCAAACAAGGAAATCACTCCCTTAAATTTTGCACTCAACGAGGTTGCCGTAAACAGAAAAAACACTACCTCTATGATCAAGGTAGAAACCTCTATTAACCAGGAGTATTTGACTTCCTACTGGTCTGACGGGTTAATAGTCTCTACCCCAACAGGATCAACAGGATATTCACTTAGCTGCGGCGGCCCTGTTATTGATCCTAACAATGAGAGCATAGTCCTTACTCCTATTGCACCTCACAACTTAAATGTTAGGCCTCTTATTGTTCCAGACAACAGTGTGATAACTCTTAAGGTTTCGGGTAGAGAAGACACCCATCTACTATCTTTAGACTCTAGAATTGTAACCCTTAAAAACGAGACATTGATCACCATCAAAAAAGCCGCCTTCACTATTAAATTTGTTCAACCCATAGAAGAAAGTTTTATAAAAACACTTCGAAAAAAGTTACTTTGGGGAGAAGACAAAAGAAATTAAGCAATAAAAAACCCTAAAATTTGTTTATCAATCTAGACTATAGCTGTAATGGTGGGGTAGTGCCAAGTTTATTGTTATATTTGCGAACTTTTTAAAACTTATGAGGTATTTAACGGTAGTTTTTTTAGTGCTTTTTTCTTTACATAAAGGAGCTTCACAGACATTTGAGCTGGGTGGTTTTGTTGGTGGTGCAAATGTAATTGGAGATGTGGGCAGTACAACCTACGTTAACCCAAATACACTAGCTTTTGGTGGTATTTTTAAATGGAATAGAAGTGAGCGGCATTCATTCCGTTTTTCGGCCATTCTAGCCAAAGCAGAAGGAAATGATGCAGACAGTAAAGAAAGCAGAAGAAAACAAAGAGGCTACTCTTTTCAAAACAATATTAAAGAATTTTCTGCAGGGCTAGAATATACCTTTTGGGAGTTCAATTTAAACTCTGGAGCTCCTACATCGGCGCCCTATCTGTATACTGGAATCACCTATTTTTTATATAAGGCTTCTTATATTTCTGGTTCAGGAGTTTATACAGAGTATGACCAAGCAGGTGCATTTGCAATACCAATGGTGCTTGGATACAAAGCAACTCTAAGCACAAAATTAATTGGAGCTTTTGAAATTGGAGCCAGGTATAGTTTTACTGATGATATTGACGCAAGCAATCCTGTGCTTGGGTATCAGGACACTGAAGATTTAAAATTTGGAAACCAAAATAATAATGATTGGTATGTCTTTACGGGCATTACTTTTTCATTTACTTTTGGGAGAGAACCCTGTTATTGTAATTTTTGAAGAAATGAGTCGTCTCTTAGAGCAAATAAATAAAGATACCATTCCCCAACACTTGGCTATTATCATGGATGGTAACGGACGTTGGGCAAAAGCCAAGGGTATGTTTAGGTCTATGGGTCATGAAAATGGCACAAAAGCAGTTCGTGAAATCACAGAGGCTTGTGTAGAGATTAACGTCCCTTACCTAACGCTTTATGCTTTTTCTACAGAAAATTGGAATCGTCCAAAAATCGAGGTAGAATTACTGATGGGACTATTGGTTTCCTCATTAAAAAAAGAAATTAAGTTGCTTGACAAGCACAACATAAGATTAAATGCTATTGGAAATCTTGATGCGCTACCAAGTAAAGCGCAAAAAGAGCTTGAAGGTGTGATACAAAAAACTAAAAACAACACAAAAATGACCTTGACACTTGCACTAAGTTATGGGTCTAGAGAAGAAATCACAAAAACAATTCAAGAGATTAGTCTTAAAGTTAAAAAAGGATTAATTTCGCCTGAAAATATTGATGAAAAACTGATTAACAATCACCTTTACACCCAAGACCTGCCAGATGTAGATTTGTTAATTCGTACCAGTGGTGAGCAACGTATAAGCAACTTTTTGTTGTGGCAACTAGCATATGCAGAATTATATTTTACAGATGTTCTTTGGCCAGATTATACCAAAAACCATCTTTTTGAGGCAATATTAAATTATCAAAACAGAGAACGAAGATTTGGAAAGACAAGTGAGCAATTATAATTCGCATTATATTTTTAGTATGTACAGAAAGATCTTTTGTTTTGTAGCCATTACATTGTTTTGGTCATCCACAATACAGGCACAGCAAAAAGAATTGGACGCAGGTATAAAATATGAGATAAACACCATTACAGTTGCAGGAGCACAAAGCTACAATGATCAAACTGTTATTGCCTTTACAGGTCTTAAAAAAGGAGAACGCATTTTCATCCCAGGAGAACGCCTGAGTGAGGTCACAAAAAAATTATGGGAACAAAACCTATTTAGTGATATTGCTATTTACGTAACCAAAATAGATGGAGACCTCGCAGACCTAGAAATCTATATTGTAGAACTACCAAAATTAGATGAAATTACCATTGTTGGCGATGGGATTCGCAAAGCGATGACCAAAGAGATTATAAAAGAAACAGAATTAAAGTCTGGACTAAAAATCACCAAAAACTTAATTACTACCACGAAAAATTTTATACGTAATAAATTTGTCGAAAAAGGATTCTACAATACAGATGTTATTATCAGTACCCCTGCAAAACTAGACTCTACAGGTGTTGAAGTTGCCAAAGACATGAAAATCGTTATTAACAAAAACAACAGGATTAAAATTTCTCCTCTTGAGTTTGAAGGCAATGATAATTTACAAGATGGAACCCTAAGGCGTTCCATGAAAAACATTAAAAGAAGAAACCCTATTCGTATCTGGAAAATGTCAAAATTTACAGATACCGGTTACCAGGAAGACAAGGCATCTATCATTCAGACTTACAAAGAGAATGGATATAGAGATGCAAAAATCGTAACTGATAGTGTATACAATACAAATGACAGAAGTGTTGGGGTTGCCATCAAAATAGAAGAAGGTAAAAAATACTACTTTGGAAACATTCGCTTTCTGGGTAATAGCGTTTACACAAACAGTCAATTAAGCCAAACACTTGGTATTAAAAAAGGAGACGTTTACAATGGAACCCTAATGGCAGAAAGAATTGAAGACAACACAAATCCAGAGGCCTTTGACCTTACAAACAAATACCAAAACAATGGGTATCTTTTCTCTACAATCAATGCAGTAGAGGTTGCCGTAAGACAAGATACCATTGATTACGAGATTAGAATTAGAGAGGGAAAACAGGCCTATTTTGATCACATCACAGTGGTTGGAAACACCAAGACAAATGACCATGTAATTTATAGAGAATTACGCACCAGACCTGGCCAAAAGTACAGTAAAAAAAATGTGGTTAGAACCATTAGAGAGCTGAGCAATTTAGGCTTTTTTGATCCAGAACAAATTTCACCAAACTTTAAAAATGTGGACCCAAACAACGGAACTCTGGACATGGAGTACTCTGTTGTAGAAAAAGGAGCCAGCCAGATTGAGCTTCAAGGTGGTTATGGTGGAGGAGGTTTTGTGGGTACACTTGGGCTTTCTTTTAACAACTTTTCTCTTAGAAATATCTTTAATGCTGATGCCTACAAGCCCCTACCTATGGGTGATGGTCAAAAATTTTCTTTAAGAGCACAGGCTTCTACAAACTACCAAACCTACAGTGCGTCTATCACAGAACCTTGGCTTGGCGGAAAACGTCCAGTGCAGTTTAGTGCTTCTTTTTCTCATACCATACAATATCGTTTTAATTTTCAGACAAGAGAAGTAGATAAAGATCAACGCTTTTTAATCACTGGAGGATCCTTGGGTCTCGCAAAAAGATTGACTTGGCCAGATGATAACTTTACATTCTCTAATGCCATAAGTTTTCAGCATTATAATTTAAAAAATTACAACACGGGGTTATTTACCTTTGGAGATGGTTTTTCAAATAACCTAGCTTACACTATTGGTCTTACAAGAAGTAATGTGGGTAATAATCCTATTTATCCTAAATTTGGTGCTGAATTTAAAGTTACTGCCAAAGTAACACTCCCTTATTCATTGTTTAATGGGGTAGATTATGGTGAGCTTGCACAAGAACGTGAAGGTTTGGTAGACTTTCTAATAGATAACCAAACAGATGTTGATACACAAGAGCGCATCTCTGCAATTGATCAGGAACGTTTTAATTGGCTAGAGTATTATAAAATTAAATTTGAGGGCACGTGGTACAACAAAATTGTTGGAGACTTGGTGTTGCGCTCTAAAACAGAATTTGGATTCTTGGGGTCTTATAATAATGACAGAGGCGCTGTTCCATTTGAGAGGTTCTTTGTTGGAGGAGATGGCCTTGGTGCTTTTAGTTTGGACGGAAGAGAGGTAGTGCAATTGCGCGGTTATCCAAACCAATCTTTATCTCCACAAGATGGAAATACGATTTATAATAAATTCTCGTTAGAAATGAGACACCCAATTACATTGAAGCAATTAGCATCTATATATGTATTGGCATTTATGGAAGCAGGAAACTCTTATGATGGCTTTAGGGAATACAATCCTTTTAATCTTAAGAGGTCTGCTGGCGCAGGATTACGTATATTTATGCCAGCTTTCGGGTTATTAGGCATCGATTTTGCTTATGGATTTGATTCAACATTGTCAGGAAACACCCCTAATGGCTGGGAAACCCACTTTATAATAGGACAACAATTTTAATTTGGCACGATATTTTCTTAACATTAACCTTTACTATGAAAACTAAACAAATTCTTTTAGTAGCGATTGCATTTATTTGCATATCATTTTCAGCAAATGCACAAAGAGGTGTGCGTATTGGATACATTGACATGGAATACATACTTGAAAATGTACCTGAGTATATAGAAGCATCTACACAGTTGGACGGAAAAGTACAACGCTGGAAAGCAGACATCGACAAAAAACAACAAGAGATTG
>Ga0209193_1001993_pt1 | contig 9844 bp, 8 predicted proteins | sample COGITO_mtgs_1003_FD_185515 | JGI IMG/M metagenome (GOLD analysis project Ga0209193, IMG submission 185515) | Pelagic marine microbial communities from North Sea - COGITO_mtgs_100330 (SPAdes) (version 2) | ecosystem: Environmental > Aquatic > Marine > Epipelagic ... | reverse complement strand
CCAAACATCTTAATATAGGTATAACAATGGCAACATATGATCCTCGACAAACATTTAAAGCTCAACAAGCAGCATTCGGTAGAGCTAGTGGTGTAACACAACAGCAAGAAGCTAAGAAGGCTAAGACTTCTTTTGCCAGTGGTAGTACTTATGATGAAGTTCCTCAAGTACTTACTAAAGGTCTAGGATCACGTTCTGATAAACCTAAAAAAGAAGAAAAGAGTCTTGACAGAAAGATCTATGAATACTTTATGGATGCTGGTGCTAAAGTAGATGAACCAGAACAGAACGTATTTGCTTTACCTGTGTATGAAAGATCTATGTTTAAGATACCTGCTGTAACTGAGGTAACAACTCAAGGTATCAAAGATCCGTTTGATCAATTTAGTGCAGACACATACCAGTTTGGTGGCTATGACGATACAAGAGAAGCTGCCCCACAGGTTACTCAAACACAAGACCCTGACATGCAAGATCCTCGTAAAGGTTTGATGTCTGCTCCTACAATGGATCAGCCTAGTACACCAGAGGCACTAACAGGTATACCTAGAGGATTAGCTCTTGGCAATGCTACACCTTCAAAATCTTACTTGATAAAAGATGGTGATACTCTGTCTCAGATTGCTAAAGATAATAACACAACTGTTAAAGCTATACTGAATCTTAATAGTGAAATAGAAGATAAAAATGTTATAGATGCTGGTGCTAGAATAGAGATACCTTTGTCCGATACACAGGCAGCTTTACGTGGTGGTTTAAATAGAGAAAAAAATAATGAAGGTGTACAGACTGCTTCATCTGGTGATATAATTACAGATACGTTAAACTCTTTAAAAGGACAGATACAAGAAAGAGATACTGAGCTTGATCCTATGAGCGCACAAGAAGCTAGTTTTGAGCGTATGGGTATAATGTCACCAACTAAACCTCAACCTGTAGATGCTATAACTGCTGCTACAACAGAAAAAACAAACTTCGTTAACACTTTTGTGGAACGTATGGGTAGTGTGGATGAGGGCAGAGAAGATCACACAGATAACTTAGGAATAACAACGCTAGGTTATGGAGTATTACCAGCTACGGCACGTTCTTTAGGATATGATCCAGACAGCGAAGAATATCAGGATAGAGAAAAGTTAGCTAAAGTTGTATACAATGATATGTATGATAATGCTAGAGCAGAATACCCAAAAGTATTTAACAATGTGACAATGGATCAAGCACAAGGTGTTTTGTCTATGTACATTAACTTAGGAGAGATACCTAATAGTGTAGAAACAGCACTATCAAGGGATGATCCTGATTTTGACGCAGCTAAAGAAGGACTATCTATGAATATACTAGGTTCTCCTAGAAATGATGATGGGTCTAGAAAAGTAGTAGATGGTAAGGTAGTTTATACATCCAATAAAGGTTTATCTAAACGTAGAGCAAGAGAATATAATACTTTAATGGAAGGAGACCCTAACTACAAACCTATTACAACTGTATCAGTTGAGGGTAGTAGAGCTAGTCCTACTTTCGTTTGGGAAGACGCAGATGGGAATGAAGTAAACAGATACACACCAGAGCTAAATAATGATGAAGTTTTATATCAAGGATTAGACTCTAGTAACTCAATGAGAACTGTAAGAGTAGATTAATATGTTTGGATTACCACTAGAACTAATAACAATGCTTGGCTCTACCGTACTAGGTGGGGTGATGTCCATATGGGGGCAGAGCATGAAGATGAAACAAGAGCAGAACAAGATGCTCATGGAACGTGCCAACGCTAATGCAAGCTTTGTAGCTGATGCACGTAACGCAGGAAAGAACGATAAACATTTTGCATGGACAAGAAGACTTATTGCATTATCTGCAGTCTTTGCTATAATAGTGTTGCCGAAGTTGGTTGCTGTGTTCTACCCAGAAGTAGGTGTGTACGTAGGCTACACTGAGGTACAGGTAGGCTTCTTAGATTTTATCTTTGGATCAGGTCCAGAGTTAGTTAAGTGGCAGTATGCTGAAGGATTTGTAATAACACCACTAGACACGCACATAGTATCTGCTATAGTAGGCTTATATTTTGGTGCAGGATTCACTAAGTAGGAAAATAATATGGCTATATCACCTTTCGATAGACCTGTCCCAGGTCAGTCTTTAACAGACGAACCAAGGAATAACCCTTGGGAAAACCCTTCACAGATGTCGGATCTAGAAGAGGTAACAAAGTATTACATTAATAGATTAGCTAATCAGGATGTGATAGATGATATAGCTGTGTTAATGGAGACAGGCATACCTCTCAAACCTGTAGTAGAAAGCATAACTACATCAGGTGTTATGCGTGGGTTACACACAGTAGATGTTAGTATGAATGTTAGCCCTGTTATACATCAGTTTCTGAAGCAAGCTATAGAATCACAGGGTACTACTGTAGATGATGATGGGCGTGACTATCAGAAAGAAGTAGAAGAGAGAGAGATAGATAGGTTTAAGTTAATAGCTGCTAAGTATCTTGATGAAAATCCTGATGATGAAGATCCAGGCAAGCAGTTACTATCAGAGATAGTTGAGGGCGAGGAGCCAGAGGAAGAAGTAACACCAGAAGAAAAGCCACAGGGCTTAATGGCAAAGGGTTTATAAAATGGCATTTAATTGGAAACAGTTTGCAGGTAGCTTCTTATCAGAGATGGCTGAAGGAATAGAGGATCGTGAAGAAGAGGCTAAAGAATATAAGGAAGAAGAAAAAGCCAAAGCTCAACGAAACTATGCTCTTGTGCAGGAACGAACTAGTAAAGCAAGAGAAGCTGCACGTATAGGTAATCAGGCTATGTCTTTGGGTGCAAGTAAAGAGCAGGTTATAAATGCTATGTCTACTGGTACTACAGGAGTAGTTAGTTTACTACAGAAGTTACAGGCTATTCACACAGCAGAAAAACTACGTCCTGGTCAGAAGATTGGCAAGGAAGCTATAGATCTAGGAATATCAATGCCTACTGCTGTTAACGTAGATCCTAACTTAATTAGCATGGACTTAGAGACATTAGCTAAGAGAGCCTTTGGCGCTTCAAAGCCTGAGAGATCCACATCACCTGCAGAATATCAAGGAGGAACTATGCGAGATCTCTTTGGTTACAACGATAAAGATAGGGTACAAAGAAAACTAGACGAGGATTCTTTTGCTGGAGACTTATCCATATCAGACATAAACTTTTTATCTGAGCAAGGAGAGTTCCAAGAACTTGTACCTAATGCAGTGATGAACTTTGCAGACCTTCCTAAGTATGATGCTGATGCTAAGTTTGAGTTTGGTACAACGTTAGCAGAAAATTTAATTAATGCAGTAGAGGCAAGAAAAGAAGAGATTGATGCTATGAGGATAGAAAATAATCCTGCTGCAATTAAGCTTACAAATCAAATAAGGTTTGACACAGCAGATATGTTGTTCAGAAAAAATGCTGACAACTATAGTCAGATGGGATTCTTTGACGATGTAACAACAAGAAAAATTATTATACAAACTATGAATGCTCCTGATACAGATAAGAATGAAGGAGTGGATTACTATACTGCTTTACTAAAGGAATATAATCCAGGCGCAGAAGTACCTAGACTAGACAATGCTGGTAATGAAACAGATAAAACTATAGAAGAAGCAACAGAGGTAGTAACTAATATTGTTGAAACAGAAAAAGAAGAAGAAAAGAAGAGCATTAAGCCAGTTGAAAAAGAAAAGATACTTACAAAAGAAAGAATTGAAAAAAATGTATACTACCGTAATGACGAAGGGGATGTCGTAAAAGGAGTACCACCAAAGCCAACAAGAGATTTCTCTACTTTATTCTTTGGACAGGGTATGGGCGGTGATGATATGGAGGAAATACTCAAAGGAAACATGCCTGTACCTAAGTATCTGAGGCCAGGACAATGGGATGAATTGTTTGGTGATACACACAACACAGATGGTAGCCCTAAAAATTTAAAAGGTGAATGATGAGTAGTTGGGATGAATACATGAGTGGTTATTATGGAGGATCTTCTACGACTCCTTCAGTACCAAGTTCAAGATCTCGCAGTGTAGAGCCTATATTTTCAGGTGACGCTTTAAGTAAAGATGATCTTAAACAACAACAATATTTAAACTCTATCAGAGATTACATGATAGATAGAAAAGGTGTAGACTATAGAGACTTAGATGCAGACACAGTGGTTGATGATTTTGTACAGCACATGCGGTACTTCAATGCCAATACTTTTTCTACAGCTACAGAGGCTAGGTTTATTAGTAGGGCAGATGATACTAAAAAAGATAATGCTAGAAAAGCATATACTATATATGACAACCTTGGTAATGTTTTTCAAAATGATGGTGTGTTTGGCGCTGTAGATGGTGTTAAAGATTATGTATTTGCTGCAGCTAAAGATCCAACTAATTATATAGGTTTACTTACTGGTGGTGTAGGACGTGCAGCAGCAGCAGGTGTTAGTATAACAGGTAAAAAAACTGTAAGAGAAGCAGTGAAGAGAGCAGCACAAGAAGCTGCACTTGGTGGCGCTGGACGTGAAGCAGCAAAGCAAGCTGGTATAAAAGCAGGAGAGATAGCTGCAAAGAGATCCATAGCTAGAGGTGCGAGTAGTAAAGCTGCAGACAAAGCAGCAGATCAAGTAGCACAACGTGTAGCAAAAGAAAACCGTAGAGCTATGGCTAAGAAAGCAGCTAATGCAAAACAGAAAGAACTATTCGAAACTAACGCTACAAAATCTTTGTATGCAACAACAGCCATAGACTCAAGCTTTGCTGTAATGAACGATGTCATGGCACAGAATACATTACTATCTGCTGGTTCTCAAGAAAAGTATAGCTTATTACAAACAGGGTTCTCTTCTTTACTTGGGGGTGTAGCAGGTGCAGCACAGCTAGGCTTTGGTAAGTTTCGTGGTGCTTCTAATTTAGCTGAAGATGTAGATGATAAACTATCAAACATTACAAATTTAATAATAGAAGATGCTGCGCCTATACTAAGTAAGGGTGCAACTAAAGAAGCAGAGGAAGTGTTTATCAAAAAATCACAGGACTGGGTAGACAAAGTAGCTGCTGGTTCTTTGATGTCAGCAGAACGTATGCCAGCTAGCTTAGTTCGTAGTATTGTCTTTGGTGATGGTGGTGAAGAGGTAGGTGGATTAGCTAAAATATTTAAAGACAACAATATAAAATTTACTAGAAAGACTACCATCTCTGATGTCATGACTAATGTTGTACGTAACATGGATGATGATGCAATAGAGAATATTAATAAGAAGCTAGAGATTGCAGGGTTTACCATAGGTGATCTAGCAGGTAGTCAGGCTAGAGCTAGTGACTTACTCGCAGGTAAGATTAGTGACGCAGCTTCAACTATGAATGTAATGTCACAGCTACGTAGAACAGTAGATACAACTATAGTAGCAGCACAGGATGCTATAGAAGCAACACTCAATAGTACTGAGTCTAAAGAAGCTATAGGACAGGAACTAAAAAGAGCAGAGGCATTGAGATATGGACAGTCCGTATGGAAGCGTATGCTTGTGTCCTCTACTTCAACAACAGCAGTAAACGTGTTTGGCTTTGGTCAATTCTATATGGGGCAGACACTTGCTGATATAGCCAACTCTGGTCTTCTTGGTGCTAAAGGTTTAGCTCAGATGTATACAAACCCTAAAGAAGCAACCAAAACATTTAGACAGATGAGAGCCTTGACTATGATACAAGGACAGAAGATGCGTAACCTTCTAGATCCTTACACTACACACGATGCATACATGAAGTTCTTAGATCAAAACAAAGATATAAAGAAGATCTTATTTGAAACTTACTCAGGAAGTGGTGTTGAGTCTGGTCCTAATAGGTTTGGTATAAACGCAGATGGTACTGCAGTCAAGTGGACAGAGGCTGTAGCTAATGCATCTGCACGTATAAGTGGTGTAAAAGTACAGGACAGCTTTACAAAGTCTCAGATGTTTATGACTGAGATGGACAAGTATCTACGTATGAATAAAGATACAACACTAGCCAAAGCTTTAAATGATGACAGTATAGAGATAGGTGAAGATGTAATACAGGCTGCACTAGATGGTACACTCAAGTCTGTGTATGCAAAAGATTATACAACAGATGATCAGCTACTAAAAGGTGTAGCTAAATTAGTTGAAGGTATATCTAATACTCCTGGCCTTGGTTTTATACTACCTTTTGGTAGGTTTATGAATAACGTAGTTGCTACCTCTTATCAATGGTCACCTCTTGCAACTATGACTGTGGCTAAAGACTTTGCAAAAAGAACAAAGAAACTAGGTGGTACAGGCAAAGCTATTAGTATGACAGAGCAAGAAACTATAGGTAGACTTATGGTAGGAACTGGTGCTTATGGTGCTGCTATAGCTTATGATAAAGAAAGACAAAAGAAAGGGCTTGGTATCTTTGAGGTGGATGCAGGTAAGGGAACTATTATAGATGCTAAAAATACATTTCCTCTGTCTATCTTCTTAGCAGTAGGACGTGCTGCTAATCTAAGAATGTCAGGGCAAGAAGTACCTAAAGAGATAATTACTGAATCCTTATTGCAGCTAGGCGTAGGTCAGGTTGCTAAAGATGTACAGTTTGGCAATGACCTCATGGCAGTAGCAGATACTATTATGAACTTTGATGAAGGGCAACGTGGCAGATCCTCTGATGCAATCTATAAGGCACTAGGTAACGTAACAGCAGGGGTAACAAGACCAGTAGATGCTGTGAATAAACTATGGGGTTTTGTTGCAGGTAATGATATAGCTAAAGATGTAAGACAAGCAGAGGGTATGAATATATTTACTCAGTCTGCTAGTAAGTATGTAGATAATATACTAGAGACTTTAGTTGATAAAATTTCTGACACACCTGCAGAAGCCTTGACTGGTACGGAACTAAGAGTAGGGCAAAGGGATGGACAAGTATATGACCCTGATCCTTTAGCTAGAATGTTTGGTTTAAATATTAAACAAGGACGTACAGCTACAGAGAAAGCATATTCTATGGGAGATATGTTTCAATGGACTGCATCAGAAAGAACAAAGATACCAGAGTATGACAGAATATTTAATAGCTTCCTTGCGCCTATCCTTGAAAGAGAGATAACAAGTTTACTGAGGCACAGAGCTTACATAGACGGAGACTCAACAGACAAGAGAGAGATGTTAAGAACAAAAGTATCTAATGTCAAAAGTCATATACGCAAACGTATGCGAAAAGGTTACATGGGAGGTGATGCATCTAGACTTGCATTGGTTGCTAAGATAGAAGGTACTAAAAAGAAATCTGTGAGAAGAAAAGCTATGGAGATGGCTAAAGAACAGTTTGGAATTGAAGGTGCTGTAGAAGATCTAACACACAGGGAGCTTGGTATACTGACAGATTATATAGATTATCTTGAAGATATATATGATGAAGTAGGGAAGTTATAAAGAGAAGGGGCCGCATTTAGCGGCCCTTTTCATTTCCAGTATAACAATAAGAATGTATCACAAGTATTGCAACTAAAGTTGCTAACTATGAAATCATCCTCTCCATCGTGGTCACCACCTTGTATCATTTCAGTGTCACACTTAGGACATATTATCTTTCCTTTACGTTTAGCCTCCATGTATTCTTTTGCCTCACGTTCTAAGTTCATTAACCTGTTTTCTCTAAGTCTACTGTTATATTATTTAGTATATTTTTAGCCTGTTCTATACTTATCTTAAACCATTCACCTCTCTGTTCTACAGCTATATTAGCTGCTGCTTTATGTGCGTGTGCTTCTGATACACGTCTGTTGTTTGACGCAACCACATGCTCTATTGAGTAATCTCTGAAGGGACTGCTAGTCTGATAGCCATTACACCTATCATCAGCATCTATAGCCATGCCTATCTTGACCCACCCAGGCCAAGCAGGATTAGTTATGGCATACACGTACCCTTCTTTAATAGAGTCTAACTTATATGTACCATCAAAGGCTGCATCACTAAAAGTTTTGTATCTGCCAGGCTTATGTAAGGGGTGTTTAGTTGATATATGGTGACCATTAACCCACATCCTATTTTTGTTTCTATTCTGGTGAGTTTTTCCCCATTCATTTTTACAAGGTATGCAGTAACGGCATTTCCATTTTTTATTACTTTCGTGCCAGTTAACTCCTACTTCTAGTTCTACATCACATTTTATACAACAATCCATACTATACCTCCTGTGGTATTTGTGTACACCATACCCAGTAGTCTGCTTCCCACATAGATTTAGGTCTAGTAGCCTCTAGATAATCACTGCGTTCAGTTGCAGCTTCATTGCACTTCTCTCTACTTTCGTATAATATGTTGTCGGACATAATCATTGGCTCCTCATTGAATATAAAGAGTGCTACTAAAACCCAAGCCATATGTTATTCCTTTGCTTCGTAATACTGTTCTACTTTATCCTCAAGCCAAGGCTCAAGATACTTTTCTGCTATACTAAATGTACCAAAGAAAACTATTACTGCTGTTACTATTACGTCCATATTTAACTCCTATGTTATATCGACTACTTCACACACGTCCCCAGAGCAAGCAAAAGTTTGACTGGACTTAGTGTTATCTTCTTGTTCATACTCTGAAAGTTTACTCCAGTCAATCTTTTCTGGCATACATGATAATAAATATTCATAGTCATGCTTACCACAATCTTGATAAGGTGCTTGCTGATAGGTATGGTCTGAGTGTGGTAAAAATGACACACCTGACATTTCATCAAAGTGTCTGTAGACAAAGGCTCCCACATCAAGCCATTCATCATCCCTTACTGATATTGTAACTGAGGGCTTATGCTCACACCAATAGCGTTGGTACATGATCCAAGTCTCTAGCTGTTCAATAGCAGTCATATCGTTTCGTGTTATAGCATTGTCTGGTGATTGTACAGGAAAGCTGAACACAGTTGTAGTGTCACCCTTGAATACACATGGCTCATTAGGTACACCATTGTCAATCATAAACTGTGTAAGGGGATCTTTATTATCACCTCGTACAGTACGGATGTAATATGGAGAATGACGAGCATGTATACCACTGGCACTGTCCACCAACTGCGAGACAGTACCCGAAGGTTTGACGCAGGTAATAGCAGCAGACTGAGGTATACCAAGCAAGTCAGCGTATTCAAGATTAGTAGCCACTGCGACATTTCGTAGTTCATCTAGTACTCCTGCAAGTTTAGCGTTAACTGAGGTCATCAATGGGTTGTCCATGATACCTGTTAGTGACACACCAAGCAATCTCTCTTCTTCTGTATTACGTTGCCACACTTTACGCAAGTAAGGAAACTTTGTGTACGAGCTTTGGATTGTCCCAAGTATTGTGGCGAGTTTGACTTTACGCTCCAAGTCTTTAACCGAATCAGTGGCACGAACAACAACCTCCGTAAGATTACAAAACTGGTAGGGTCTAAGTATGATTTCACTGCAAGGATTAGTTCCGAACTGCCAGTCAGGATCACGCCTACCATACTTCGCAGCTTGTGCTTTAGATGCTTCACGATTAAAGATACCTCTCTCACCTGATTTACTTTCTACCAACGCAGTCCACTCACGCATGAATGTTTCTATGTCAGGTCTTTCTGTATAGGAAACAGAGTTGTTAGCCAATGCTCTGTGTGGTGCTGTCTCCCACCACTGTCCTGACTTAGCATGACGCATACGATCATCACTAAGGTTAGACAGGGAGATCATAGCACTACGTCTGACGCCTCCCACCACAACTATTTGACCAATGAAACACATCAGGTCATGGCATTCCATGCTAGTTAGCTTACGTCCTTGTGCATTCTTAAAAG
>Ga0209193_1001983_pt1 | contig 9873 bp, 13 predicted proteins | sample COGITO_mtgs_1003_FD_185515 | JGI IMG/M metagenome (GOLD analysis project Ga0209193, IMG submission 185515) | Pelagic marine microbial communities from North Sea - COGITO_mtgs_100330 (SPAdes) (version 2) | ecosystem: Environmental > Aquatic > Marine > Epipelagic ... | reverse complement strand
TCTTCTTGCTGTTGTTTAGCATATGCAACTGCTGCGTCACGCTCACGTTGAGCTTCTTCTTTAGCCCTACGTTCGTCATGCCACACTTTTTTAAGTTGTTTGGCTTTTTCTACGGAATATTCTTCAAGCTCGTCTTTTTCAAGAGTATCCACAATTTCTTCTGGCATAGGCTCTCGATCACGGTCTTCTTCAGGGGTATCATCTTCAACGACAATTTCAAATTCTTCTTCAACAGCTTCTGGGGTTTCTACAACTTCTTCCTCAACTGCTTCATTCTCTAATGCGGTTTGTGGCATTACACTATCCTCTTTTAGTTAAAATTACTGTCTTTGTATTCCTCGTGGATCGTCAACTACTGCTTCTACAGAATCATCATTTATTAAACGAAAGGCTTTACCATGTATATTTATCTTAGTTCCTGTGTGGGGTCTAACCAATACAAAGTCACCTTCTTTGCAGTAAGGGCCGCTAGGAAACCTGCTTTCATCTTTATAGCAGTCTGTACCTAGTTTAACTACAAATAACACTGTAGCCAGTATTTCTTCGTTTTTAATGGTTTCTTCTGTTTTGATAATACCATTATCAAATTTGTCTTCTATGTCAGGAATGGCGCAGAGGATGCGGTATCCTTGTGGTTCTGGTAGTTGGGTTGCTGTTACAGATTCATCTATAGGAGCTACATTACTCATTAATCTTCCTCAAAGTTTGATTCTAGTTCGGTAATATACTCCATAATACTGCGTAGTGCACTAATGTTTCCACAAACATAATTATATTCTGAATGATCTTTAATGCTGCCACTACTTAGCTTATCAAGTAATAGTGTTTCTTTAATAGCTATTTCTTTTTTTAATACTTCAAAAACGGTCATTGATTGTTAGGCTCGTTGTTGTTTGTCCCACTTCTTAATTTAGCTTCTTCAATCATTCGTTTAAGGTTTAACTCAGATTCATCTTTAACACCAGAAGTAATAAGTTTGTTTAACGCTTGGCGATCACCCGATTCTAATTTAGCGCCTTCAACAATCCGTTTAAGATTTAACTCAGCTTCATCTTTAACACCCATAGCAACAAGTTTAGCTGTTTCTAATTGCATTTCAGCTTGAGCAATTTGATGGTCTGCTTGATCTTTAGCAGCTTTGCGTTCTAGTTCACCTTGTTTAAGTTGAAGTTCCTGTTGCTGCATTTGCACCATAGGATCTTGCGCTTTTTGTTGCGCTTCTTGTTGTTGCGCTTCAGACATATTTTTTTGCAATAACTGATCAGATGCGTCAGCCAACAGTCGGGATAGTTGTGCTTCTATTTCTGGCGGCAACTGCTCATCCTGCGGTGGCAACGGTGTACCTAATTGTTCTTCAATTTGGATTCTGTACCCTAATGCTAGATGATCAGCTATATGTGTTTGTAATGCTGCAGCTATTTTCTCTGCATTAGGGTTGTTCGCCATTAATTTTTGAACCACTGGGTCTTGCATTGCGTTCATGTGAACTTTGATATGAGCTTCATGATCTTGGTATAAAAACGCTTTAACGGGTTTATTAGTAATGATGTCCATATTTTCAGAAACTGGGTCTTTAGGTTTTTGATCCTTTTCTGTAGGCACGAGCTTATCGACATTTTGTACTCCTATCGTTTGTAACATTTGTTTGTGTAACTGTGGTAGGTCGTATAGTTCTGGTGACGTTTGTGCTAACTGCAATACCGTTTGATACTGCACTACTTTCTGCGCCATCGTAGAAGAATTAGGATTAGACACAGGCACAATTTCTACCATGTCGTAATCTGCACGTTTTACCGCTTTATCTCCTTGCGATGGTTTGTAAACGTAGTTAGCTGGTGTGTTGTCTTTAATAATCTCTGCAAGTAATTGAAACTCTTGTTTCATAGCTGCGTGTACACGCGCTTGAACCGAAGACATAACTTTTAGTGTGCGTTCTAATATCGCAAGGGTTGTACCAACAGGTGCTTGAGTAGACATGTCACTTGCTTTCATGTCAGAGATAGAAGCAAACCGTCGCCCTTCTTCAACAATATTTTGCATCAGTTGGAAAAGAACCTGACTTGGCTCTTTGTACGGCAACGTCATAATGTTGTCGCGGATAGTTCCGCTGGCTACATCAACATCTCTAAACTCTGCAGGAGATATCGGTGTGTCATCGCCTTTAATTCGCATACCTTTAGTCTTAAACCCACCCGGTAAATTAGACAGGGTTCCTGCATCAACAAGTTGTCTAATTAAAGATGTGCCTGACTTAGCAAATGAACCTAGTAGATGTACTAACCCAAACGCATAAAAGCCAAATCCCGGAATGTATGGATAATGAATAAAGTGTTGGCGTTTGTTTTTAGCGTCATCGCCCTCTACCCAGTTGCGTCTGATGGCTAGTATTTCTTGTGAGCTTTTTTCTATGGTTACTACGTAAGGCAACGCAATGCCTGTTTCGTCCCCATCCTCGTCTGTGTCTTCAAAACCTTTTAGGTCTAGTTCCACGTGGAACTCTAATATTTTATAGCGGTCATCGTTGGTTGCGCTAAACCCCATATTCTCTGCTATCTTCTGTTCTACGTCATCCAGTTCATAGTCGTCAGGAGACCCTAACTCAACATCACTGTAGAACCCAGCAGCTTGAAGTTTTTTAACTTCGTTTTCGGTCTTCCGCATAATATGCGTGACTCGTTCTGCTGAATCAAGACTACTGGCTCCATAGGGAACCACGATGTCTTCGGCTGGTACGTATATAGAGACTGGGCGATCAACAGCGGGATCATAGTAAACTTTCTTAAACGCATTACCCGACAGTCCTAAACCCCATAACATTCTTTCATGTTCACCACGATACTCCGGCATTTTATCCGTTATATAGTAGTTCATATTTTCTTCTACGTTAGCAGCAGCTTCTAAATTTTTTGGTGTTTCTTTACCAATAATTTTAGTCTTAACGGGGCCACCGGGGGGCATTGTTTCCATAATAGTCTCGGATTGAAACTTAACCAACGCTTCAGACAATAGTGGATGGTAAACCCCACAGGCTCCTGCCCACGGCTCACTTCGATCTTCTATCTTCAGACCCAGCAATTCTAACCCATCTATATAAATTTGTAGCCAGTCTTTTCTAGCACTAAGGTCGCCGTCAAAATCAGCCATTAGGTCAGAAGCTATTTTTTCTAAGTCTCTATCTTCGTCGTCAAATTCATCAACTAGGTTTTCGTAAAAGTCTTCGCCATCAGGCAAATCAACTTCTACAGTGAGTCCACCTTCACCACCTATACCTATTTCAACAACCGTTCCCATATCTTCTTGGGGTTCTTGAAACTCTGATACAGGTCTTCCGTCAGGTAAGACAATTTCTAGGTCTGGTTTGTCTGCCATTTACTTTACCTGCTTCGTGTTGCTCTAGTTCTACCGCGTTTAGCAATACCGTCTATGCCTTTAACCAAACCGCCTTTACGCATACCTATATCTTTCATGGTCATTTCGTCAGTTCGTGGTTTTTTAGGTGGCCCCTTTCTTTTTGGGCCTCTACGACGATCAATTTTGCCACCGGCTTTTATTATTCTATCTGTAGTTTCAGCCTTTACTCTATTTCCTCCACCTCTTGTAGGTGGTGGCAGTTGGGGTTGTTGTTTAGGTAACGCTTTCTGTTGTTTAGGTAACGCTTTCTGTTGTTTAGGTAACGCTTTCTGTTGTTTAGGTAACGCTTTTACTTTAGGTTTAATTTCTTTAGCTGTGCCCGGAATACGTGTTACTTTAGGTTCTACTTTTGGTTTAACCGTTTTAGCTGCTCTAACGGCGTTTCTACCTTTAAGAACTCGTAGTACTGGTACTGCTGTAGTAGCTATAGTTGCTGCGGCAGTATCAACTATATCTGTTTTCTTTTTTTCCTTAACTTTTCTTTTTGCTTCTTTAGCTACCGCATCACTTTGTATTTTTTTGTCAGCTCTAAGTTTAGCAGCAGCTTCTCTAGGAGATATTGGTTTTTTTGATTTTGTAGTTGAAGTTCTTGATGCAGCGGTTAAACCCATTGCTCGTGCTTCCGCTTTAGTTAACCCACGCTTGTTATCTCTATTTGCTCTTTCGAGCTTTGCTTTCATTTGCGCGGCGGTTAACTTATCTTTAGATTTTGGTGCGGTTGCTTTTTTTACTGTTGGTTTCGGTGCGGTTGCTTTTTTTACTGTTGGTTTCTTTTTAGCAGCCATCATTTCAGCAGCGTTTTTTTCCGAAAGGCTACCGTATTCTTCTTTTTTACCTATCTTCCTGCGTCTGTATGCGCCGCTTTCTTTATTGCCTTTACCAAATTTTTTTAGGTTTCTTTCTTCGTAATTTTTTCTAGCGCTTGTTGTTGCTTTTGGACTGCTATATCCTACCATTGTTCTATCCTTAGTAATATAATGTACGACTTGTGTTAGCTTTGTATCGTTTATACTCTCTCGTACTGTAGTAATCTTCTGGCTCGTCCAGTGATGTTTGGACATAACCCCCTTTTCTAAAACGCATTAACGCCATAGACGTAGAATCCACATAGTCATCATGCTCCCCAGCAGGGAAACTTGCAACTTCCTCGATCACTTCTTCTGCCCATCGTGTCGGAGGATACCATACCTTACCCGATGCAAATATATCGGATACTGCATTTAATCTGGATATCTTGTCATTTCCTCGCGTCGGTGTAAACTCCTGCACAGGCACACCCATAGCTCGAAGCTCATAAATAAGCGGCGCACCACTGGCTTTTTTCTCAATAATGATGCTGTCAGGCTCCCACTCTTTGTACTCTTGCATTACCAATCGCTTAAGTTCTGGAAACTCTAACCTGTCTCTAATTGCATTTAGCAATATCAAGTTGGGCTGCGGTATGCCTAAATTCTGTTTGGTTCTGTCATATTCTTCTTCAGACTCATATTCATCAGGATGGTCGGTTGCTTGGTAAAATATACCCCACACAGTACATGCGCTGTAGTCAGCTCGATTGTGTTTTTCAAACGCGGTATCCCATGACATCAATATAAAGTCACAAGGCGGTGGTCGTTCGCCTTCCCAGACTTTCCACCAGTCTCGTTTGACAATCGCGCTCGCTTCACTCGTCGGTTCTTGTTGATACTGCGCCATCCACTTACTATGTGGTAACTCATTACGTAAACTTGCTAATTCTTCTAGCGACCAGAACTCAGGCCACAGCGCGTTACCAGAAGGCATAATGGCTGGAAACTCAATCACTCTCCATTCCTCGCCATCGCGCTGCATACTGGATTTAAGCACTTGACCTGTCAGGTCACGTTTACTCCATCTTGTCATTACGACAACAATAGCACCGCCCGGTTGGAGTCGCTGTCTAGGGCCAGACGTATACCACTCGTAAGTCTTGTCGTATATGTCTGGATTTATCTCAGCCAGCGTTGCTTCTTGCTCTGAGTGCGGATCGTCGATAATCAGTAGGTCTGCACCCTTACCTGTAACAGCACCACCCACACCAATCGCAAAATAGTCGCCACCTTTGCTGGTATTCCACCTTCCGGCTGCTTTTGAGTCAATTTGTAGCGCGGTTTCAGGAAAAATGTCCTTATATTCCGCTTGACCCACCAAATTACGCACTTTTCGACCAAATCCAACGGCAAGTTCTGCTGTATGTGACGTTTGAATTACTTTTTTGTGAGGAAATTGCCCTAAAAACCATGCTGGGAGCAAATAACTCGCAAATTCTGACTTAGTATGACGTGGTGGCATGTTAACAATCAGTCTTTTGCACTTCCCACTAGCTACATCCTCAAAAGCCTCTGCCATGATCCTATGATGTCGCCCCATAATGAAGTCAGGCCACATTTTATCTACAAATTGCAAGAAATTTGTCTTAGATTTCTCTTTTGACAGCAGGGTTTCGTAGTCTTCTAGGTCACGAAGTATGTTTTGCTGTTCTTTTAGCGATAATGTAGGTAATACTTTAAGTAGTGTATCGAAATCATTAGGATCTAACGATGGTTTTGACATGTTGTACGCCCGTTTGGGTGCAACTGCGCTCATTTCTTACGATACCGCCGTGTTTTCTTCGCTATTTTCTTCGGTTGCTTAGAAACTTGCTTGCCTTTCTTCGTCGCTTTGCGTTTTGCGCGGGTTGTCGCCGCATACTCTTTCGCACTTAGCGCTTTTATAGCCTTCTCAGGCAAGTATCTCTCCCCAGTAGCTTTAGCTCCCTGAGTAGATGGCTTACCAGACTTAGTACGCCACTTCTGTTTAGTCCATTTTTTAAGACTTTTTTGACTTTTTGCTAGCGCCACGGGCTTTCTTCTGTGCTGTTTTAGACAATTCTTTCAGATGATACAGTTTTTGGCTAGTTTTGCCATGTGTTTTACCAGAATGTAAGTCTCCATTAGGCATCTTGTGACTGCCACCCTTCCATTCTGTCCCATCACGTTTGTAATGTTTGACCCCTTTCATGACCTATAGCCTCCACCTGCTTTCTTATATGCTGCTGCTAACATCTGCGCTTTCCTCGCAGACCACTGACCCGGATTGCCGCCTTTGCCACCAGACTTGATCTGGCTAAATAGCCGTTTGCGTAACGAAGGTTTCGTATAATTGCCTGCCTCGTTAACTTTAGACTTTGCTTTCTTCTTAGCTGGTTTCTTAGTTGCCACTTTTAATAACCTCTCTGAGTATTACTACTAAACATATAACAAACGCTATCTGTATTAAGTCCACTACCATTTGACCTTGTTGGCCCAATACGCTGCACTCATCTTGCCTTTGGCAATATTCTTACCGTGTCGTGCTTTGAATGACTTGCGACGCATCTTCTGTGACCGCGCTTCTCCAGCTTTTGGTTTCCCTGCAGTAGACACACCTTGCTGACCAAACCGTATGGTCTTTACTTTGCCGCCTTCTTTAGCTACTACTATGTGGGATTTCTTCGGGTGGTTCGGAGTCCGTTTCGGCTTGTTGTATCCGCTCACTCCCGCCCGTTTCAGTCTGCTGTCCTTCGATGTCCCCGCTGTTGTCACTGTTAATCTCCTTTAACTCATCAAACTCACCGTCATGGATCTCGCTTTCTTTCATCCCGATGATCCTAGCAATCTTATCCTTTATCGCATGCTCTAACGAATCCGTCGTATGATTCACATTTATCTCAGTCTTCTCAACGAACAACCCAACGTCAGATATCTTACCTAACAACTCCAATGCCCGTAACTCATGTTTCGTATCCCCACAATCTGATACCTCAACCAACTTGTTGGTCACATAGGTTCTCAGTTGTGCAGAATCCTCAACCACCTGCTTGTCGTATTCACTGAGTATAGACCCCAGTTTTACTGCTGTATAGGTATTAAACACCTGCGTCGGTGCAACCCCTGTTTTCTGTTTCGGTACAGGGCCGGGCGTACTTCGCGTTTCGCCATTAATAAGCGACTCGGCATCTTTCATATCGCCGGAGTCTGTGCCAAAGGCTTCCTTGAATATATGTGTGGGATCTAGCAAGTCAACAACTTCACCATCATCAGGCCGACTGTCTACTTCGTGTGCCATACCCATGTCTTCTAAAGTCTGTGCTGTATTAGCAGCAACACGTACCGCATCCTTCAAATCTTGTTGCTATTCAATCTTTTCCGTCTGCTTTCTTGGGTAACTTGGTGGCATTGGCGTGTCAAAGTCTGGAACGATGACGACTAGCTCTGGAGGCTGCGTTTCCTCTGGCGTGTGCTTGTTTACAATGTCAAGTAAATCTGAATTCATATGAAATAATTTTTTGCCCAATCCGTTTTATTTTGATGACGGGGGGGTTTCTATATAGCGAAAGTAACACATTAGTTGGGAATTTCAAAATATTACAAAATTAATGAGCATATTACTATATAGATATGTCGCGGGACTCCTGTTTTGTCGTTTGGGGGGTGGGGGTCGATATCCTAATCTACCCTATTTAATATCTTATACCTAGACTGAGTAAAGATATTATGGGACTATATATCCATCGTAGCAATCAAGCAACGATACAACTGGAGACTATATTATGACTAACGACCAACTAGAAACAATCGGTATCCGTAACGACTCATACAAAGTGGGTTATGGGATAAAGGTAATCTATGAGGTGCTAGCCACCTATAGTGAGGAAGACCTCACACGGGTTGCGCCATCGTTGGTGCAGGTCGCCAACATGCACGCCAAGGCTAACGGGTTGCGCCTGTTAGCAGTGGTTCCTAAGGATGATCCATGGCGAGGCGTGGACATTTAACCCTAACGGGGAGCGCAAGCTCCCCTCTTTTACTGGAGACTATTATGTATTTAAAAGCACTTGAATATCACAACGAACGCAAAGTTATTAACCAATATAAAAACTTCGATGATGCGTCATCTAATCCTAACTACTGCCTTGCTAAGAGAGAGCTATACGCAAAGTATAGAGACAGGATGGAGAACGATGGAGGTGAGGTCGGATGGATTGTCGCAAAATATAACAAGGGGTATATATCATGATTACCAACTTATTAGTATGTCTTAGCATAGTAATAGTGTTCAACGTAGCACTTGTAATTATCCAACGCTTTGATAACACGCGTGCAGGGAAACGCTACAACAAAACAACAAGGGAGTATAAGTAAAGGAACTCCAGTCGCCCCTCAGCCTTCGGGTTGGGGGGTATTTTTTTGCCTGCGTTTTTTATTAGGGAACTGGCTGGAAATGGCTCTGCTACTGTTTGGTTTGGTTCTTATATGGCTTGGTTCTGATAGGGCTTAGGTCTTTCTTATAGGGCTTTGCACCACCAGTTATTACTCTATACCTAGACTGAGTTTGTACTATATGGGACTATATATACATCGTTGCAGTTAAGCGCGATATATTTTTAACAATAAAATTGGAGAGTTCAATTATGAGCGATTTAGTTACATTAGAAGAGAAAAACGACGAACACGTACACGTGTTCACATATGATGAAGATACACTTGCAGGCGCGTTAACACTAGAATTTACTAGTGTTGGTGATTTGTTAAGTGCAGACACTAAAGCATTATCTGCAGAAGTGTCTATCGCTACCGCGTTATGGGATGACGTATTTGGAGGCAAGTCCCCTACGAAGGCGGAGATGTCTTTGCTTAGATTAGACATGAAGCAAGCGGCGATTCGATTAGTAGATACGGAAGAATTTCAAAAGCTACTAGAAGAATCGAAAGCGAATACTGCTCTTAGGGTGACACTTGGTAAGCAAGACCCCGCTACAAAAGCGGCGAAAAAAGACAAAGCGTCTAAACTTAAAGCTATGTTCGATGAAGCAGAAAATCGTGCATCTAACCTTGTAGGTAAGATTACGAGATACTGGTCTATGAACTACGGCTACGTGCCATTGAATAAAAATGGCGAGCCTTTAACTCAGAATGAGGCTAAGGCGATAGTCGCAGAGAAGCGAACAGTAGTAAGGGATAATCTTTGGGGTAGTGACTCTCAGTTCCACAAGTATAAAAAAGCTGGAGCCGATGCGGTGACCTCTGCTAAGTGCTCGGATAGACTAGAGTTTATATCCGAGACATTCCTTGCAGGCATACAAAAAGTAAAAGTGCCTGCATATGATGATGTTTCTTTTGAAGCATGGCAGAAGAAAAACAAGTAATACTAGCAACATTACTTTTAGGGCTTCCGACCTTCGGGTCGGGAGTCTTTTTTTTCGTCTGCTTTTTTTTAAGGAACTGGTAGGAAGAGGCTACGCTACTGATAGGCTCGGCTCTGACATGAGGTGTTTTTTTGTGCGCTACTGATAGGTTGCTAGGGGGCGGAATGGGCGTGTCAAGGTATAAATATGAAATCTGAGATTACTACACAAATGATATTATTGTATTTTTACAGCACCACCAAGTTCTGATAGGTTACTGTTGGTTTTAGTACCAGACC
>Ga0209193_1001959_pt1 | contig 9952 bp, 5 predicted proteins | sample COGITO_mtgs_1003_FD_185515 | JGI IMG/M metagenome (GOLD analysis project Ga0209193, IMG submission 185515) | Pelagic marine microbial communities from North Sea - COGITO_mtgs_100330 (SPAdes) (version 2) | ecosystem: Environmental > Aquatic > Marine > Epipelagic ... | reverse complement strand
ATCAGCTGTTGGGTTACCTATTAATGCTTTTGCTACTACTACAGTATCTCCTATTACATATCCTGCTCCAGCTACGTTAACTTCTACTTCTACTGGTTCTATAAGTAAATCACCAGCAACTAATGTAAAGTCTACTATGCCTGAATTTTGTATCATGGAAGCTGAAACTGTTACTATTAGATTTCCCTGTGCACCTGTGAATCCAGCTGCAATTAAATCTATCTTATCAATTTGAATTTCATCACCTACAGCGTATCCAGTACCAATTGAAGCTACTACTACGGTTGAAATGGCACTTACACCATCACCTGTTATAGTAAATGTTGCTCCTGTACCTGTACCTGTAGATGTAGTTTGAGCTACTACGGTTGGGGTATTATAAGTGCCTATTGTTGGTAATGATGAATCTGATGTAACATCATCTGCGTTTATTAACTGTCCTGTTCCTAAAGCACCTGCTGGGATTGATAAAGTATCAGTTGCTTCATATCCTAAACCTGGGGTTGTTACTGTAATACTTGTAACTGTAGGGGCAGTATTTCCTGTTACTACTACTGTAGCTAGAGCACCGGTTCCGTTACCACTAGTATTAAAAGAAACTCCTGTATAAGTACCAGCTCCTGCAATGGTTGTATTAGTATCAATTGATGGAAGTAGAGCATCAGCATCCGTAAGTAATTTACCATTTGCACTTGAAGTTTCAACGTCTAATGTTATACCTGTTCCATTTCCACTAGTAGTAGTTGCTACACTATTAGCTACAAATGCTGTACCACCTACACCACCTGAAGTAATAGAGTTAAGTAGATTTGTGTTTGCAACAACGTTTCCTGTTTCCTCACCGTCAACACTAGCTGATGCGTAATTCCAAGTTGATGGATTATTTACTACTCTAGTTACTAATAAAGTGTTACCACCATTGTTAAAATAGTTGTAAGCTGCGATTGAAGTAAAGAAAGTATAATCTAAACTACCACTTTCAAAAGTTGTTCCGAATCTGTTTTGGTAATCACTGTAAGATGTAACAACTGTAGGTTGTTCTACTGGTCCTTTAACTGCAGGACCAACAATAGCAGCTCCTACTTGAACAGGTTGCTGCGTAATAAATGACTGGTCATTCTCTCTTGCTAATACACCGGGTGATATTAATGTTTCTGCCATTGTAATGAGATTATTATTTTGTTATAAATATTCAAGAGAGAATCAAAAATTAATCTATTTTTGTAAATTCTCCTGTTTCTATGTTAATGTTTCCATCTCCATACTTTTGTTGAAGATCATCACCAAATTTTTGACTTTTAGTTTGTAATTTAATAATTTCTTGTCTTAAATTATCTTTTTGCAATCGTAAAGTTTGAATTTGGTATTCAATACTACCTAACTGATCTACTAGATTTAATTCTGTTTGTTGGATTTCTTTAATAGTATCTAGTTCTTGTTTTTTCAATAACACTTTTTCCATGTTTATAAATATTATATTATTTTTTATTATTTAATAGTTTTTTAACCTCTGTAAATACTTTTCCTGGGGTGATTGATTTTTGACATATAAACTGTTTATCGGTTCCTTTCCAAATAGGACACCATTCCCAATCACTAGCATCAAATGTAAAATTGGGATTAGTCCAACAAGGAGAACATGAATTTTCTACAGCAAGTCTAGTTACTTTAGAAGTAAATTCATGACCTTCTTCAACAAAACCATTTATCATTACTGTATGTTTATTTAAAGCCCAATTAAACCAAGATAAACCTGAACCTAGTCCTACAAACATATCAGCATGTAATAAATAATTAGCAATTTTATCAAAAGGTTGGTTCCAAGAATTTATTACATTAGGTAAATCACTTTGATCTTTAGTTAACGCTACTACTTGATACCCCGATTGGGTTAATAATTTAGTTAAAGAAATCCAATAAGCCTTAGGCCATTCTTTACAACCAGAGGTAGCTTGAGGTCCTATAACTATATATTTGTTTTTAATTGGTCGTGATTGTTTTTGAAAATTAATACCTAAATTTAATTCTTTATATTCTAGACCTAAAATATCAGTTGCAGTTTGTTGAAGTGGGATTGTATTACATTGGTTTGGATGGGCTTCAAAGTTTTTCCATCCACCATTATTGTCTCTAAACCAGCCTATTTTATAACTAGCAGTTAAACCACTAATATTAGAGCCTGGGGTGGTAAATTCAATATTTTTATATGCTTCTAAATCTTTAAACCAATCGTTATGGAATGTAGATAAAACTACTTTACAATTATATTTTTTGGCAAATTCTACAGCGTATGGTGTCCATGCTAAAGTATCACCTATAGATTTAGATTCTAAAGAAATTAAAACCTTTCCTTTTTCTAAATTTAATGTATTTACTATTTTACCATTAACTTTAATAATCCATGGAATATAATAATTTTTAGAACAGGTAGTCCACATATTATTATTAATAGTTGTACTATGGATAACTTCATTAGTATTACTATTAATAAATTCAATAAAATATTCTTGTTCTATATCCCCTTTAACTTCAACTTTAGGACCATCTAAATAGGAAATTAAAATTTTGTTAGGTTTAGGAGTGTAATTAACCATAAAATCCTGAAGAGTGTCTCTACCAATTTGAGCTACTTTATCCCAATTAAAATCACGATGGATAATTTTTGCTTCTTCTATAGCTCGTTTTTTATGATCTGTGTAATTTTCAAAAGCATCACGCATTACACGAGCTAAGTCTTCATAGTCGGGTTCATAATAATTACCTGGGATAAATTTATCTTCTAAATTAATTCCAAAATTAGAATAATTATTTCCTTGAGTTGATTTTTCTCCTATAATTTTTACAGGTAAACCTTTACCTGAAGCAAATTCGGTTTGTCCTGAACAGTCTGAGTAAATAGAGGGGGTACCACAAGCCATAGCTTCAATTAAAGGTAAATTCCATCCTTCACTACGAGCACAAGATAAAAATACATGACCATTTTTCATGTATGTAATATAATCTTCTCGTGATGGAAAATGTTTAATTTTTAATCTTGGATCTGAAATGTTAAATTTTTCTAGTCTTTCTTGTGTTGTTTTACATCCATCTAAAGGTTCACCCCAAGGGTTGTCAATAGATAAAATTAAATCTACAGGCTCATTTGGTTCAAACTCCTTAAGGAAAGTTTCAATGATTTCTTTAGTAGATTTTCTATAATCCCAACGTCCAAAATGAATAAATTTAAATCTACCATCTACATAATCTAATGTTGTTTGGGGGTCTTCTGGGTAGAAAGTTTTAGTATCTACTCCCTCAGGTACTACTTTTACCTTAGCAGGATCTGCTCCCTGGTCTATTGTACATTGAGCTTGCCATTTAGAAGGAACCCACATTTGGTCAAAAGTTTTCCACTGTTCAAAAAACCCTTTAGGTTGTACTGTAGATTCCCATACATTATAACCAATTTTAGGACCATTATAACCTTCATAAAAATAATAATGATTGGTTTCACTTAAAATTAAATTAACATTATGGTTAAAGTCTTGCCCATAATTTGGATAAATTTTAGATTCAAACCTATTTTGTTCATTACCATCATGTAATAAAGTTTGTTGATGGAGAATATTTTTATCTGTATCTATGATGTAAGGTTCTTTATTATGTGGTTCATCTGTAGAACCATCCCAATATTTACCAACAGTATAGTTTCTAACTTTAATGTCTAAATATTTAGATAAATGCCTAAAAAATTCTCGTGTATGATTATTATACCCTGTGGTACCTATGTAAGAGGCATGGGCAAAAACCTTTGGTTGTTTCATATATAACTTTATAATTTTAGTTGTAACTAAATGTATGGAGGGGGGACTAGCCCCCCTACCTACTTTTTATTTTTCGTTAATCTTTTTTTCTAAAATTTCTATTTTAGCATTCAGTTCTTTAACTGATTCGATTAACACTGCTACTAATTTATCGTATTTAACAGCTTTGTATCCTGTTTTTGCTCTAGTTTCTACTAATTCTGGGAATACAGCTTCAACTTCTTGAGCAATTACACCCACATCAGCTCCTTCATTAGCATGGATTTCTTTGTTTTTATTTTCTTCGAATTCTAACCAATCAAAAGTAACACCGTTTAACATACTTACTTTTTCTAAAGCATTTGGTATGTTTACTATGTTTGTTTTTAATCTTCTATCTGAAGAATAATAAGCAATAACGTCATTAGTTGCTCTAATTAATCCATCTGTTGTAGTTGATGTAGTAGCACCAACGATTAAACCACCGCCATCAATATAGGTATAACCATCGTCCCATTGTTGTACTAAAGTACCATCAAATCCATTAATTCGAGTACTAAATGAATCATCACCACTATTAATAGCAAATGGGGAAGTACCACCCATTCCAATACCATCAATTTGGAAAGTAGTACCATCAAATAATAAATTCCCCTCACCGTTTAACCCTACACCGCCTGTAGAAGTTACTACTCTATTATTACTAGCATTAGTAATAGTTGTAGTACCTGAAGAACCTGAAGTACCTGATGAGCCTGAGGTACCATTGTTACCATTGTTTCCTGAATTACCTGAAGAGCCTGAAGTACCTGAGGAACCTGAGGTACCGCTGTTACCATCGTTTCCGTTGTTTCCTGAATTTCCTGATGAACCTGATGTACCTGATGAGCCTGAGGTACCGCTGTTACCATCATTACCATCGTTACCAGATGAGCCTGAAGTACCTGATGAACCTGAAGTACCTGAACTACCTGAAGTACCGCTATTACCATCATTTCCGTCATTACCTGAGGAGCCTGAAGTACCTGATGAGCCTGAGGTACCGCTGTTACCATCATTTCCGTCATTACCTGAGGAGCCTGAAGTACCTGATGAGCCTGAGGTACCGCTGTTACCATCGTTACCATCATTTCCTGAAGAACCTGATGTACCTGAAGAACCTGAAGTACCTGAGCTACCTGATGTACCAGAGTTACCATCGTTACCATCATTTCCTGAAGAACCTGATGTACCTGAAGAACCTGATGTACCAGAGTTACCATCGTTACCATCGTTACCAGATGAACCTGATGTACCTGATGAACCTGATGTACCGGATGAACCTGAGGTACCATTGTTACCATCGTTTCCGTTGTTTCCTGAATTACCAGATGAACCTGATGTACCTGAAGAACCTGATGTACCGGATGAACCTGAGGTACCATTGTTACCATCGTTTCCGTCGTTTCCTGAGTTACCTGAAGAACCTGATGTACCTGAAGAACCTGATGTACCGGATGAACCTGAGGTACCATTGTTACCATCGTTTCCTGAGTTACCTGATGAGCCTGATGTTCCAGATGAACCTGAAGTACCTGAGGAGCCTGAAGTACCTGAGTTTCCTGAGTTACCTGAAGAACCTGATGTACCTGAAGAACCTGATGTACCGGATGAACCTGAGGTACCATTGTTACCATTGTTACCAGAGTTACCAGATGAACCTGAGGTACCTGAGTTACCTGAGCTTCCTGATGTTCCTGAAGAGCCTGAAGTACCTGAACTACCTGAGGTACCAGAGTTACCTGAGCTTCCTGATGTTCCTGAAGAGCCTGAAGTACCTGATGAACCTGAAGTACCGTTGTTACCTGAGTTACCTGATGAGCCTGATGTTCCAGATGAACCTGAGGTTCCTGAAGAGCCGGAAGTACCTGAGTTTCCTGAGTTACCTGAAGAACCTGATGTACCTGAAGAGCCAGAAGTACCTGAGTTTCCTGAATTACCGGATGAACCAGATGTTCCTGAAGAGCCTGATGTTCCAGATGAGCCTGAGGTACCGTTATTTCCTGAATTTCCTGATGAACCCGATGTTCCAGATGAGCCCGAACTTCCAGATGTACCACTATTTCCTGAAGAACCCGATGTTCCTGATGAACCAGATGTACCTGAATTTCCTGATGAGCCTGATGTACCACTATTTCCTGATGAGCCTGATGTACCTGATGAACCCGATGTACCAGCATTACCAGAGCTACCTGACGTACCTGATGAGCCTGATGTACCCGAGGAACCAGAAGTTCCGGTATTACCTGAGGAGCCTGAAGTACCTGAGCTACCATCTATACCATTAACTCCTGAGATACCTGATGAGCCTGATGTACCTGATGAACCTGAAGAACCAGATGTACCAGCATTACCAGAGCTACCTGACGTACCTGATGAGCCTGATGTACCTGATGAGCCTGATGTACCTGAGTTACCTGATGAACCTGAGGTACCTGATGAACCTGAGGTACCTGAAGAACCTGAGGTACCTGAAGAGCCTGAAGAACCCGATGTTCCTGATGAGCCAGATGTACCTGAATTTCCTGATGAGCCTGATGTACCGGATGAACCTGATGAGCCTGAAGTACCTGAGTTACCTGAGTTACCTGAGCTACCTGAGGTTCCTGAAGAGCCTGAAGTACCTGATGAACCTGAGGTACCATTATTACCTGAGTTTCCTGATGAGCCTGATGTTCCTGAGGAACCTGAAGTACCGTTATTTCCTGAATTTCCTGATGAGCCTGATGTACCACTTGAGCCTGATGTACCTGATGAGCCTGATGTACCTGATGAGCCTGATGAGCCACTAGTTCCTGAGTTACCTGAACTACCTGAGGTACCTGATGAGCCTGATGTACCTGATGAGCCTGATGAGCCACTAGTTCCTGAATTACCTGAACTACCTGAGGTACCTGATGAACCTGAAGTACCTGATGAACCTGAAGTACCTGATGAACCTGAGGAACCTGAAGTACCTGAGGAGCCTGAGGTACCTGATGAACCTGATGAACCACTAGTTCCTGAGTTACCTGAACTACCTGAGGTACCTGAACTACCTGAGGTACCTGAACTACCTGAGGTACCACTTGAACCAGATGAACCCGATGTGCCTGAGTTACCTGATGAACCAGATGTTCCTGAAGAACCAGATGTTCCTGAAGAACCTGAGGTACCTGAGCTACCAGATGAGCCCGATGTGCCTGAGTTACCTGAAGAACCTGATGTTCCAGATGAGCCTGAGGTACCTGAGTTACCAGAGTTACCTGAAGAACCAGATGTTCCTGAAGAGCCTGATGTTCCTGAAGAGCCTGAGGTACCTGAGCTACCAGATGAGCCCGATGTGCCTGAGTTACCTGAAGAACCTGATGTTCCAGATGAGCCTGATGTTCCAGATGAGCCTGATGTTCCTGAAGAGCCTGAGGTACCACTTGAACCAGATGAGCCCGATGTGCCTGAGTTACCTGATGAACCACTTGTTCCTGAAGAGCCTGATGTTCCTGAAGAACCTGAGGTACCTGAGCTACCAGATGAGCCCGATGTGCCTGAGCTACCTGACGAACCACTTGTTCCTGAAGAGCCTGAGGTACCTGAAGAGCCTGAGGTACCTGAGCTACCAGATGAGCCCGATGTGCCTGAGTTACCTGAAGAACCTGATGTACCTGAAGAGCCTGAGGTACCTGAAGAGCCTGATGAACCAGATGTGCCTGAGTTACCTGAAGAACCTGATGTACCTGAAGAACCTGAAGTACCAGAAGAACCTGATGTACCTGAAGAGCCTGATGTTCCAGATGAGCCTGATGTACCTGAGCTACCTGAGCTACCTGAAGAACCACTTGTTCCTGATGAACCAGATGTACCTGAGTTACCTGAAGAACCAGATGTTCCTGAAGAACCTGAGGTACCTGAGCTACCAGATGAGCCCGATGTGCCTGAGCTACCTGATGAGCCTGAAGTACCTGAGCTACCAGATGAGCCTGATGTACCTGATGAACCTGAAGTTCCTGAAGAGCCTGATGTTTGGGCTGCTTCTCTATAAGCAACTTGTCCATCAGGTTTTAATACTAATACTGTTTCTTCGGATGAGGCTTCAGGGACTTCGCCTGGTACTATATTTACCGAGCCACTAAATTGGGAAGAACCTGATACAATCAGGCCTTTTTTGATTTTAAATTCGTTCATCGTTTATTTTTCTGTTTTCATTTCCAACAGGTAATTCCGTTATGTCTGGTATACATATTATAATAATATAGAAAAAACAAAGTGCCCCTCAATGAGGGGCACCTTTCTTTATAGTAAAGCTATTTATTAAGCTTTAAGTCTAGTATTATGGAATACTACTCTAATTGTACTACCTGTACTATTACTTACTGTTAAGGCAAAATTACCTCCACCTGAAGTCACATTAAATACAATTCCATCTGTATTACCAATATCTGTAGTACTACTTTCAGCTAAAACAGCACCTGTTGAATTAGCAGTTATCCTTACAGTACCCGTACGTTGATGGGATCTATCTGCACTATAAGCTACATAGTCTAAAATTAAACCAGCATATGTAGTTCCACTAATAGAAGGTTGAATATTACCATCAGCACCATTAGCGACTTCAATTCTATCTGAGGTGGTTTCTAAATACTCACCTACAGTAAGAACATCTGTACTAGCATCAAACGTTAAGTTTGGTTGTGCTGTACCACTAGTACCAGCAGAATTATCTACAGTGATAAGTCTATTAGTATCTGGTGTGGTTAAAGAAATTAACCCTGATGTACCACTTGAGCCTGATGAGCCTGAAGTACCTGAGCTACCTGATGAACCACTAGTTCCTGAGGAACCTGAAGTACCTGATGAGCCACTTGAACCTGAAGTACCTGATGAACCTGAACTACCTGATGTTCCTGAGGAACCTGATGTACCACTTGAGCCTGATGAGCCTGAAGTACCTGAAGAACCTGATGAGCCACTAGTACCTGAGCTACCTGAAGTACCTGATGAACCTGAAGTACCTGAAGAGCCTGAGCTGCCTGATGTACCTGATGAACCTGATGAGCCACTAGTACCTGAATCACCTGATGAACCACTAGTACCTGATGAACCAGATGTACCGCTTGAGCCTGAAGTACCTGAAGAGCCTGATGAACCTGAAGTACCTGAAGAGCCTGAGCTGCCTGATGTACCTGATGAGCCACTAGTACCTGATGAACCACTAGTTCCTGAGCTACCTGAAGTACCTGAAGAGCCTGATGAACCTGAAGTACCTGAAGAGCCTGAGCTGCCTGATGTACCTGATGAGCCACTAGTACCTGAGGAACCTGAAGTACCTGAACTACCTGATGAGCCGGATGTACCTGATGAACCTGATGAACCTGAAGTTCCTGAATCACCTGATGAACCTGAAGTTCCTGAAGAACCTGATGTACCACTTGAACCTGATGAGCCTGAAGTACCTGAGCTACCTGATGAACCTGAAGTACCTGATGAACCACTAGTTCCTGAGCTACCTGAAGTACCACTTGAGCCTGATGAGCCTGAAGTACCTGATGAACCAGAAGTTCCTGAAGAACCTGAAGTTCCACTTGAACCTGAAGTACCTGAAGAGCCTGAGCTACCTGAAGTACCTGATGAACCTGATGAACCAGAAGTTCCTGATGAACCAGAAGTTCCTGAAGAACCTGATGTGCCTGATGAACCTGAACTTCCTGAAGTACCTGATGAGCCACTTGAGCCTGAAGTACCACTTGAGCCTGAAGTTCCACTTGAACCTGAAGTACCTGAAGAGCCTGAGCTGCCTGAAGTACCTGAGCTACCTGATGAACCAGAAGTTCCTGAAGAACCTGATGTACCTGATGAACCTGAACTTCCTGAAGTACCTGATGAGCCACTTGAGCCTGAAGTACCACTTGAACCTGAAGTACCACTTGAACCTGAAGTACCTGATGAACCTGATGTACCAGAAGAGCCGGAGCTGCCTGATGTACCAGAAGAGCCGGAGCTGCCTGATGTACCAGAAGAACCTGAAGAGCCTGAAGTTTGTGCTGATTCTCTGTAGGCTACTTGACCTGTTGATGTGAGCACTAAAACAGTTTCTTCCGTAGGGGCTTCAGGAACATTACCTGGAACAATAAATACTGAACCTGATAATTGTGAAG
>Ga0209193_1001958_pt1 | contig 9954 bp, 4 predicted proteins | sample COGITO_mtgs_1003_FD_185515 | JGI IMG/M metagenome (GOLD analysis project Ga0209193, IMG submission 185515) | Pelagic marine microbial communities from North Sea - COGITO_mtgs_100330 (SPAdes) (version 2) | ecosystem: Environmental > Aquatic > Marine > Epipelagic ... | reverse complement strand
GTTCTCGCACCTAACGATAATGGAGTTGAGGGTGTTGTTCATTTCGTATCCACTCGAAAGGGTTTGAAGATTAATTATGATATTACAGGCTTATCAGATGGTGAGCATGGATTCCACATTCACGAATACGGTGATTTGACAGAAGGTTGTGAGCGGGCTTGCTCTCATTTCAACCCTTATGGAAAAACGCACGGTGGTTTGACTGGTGAAGACAGACACGAAGGCGATTTAGGAAATATTACTTCTAAGGGGAATCGGGCTAAAGGTAGTATTTTGGCCAAGAACTTAACCTTAGACCCAAGTCACATTTGTTCGGTTTTAGGGCGGATGATTATTGTTCACAAAGACCGTGATGATTTAGGTCTAGGTGGAGATGAAGAATCCTTGAAAACAGGGAATGCAGGACAGAGATTGGGTTGTGGAGTCATTGGACTTATGGAGACTCCGAAAAGTATTAAATAGATAAAACTTAGATATTTTCTTTATGGTACACAGACATTGGGATGATGAACCTGAACCTTTGATTCCTCTATTCACATTAGTAATTTGTTTAGTTTTTTTGATTACGGTAAGTTTAGTTTGAATCATTATTGCAAAGCACTTATATAGGGAAATCTTTTCGTACAAATCATGCAAGCCCAAATCCAATTGATTGCTACGATTTTGATGACTATGTTGACTATTACTACATTACTCACTAAAAAATTGCCGAAACTACCTGCTGAAACTACGACCAAGTCTAAATCCTATGAAATCCATACGATGTTAGATTGGCTCGAAGAAGGTGACCGACTAATCATCAATGACCGTTATCAACGTGGCGAAGTTGGTCAATACAAACCTCAATTTAGAACTCGACTTATTGAAAGTGTTATCCGTGGATTTCCCTTACCTGCATTGTTAGTAATGCAAAAACGTGACTCACCTGATGAATTAATAGATGGTCAGCAACGCCTAAGGACTATTGAGGCATTTATTAATGGTCATTTTTCCTTAGATGGAGAACATTTGCTTCGTTTATCGGCTACAGATTATGATGGTATTTTTTGGTCTGACCTGGATGGAGACCATAAGCAAAGAATTAAAAGAGACTATGAAATGTCAGTTAATTATATTGATGATAGTATGCCAAATTGGCAGGTTTATGTCCTCATTAATGGCGGACTTAATCCCTTAACGGCGGCTGAGTTGCGAAAGGCCATGTATGCTGAATTTGAGGGGTATTGGCACATCGATGAAATGGCCAAGTCAGAAGAATGGACTCAATATTTTACACCTAGTGCAATTTCAAGAGAGAAAGGTACTGAAATGCTTTGTCGAGGATTGATGAGTATGGAATACGGGACTCAATCTAGTACTCTAAGTTCTAAATCTTGGTTAGAATCCTCTTTAGATATGTTTTTTGAAATTAACTCTAATGAAGAAATCTTGAATAAAATCAAAACTTATAAGAAGGTTTTGAAAGTCTCTCGAGAGATTTTAGGTGAAGCCCCATTTAGGCGTAATAACTTATTTTCAGGTCGAATTTCAAAGGTTTCAAAAACAATGATTGAACCAATTTCTTATGTCTTTTGCGAACTTCGTAAGAAATACAGTTCCGCTAAATTGATTCAAAAACAATCAGAATTAGCATTGGCGTGGGACACATACCTTAGTTTCGAAGAAGATGGCTCAGAACGCATTTTACAAGGCAATACACCTCAAAAGTTTATCGCTCGGAATGAAGAGTTGCTTGCAGTTATGTTGGAAGTAATGGCCGACAGTCAACCTCGTAGAGGTCAAGAAAGTATAATTCCTAATGATTTAAAGATAACTGTCTTAGAAAAATATACTCAACCTGATGGCACTATTTTGTGCGGGATTTGCAATAATGCCTTGCTCGACGAAATTACAATGGACCATATCATTTCAGTTGATGATGGGGGAGAAACAACGGTTGAAAATTTACAACCTGCTCACAGAGGTTGTAATTCTTCAAAACATTCAAACTCAGTCTTTAAGTAGTTGTAGTATCCATTGTGAACTATGGTTCACGGTAACGTAGGTCAATCTGATTTGACTCGTGAAGATATGACTAGATACATTCGATACCTAGTTGACGTTATCGGAAATGAACAAAGGGCTTTGTATTCCTATTTGGAAGACCGTACCAATCCTTACATTTGTTTGCATGGAGAATGTCAAACTTTAGCCGATTGGATTTCGGTTTTGCTTGAAGCATATAATCAACCATTTCAACGTTGGGACATGGAATTAGATTTATTAGTTTTTGGTCGTTTAGTGAATGAAATGAAACCAAATGAAGTGCCGAAACAAATCAGAGTGACTATGACTAAGGGTGAGAAGATGAGTGATGATTTACGGGGGCGCAAATACTGCCATACAGTCATTGAATGGGATGGTTTGTATTGGGATGCTAATGGAGGCGGAACTCAACTCGAAAAGGAAGAATACTATGAAGGTATGACGTATTGGACGGATGGAGAAGTAGACCGTAAAAGACTATTGCATATTTTCTTTGACTGGGAGGAGATGAAAGGATATTTAGAAGGGCCATTGGTAGAAGAATCAATTGATTATACTTGGCATTGGAAAGATAAAGATTTATATAGAGAAGATTTACTGCCTGATGAACTATGGATTGAAGAGATGGGCACAGGTGTTAGCCCTTATGATAATTTAGGAGTTTTCCGTGATTTTATCAATCATTTACGCACCGATGATTTTGCGGCAGAACGAATCTATTTCGATGATGAGTATGGTGGATTCATTAAAGGCAATCCTCGAGCAAATGAACTACCTGGAGAAGTAGCATTCCCTGGTGAAGAAGAACGCTTGGCGAAAATAATGACTCCTGAAGAGTATGCTGAATTAGAGCAAGAGGTCAATTTGATTGTATCTAAAAACTTGCCTTATAATGTAGAATCTTTGAGCGAAGACGAACGTATTGCCCTTCATGAGGACATTATCTTGAAAATAGTTAATCATGAGTATATTCATCAATCTATTGATGATGAAGTCTTAGAGTGGGCAATTGAAAACAATAAAACCAAAGGGGAGTACTATGCGGCTCATGAAATCATGGCTTATGTAGATATGGCTTTAAGAGAAAGTATCGGTATGAGAGGTTTCAAATTACACTTGACTAATCTAGTCGCACAACATCCTATTCTAACTGATAATCCTGAATTAGGTGAGCGAGTTATGGACGCTTTGACTCGGACTCGTAAAGGACAACGTTTCCAAGTTCCTGCTGAAATTGAAACCTTGATGCGGGCTTTCCAATCCGAAGATTACGAAATCTTAGTGGTTGGTGGAGCAGTTCGAGATATGCTCATGAGGCTCAAGCCGAAAGATTATGATTTAGCCACGAACGCCACACCCGAAGAAGTCGAATCCGTCGTTTCGACTTTAGAAGGATATAGAACAATTACGACTCCCGAAGCCCAAATGGCACGAGGAGTGTTGACTACTTTAGTCTTGCCACCTTCGGGAGAAGTTATTGAAGTTACCACATTCCGTGCAGAACTAGGTTATGAAGCAGGTACTCGAAGGCCTGTGGCCGTTGCTGCCGATACCTTTTACGAAGACAGCCTTCGTCGTGACTTTACTATGAATGCTTTAGGATGGAGACTTAATGGCACTATCTTAGACTATCACGAGGGTGTAGACGACATTGAGTTTGGTCAACTTGTATCAGTTGGCGATGCCAGTGAGCGATTAGAAGAAGACCCGTTACGAATCTTGAGAGCAGTTAGATTTGCTAGCCGTTATGGCTTAGAGATTGATGATGAGTTAGGCGAGGCTATTGGCATGAACTTGTCACAGTTACTAACTTTATCTTCTGAGCGTATTCGTCGAGAATTAGACTCTATTTTAAAATTAGAAGAAGGAGTTTATGATTTAGTCAATATAGGCATTATAGAAACCATTATTCCTCAGTATCAAGGTGGTTATTGGGGTGACCGTGGTTATGGTGGTGGAGACCCTAAGTTTTCATTTATAGCAGATATTCAAAGTTATTCTATGGTTGACCAATCATACCCGTCTCAATTTAATTATACTCCTCGACCTTGGCAACCTTCAATCGCATATGCTTTACTCTTTAAGAACGTAGTCACAAAGGAGGAGTTTAATGAACAGTATCGTCGGGGTCCGATTTCATTCTCCAAGGCCGAGGCTGATATGATTGCGGAGTTAATTGCGTTGTATCCTGTGGCGTTAGAATCTGAAGAACCTCGTGACGTTGTGGCTATTGTGACGAGTCCTTACTATGCAGAATTGATGATGATGTTGGAGTATACAAATCGTCTCGATTTAGTAGACTATTTCACACCTTATCGTCAACGTTATAAGGGTAAGCCTCCTAAAGGTTATGCCATGACGGTGGCCGATAGGTATGGAATTGAACCAGGACCTGCACTCGGAGAGCGATTATCCGAGATAACGGAAGCCATCATTTTAGGAGATATCGAAGATTGGGGTGAAGGGTTGGATTATTATGCGGCCGAGAGTGATAAAAGTTCTGAAGACATTCCTGAATTCGTATATCATGCTACACCAGGAAAAAATCTAGAGTCCATTATGGAACATGGCCTAGAACCACGTATTGGTGAACTTTCAATTCATGCTTTCGGAAAAGAGAGATATGATGAAAAAGTTGGTGGCCCTAAAGTTTGGGCGACCACTAACAATAAGGCAAGGATTTATGCTGCTCTGATTGCACCAATGTCTTATTTAGAAGATAATGCGATTCTAAGGATTAAAACCGAAGGATTAGATTTTAAATATTATGGTTTTGAAGAGTTTTTCACAGATAAACATGTCCCGCCAAGTCATATCGAACATATGTATTTTATAATGGGTGAGAAATCAGAAGAAGACCCCAATTGGACTGTAGACCAACAAATTGACTATGTACATGCCAAGTATGGCGCTTGTCCTTATTTCATCGGTGGTGAAAGACATTGTTTTGATGGAAGAATATGTACTTATACGGAATCTTCAGCAGAAGAAGTAGGCACTCGCGAGCGTATCTCTTATGCAGGAGTTATCCTCGATGAGGCTACTTCCGAACAACTCTTAGCCCGTTTCGAATCCGATATTCCTGAGGATTGGACTCGGTATGCACATCACATGACGGTCTCGCTCGGAAAATCAATCCCGAATCAAGCCGACTTAGGTACGGAGGTCACCCTAACTGTCACCGCCGTTGGTAAGTCCGATGATGCCATTGCTGTCGCCGTGTCGGGATATCCATCCCGAAATGCGATACCTCACATTACTTTAGCCGTTCCTCCAGGTGGCAAACCTTTTAATTCTAATAAGATTACTGATTGGCATTCCGTTGAGCCGTTCGAGATACAGGGGCAGTTACAAGACGTCAAAACGTATGTAGCCGAGGAAGCCGAAACTTTCCGCAGTGAATCCAGTCGAGATTGGTCACTTCAATACACTTGGCAACCTGTTCCAGTTGAAGATTTAATCGACTTCCGTCGTAATCGTTACAGCCTTAACACCCTGCAGTTGGATGATATTTTAAATCTCAAAACTTTATATCGTGGAACACGAAAACTATCTAGCATAAGGGAAGGAATGTTTGATTTCTTTGGCAGTGGAGAAATTAATGAATCTGAGCAAATTCCCGAGACAGTTTACTTTTACACTTGGGAACGCCCTTATCCAACAGAACGATGGGAGCGACACAACGCAGACTGGGAGTGCGCTTGTGGTGAGTGTGCCAAGTATGCCTTTAATCATCAGAACGCTAGTTCTAAGGCGACTGGCCTCATCCGTTCCACTGAATTCAAACCTGCGTGGGAAGAAACTCCTGAAGGTTCCGAAGTTGTAAGGGTCTTATTCATCCCACACCTTTTCGACGAAATTGTAATAGGGAATCCATTACCGAACAGTCGAAATCCCCGTTCTCATGTAACACGAAATAACTTAACGTTAGAAGACTATGGTTTTGAACCTGTTATTTGGTCGGAGAGAAGAAATAAAAATTCTAAAGGAGGGTTTTACGCATCCCCATATAATACGAACTTACGAGCCTTAGAGCAAAGATTAGGGCGAGGCGTTGGAAGAACGTTAAACTATCCTCGTTTCTCGAGTGAATCTGTTATGAAATACGCCGAATCATTTTGGGGCAATGCAGGTTCGGGCGTTCTCGTGGTGGCTCGCGATACGCAAAGAATCTTACTAGGCTTGCGAAGTGAAGATGTAAATGAACCCAACACATGGGGCAATTTCGGTGGCGCTATCGGAGTCACTGACTTCGGTGAACCCGAAGAGGCACTTCCTCCCGAGGATAATGCTCTAAAGGAAATGGCAGAGGAAATTGGTTACACGGGTGCGATTGAAATGATGCCGAGTTTTACGTATCGAAGTCCTGAGTTTACTTACTATAATTTCATTGGCATAGTTGAGCAAGAATCCGACATTCCGTTGAATCAATTTAATTGGGAGGTTTCCGAATTGCAGTGGTTCACTTTAGCCGAAATTATGGCATTACCGAACTTGCACTTCGGAGTTTCTGCTTTGATGAGTCAAGAAGAGATGATTACATTTAATGCTGAAGACATCCCACTAAATAATTCACCCTCCTACAACATGACCCACTCACGAATACCAAAGTCAGTAAAATATGATGATTTTGGAAATCCATTTGTGACCTTTTATCATGCTACTACGATGGATAACTATGAATCCATTGAAACATTTGGACTACGCATGAGTCAACCAGGTTACTATGAAAAGGCAGAATTTGAAACTTATGATAATGTGGCAGGCGTCTATTTTACGAGCGACTTAAAGGCGGCTCAACTATGGATTGGTTGGAAGTATCGTGAATCGATTTGTTATCGAATGGACTCGTTGGAAGAGGCAGGATATGAAGTTTCCTTAATTCCTAATGAAATTGCAGGAGTCATTTACGCAGTTGATTTCCCCTTGGAATTAGTGTATGATGATTTGATTGAGTACAAGTGGAGCGTTCAAAACGTTAAACCAGACCCTGAAGTTAGTGGTGCTTGGTATTCAACTGACGAAATTCCTCGAAGTAAGATGTCAATTGTAGGATTTTACTCGTTGCCAATTTGTTTGAATCAAGGTTGGAATGATGGAGGAGATGGAGTCCAGCAGATTACAGAATCGACTGCTTTGCAAATTCATAATCACGGATTTTATATTGATGCTCAAGACAAAGAGGGTAATAATGTTTGGGATTCAGCATTCACTAGGGCAAAAAGACTTGCTAATCGATACATTCCGATTCAACATCTTAAAATGCCTCGAGACCCGATATTTTCAGGTTATCGGGGAACATTTATGTCGGAATCCATTCCGATGTCGGATTGGAGCAAATTAAATCCTGTTGAGTTGGTCGAATTAAGTCAATTCCCAACTGGAGATGACCATATGGATGGTTGGGATATGTATTTACCACGAGATTGGCCACATTGGGACGTTCTCGAACGGGCGGACGCAGAACATTGGCAAATAGAACAGAAGTATCTAAAGGATAATGACTTAAAATACTTGCCTTGGGCTGAGCGACATAAATTACCCTACACAATTGAAGAGATTTACGCTAAGTATTTCGACTTTTGGTATATTCCTGCTGTGGCTAATAGTATGTCAGGTGGTGGACGTGGCCAAATTTACAATTCTATTAAAGAGGCTTACGCGCCAGATACATGGGAATTAGAATCTAAAAAACGTGGCTTACCTTTCAATGAACACATTTCATTAGAAGAAGCGGCTAAATATTTTTCACCTCAAACGATTGATAGGTATCGTGAAGTTGGTCGTGAAACTATACCTGTTTGGAATCAACCCGTCGTCAATGCCTTTATTGATGAACATTTAGCACTAGGTCGAGAAGATGTCCTCTATGCCCCTGTCATTGTGGCGGCACATGTTGATGTCGAGGTTGGAACGGACGCTACCAAAATACGAGGAGGGGCTACACTACTTGATGGATGGCATCGTGACGCTTATGCAGGCTTATTTTACGACCAAGACCCATCACAAGGGTTAGAAGGTCCTCCGACAGTATTCTTTAAACCGAAGGAGAAATACCTATGACTGAAATTTTAACTGCGGCTGAGTTTTCCTCATGGTATGATGAGAACTTTGATGGTATGGAAACAAATCGTAAATGTATTATTCCAATCTTGTCGGGGCTAATTGCAAAAGATAAGTTTCCAGTTTTGAATAGTCTAATTTCAAAACTTCCACGACTACAATATGGGATGTCACGCTCCCAAATAAAAGAAAGTGCAGTGAGAGATAAGTTTAGAGAGTCCGAGACATATCGATTACATTACAATACTTATATTAGCGAGATAATTGATTTTTTAAATAGTTTTGCACCCGAGAATATCGTAGTCTCTGATACTGAACATTGGCGCGGCCAGGGTGGACCTTTCGCAGCAGGAAAAGTTTATTTAGAAATTGGAATGGCGGCTAGACCTTCTCATTACATTAGAGGCGCTCCTTCTGACCCTCAAATAGAATTATTATTTATCACTGATGACTCTTATGATGACGAATACGGACCTCAAATGTCTTTCTTTGGAGCGTCTTTTAATCCTAATAAATATTTTACTAAAGATGTTTACGGGAAACTCAACTCGAGTCGGTCAGCCTTTGATAGTTACACTAGTGATAATGAAGAAGAAAACACCCATGTTTTAAATCATGTTTTTGAATTAACTTATGATAGTTACGTGGCTTTAGTTCAACACTTAAATAAACCAAGTCGAGTTTCGCTTAACTATCCTGGGGGGATTAGATGAAACCTATTAATTTATTAAAGTACTGGTCAACTCGACCCTTGGATAAAAATACATTTTTCAACATGATTCATCGAGATTACAGCGTCAGTGCCGACGGTGAAGGATTCCAAGCAAGTCAATTACGACTTCTCAAGGATTTTTTATATCAATCTAATGGTCAACGTCCTGCCATTGTGGAATTCAGTGCCGACGACGACTCTGGTCTGCATGGGGAGATAGAATATCTCATCTATTACAGTCATGATACTGCATGGCCATTAGTAGCCTCACGCATCGATACCTCTTACAATCCTCTTGCACCTTTGGATTCAAATCCTCGTTATAATTTTATTACTTCAGATATGACACGCTCACAACGTAAGCAGTTGTGGGATAATGAGGCGTATACAGGAATATCTAGTTATGGTGAAGGCGCCGAAGGCCAACTCTCAGGCATAGAGATAGAGTTTGAAAGATTAGTGGTAAAAGTTTTTGAAGACGAAGACCAATGGGATATCACTCAATATTCTTTACGAGAATTCTTGCAAGATTCTCAAATTCAATATGATGCAGCAAATTATGGATACACCTATGATAAGGTATCGGCATACATTCAATTAGAATACACAGGACTTAAAGATTATCCAATATTGAATCACCCTGGAGGGATTCAATGACACCTTTCGAACTCATCGCCTACTTGATAGATAACCCTATCACCTCCGCCTTAATTCCGATTCTAAAAGCGAATTACATTGACGCTGACGGCCATGATGAAATTGATTTACAAGTTTTAGAATCATTCGTTTTTTATCAACGAAATCAATTGCCCAAGGGAAGAAAAAAAACTATGAAAAAAAGAACTACTAAAGAAATCATTAGTGAACAAATAAGTTATAAGCGTATAGATAAAGAGGATACTTCATTAATTTATCGACATAGTGGCGAAGGCAATGATAATTGGTATAATTATGAGTATCAAGACGCTCTCAGAAATTCCATCCACGCATGGATTGATGAAGACGAGTATTCTGACACCTATGGAAAACAATTCTTAAACATCTATTTTCAATCTATTCAATTAGCAGGTGAGGCTTTTGATGAGCAAGGAGGTATTAGTTTGTTCTCCCCAGTTCCCATAACTTTAGAAGATTATTACTATGACGTTGATAGG
>Ga0209193_1001952_pt1 | contig 9972 bp, 10 predicted proteins | sample COGITO_mtgs_1003_FD_185515 | JGI IMG/M metagenome (GOLD analysis project Ga0209193, IMG submission 185515) | Pelagic marine microbial communities from North Sea - COGITO_mtgs_100330 (SPAdes) (version 2) | ecosystem: Environmental > Aquatic > Marine > Epipelagic ... | reverse complement strand
GTAAACTTAGAAAGGATAACTAGATTAAGTTTATATGAATGTTTAACTTGGCTAACTTATGAAGTTGATTTAAACGAAACAAAAAAGTTAAAAGATGACACACTTTAAGAATTATAACAATACAATAGATACCTTAAAACAATTAGGTTCTAATCAGTTTCAAATTAAAACAGTAACTACTGGAGATATATTTGAGATTGACTTAGAGAAGAATACTTTATATCCTTTAATGCACATCAATCCTGTAAATGCAGTAGCACAGAATAATCAAATGACTTTAAACTTTCAAATATTTGTTATGGACTTAGTGTTTCCTGATCAGAGTAATGAGCAAGAAGTATTATCTGATTGTCTTAGTATTTGTAATGACTTAATAGGTACATTAAAGAATGGAGAGAGTTTATACTTGTCTAACGCAGATCAAGGTGAAAGTCCTGCTTACTTTACAGAGGGAGATATAACAATAGAACCATTTACAGAAAGATTTGATAACTCAGTAAGTGGATGGGTGTTTACATTACCAATAGTAATAGAGAATGACTACAACACTTGTATAGCACCACAGTCGTCAACATACGCAGGTAAATAATGTTTAAAATAAAAATAGGAAAATTAACAATACAACTAATACCACCAAAGATAAGTTATGAATTATGAAGATTTAATTGAGAAGCTAGAAGAAATAAGTATAAACTTTGAAAGCTATAATGATTATCCTGATAGTGCTAGTAACAATGCAAAGAGAGCAATAGAATGGAAAGAAGAAAATGGTAGTGATTGTGGTACTAGAGTTGGTTGGACTAGAGCAGGACAATTAGCAAGAAAAGAAAATATAAGTAGAGATACTATAGCAAGGATGGCTAGTTTTAAAAGACATCAACAAAATAAGGATGTACCTTACTCAGAGGGTTGTGGAGGTATTATGTGGGATGCTTGGGGTGGAACATCAGGAGTAGAATGGGCAATTAATAAATTAAAACAAATAGATAAATAATTATGGCAGATTTAACAACAACAATTAGTGAGAGTGTTACACTTAATTCAGCAGTCAGAGGAACGACAAATACTGTAACAACAACGGGTATCAATAATGTATATGAAAGAGTGGTAACTTGTACTACTGGACAAACTACACACATAGCAACTTTTAATGCTAACTCTTATGGTACGGCAGTTCAGATAGATAAAGAAGATGTAAGATATATAAGAGTAACTAACTTAGATACTACTAATACATTAGAATTAGCAGTAGTTGGTGCAGCAACTTTATACCAAGTATTATTAAAAGCAGGACAATCACACATACTATGTGCAGCAGAAGATGTTATGTTAGCAGAAGCAGACACATCTCCTAGCTTTGGTACTATGGCTGATTTAACTAGCTTACAGGTTAGCCCTGCTGCTAATTTAGATGTAGAGATATTTGTAGCTAGTGTATAATGGTAGCATTAGAACGATACTTAAATAGTTTCGGTAAAAGCATAGTCAATAAAGCTAAAGGTATATTAAAAAGAAAGAAAAAGGTAGTATCATCAGAACTTCTTAATAGTATATCTTACAAACTTCAAAAAGACACAGCAGGTTTTACTGTGCAGTTTTTTATGGCTAACTATGGTACTTTTATTGACAAAGGAGTATCAGGTACTAAAAAGAAAAGAACTTATGTAACCTACGAAGGAAAGCGAGAGAAAAGTCCTTATGCTTACACTACAAAACGACCTCCTATGCGTGTATTAGACAAATGGATCGTTCGTAGAGGTATAGCACCTAGAGATGCAAAAGGTAGGTTTATTACAAGAAAAAGTTTACAGTATCTAATAGCTAACAAAATATTTACACAAGGTATTGAAGGAATTAGCTTTTTCCAGAAACCTTTACAATTAGGAATGAAAGATTTTTATAATCAAGTAGGTAGCGCAATAAAAGAAGATATAATAAATACAATATAAGATGTCATTAACAATAGAACAAAAACCATTATACAAAACTTTAGCAGTAGGGCAAGATATAATATTTACTTTATCAGATCAAAGTGTTATAATAGATAATTACCAACCTAAATATACTGCTGATGTTTATGTAAGCAAAAAAATATCAGACTTATCATTAATAACTTCTAAGGTAGCTACATTAAAAGTTACACCAAACAATAAAGGTGTAGGTATATTTTCTTTAAGTCCTATTTTAGAAAGTTATGTGAATCCACAATATGAAGGTACTAACTTTGATAACACTATATTTAGTTCTTACAAGACAACAGGATATACAGATACTACACCACATCCTATACACTTAATAGATAAATATTCTAATAACGATAATGTAGCAATTTACTTTAGAGTTATATTTAATATGGAATATTATACAGATGCTGCATTAACTATTTTTAGTACAGCTAAAAAAGTAATAACAGAAAACTATTTAGCATACAATGGAGTATTACATTATGATGATATTATAAATCAATCAGGTAATAATTATGGTTTTAATCTTAATTCTAAAGATTTAGTTTTAAATGACTTCGGTAGTGAATTAGGTAAGTTTATAAGTAACGCACCTATTACTCAATATGCACGATTAGAAGATTATGGTACATTTTCATTCTTTAACTTTTTAAATATATCTGAGAATAGCTTTCAAGTAGGTACAGACAATGCAGTTATTAATATGGTTAAATACATTTTAGTAAGGCTATACAATAGTTCAGGAGTATTATTAGGTAGTGCTATTCAAATTGATTCTACTTTTGCTAATGGTAGTTTTAATAATAACAATGAATTTTCAAATACTAGAGTTATGTTCTTTGGTGCTTTCCCTGGTAACTTAGATAATTGGAGTACAGATTGGGATACACATAAAGCAAATGTAAGTTATTATACAGTACAAGCACATGATGATCAAGATGAAGCTATAAGTCAGTTATACACTATAAACATTATAACAGATGATTGTAAAGGTTTTGAGAGCATTAGATTAACTTGGTTAAATCCTCACGGAACTTGGGATTACTATACATTTACTAAAAAGTCAGTAAGACAATTAGCTACTAACAAAACAACATACACACAACTAGGTGGTACTTGGAATGATAGCACATTTAAGATTAATGGTTATAAAGGAGGACAAAAAAACTTTAGAGTAAACACTAAAGAAATGATACGTATAAATACTGATTACTTATTAGATGCAGATGCAATTTGGTTTGAGGACTTGATTAATAGTCCTGAGGTTTATATATTAAATGGTTACTCTAGTTCTGATACTTTTGGTATGGTTAATAAATATGTAGAACCTGTAAGAGTAACTACATCAAGCTATACTAGAAAAACTAAAGCAAATGATAAGCTAATACAATATTCATTTGAATTAGAAAAAACTAAAAACAAAAGAACACAAGCAATATAATGAGTGTACAATTAGTATTATACCCACAATTTTATGATGGCTATATTTCATCATCCTTTCCAGTATTAAGTGAATATGTATCTGATGGTACTTTGTTTAGTTTATTAAATAATTATACAGGATATGATGTACCAACTTCTTCTATTTTTCCTGCTTCAGATGCAGTAACTGCCGTACCTGCTATAGCTGCTTGGAAAAGATTTAGAAGTACAAATCCTTCAGGACAATTTGGTGTTGTTACAATGCCGACACAAATATCTAATAAAATATATTTGTATTCTAACGCAAGTCATACATCAAGTAGTGGGGTGTATCAAGAAATACAAAATCTTAACGTAGGCGTACAATATGAGTTAAAAATTGACATAACACAAGCAGGTGCAAGTGGTACTTTGTTTATAGGTAATGGAATATTACAAAGTTCTGTAAATATGCTAGGTGGTTTAGTAACTTCAATATCTACTGCTTCAACAGGTGTACAAACTATAAGTTTTACGGCAGCTAATACTGAAGAAGTTTTATTATTAGAATATAGAAATAGCAACGGATCAACAATACATATAGATTCAATTAGTATAAAAGATGTTGTAAATCCACCTTCTCAAACTTATGGAGAAGTATTTGATGGGCAAATAATATGCGACTTATACGAAGATGAAGATATACCTTTAAGTTTATCTATTGATGATTTTAAAAATGTAGCTGAAAATGTACAAAGTTATTCTAAGGACTTTAACTTACCTGCAACTAAAAGAAATAATAAAATATTTGCACATATTTTTGAAGTAACTAAAACCTATAAACAGATAGATAGTTTTAATCCTTATATAAAAACAAGATGTATTTTAAAGCAAGATGGCTACGATATATTTCAGGGATATTTAAAGCTGTTAGACATAGTAAACAAAGAAGGAGAGATAAGCTATAGTGTTAATTTATTTTCAGAACCTATAGCATTTAAAGATGTATTAGATAATAAGAAGTTTAGAGATTTAGACTTTTCTGAGTTAGAACACGAATACAACAAAACAAATATTAAAGCTAGTTGGTATGATGCAACAGGCATTACTTTATTAAATTCATTATCTACTGATTCAAATGCTTATGATGCTTCTTTAGGTGTAAACAATACAACAGTATTAAAATATCCTTTTGTTAATTGGGTTGGTATTTATGCTAGAGATACAAACGACAATCCAATATTAGGAAGTTTAGAAGATGCTTTTAGACCATGGATTAATTGTAAATATATACTTAAACAAATATTTGATGCTACACAATTTACATATACATCTGATTTTTTAGATGGTGCTACTTTTAGCAAAATGTATATGGACTTTAATTGGGGAGCAGGTAATGCACCTAATGATATAAAACATATAGGAGAGGCAAAAATGACTTCTACTGCATATTTTATTACTACTACTTTTACTAATGTAAATTTTAATACTAATAATTATCCTGCTGAGTTTGGCTTTGATATGACTAATGATAAGTTTACTGCTTCATCTGATAATACTATATATACTTTTAATTGGGAAATAGCTTTTGAAACAATCACATCAGGTACTCTTGCATTAGCAAGATGGGTACATAAAAATAGTAGTGGTACTACATTAAATACTTATGGTAACTTTATTAGTTTAGGTAATTCAAGTGGTACAGGTCTTTTTAATATTGGTGGTTTTTTTAATAATACTGCAAATCCTTTAAATGCAAACGATACGTTAGAATTACAAGTTTCAGCAGCAGCAAATAGTGCAATTAAACTTGCAGGTGCATTTAATCCTGGTTCTGTCACTATAGATAAAATGACTAATTCTGTTTTACTAAATACTTTAAGAGGAGATTTAGGACAATGGGAATATCTAAAAGGTATTATTAATATGTTTAACTTAGTTATGTTACAAGACAAAAACAATCCTAATAATATAGTAATAGAACCATACAAAGACATATTTATAAGTAACACGGCAGGTACTACATTAGCAGCAAGAAGTATAGTACACGATTGGACAGATAAAATAGACATTACAGAAATAAAACTATCTCCATTAGAATTAGTAAAAACTACTATATTTAAATACGAAGAAGATGAAGCATATCCTAATAATTTATATAAAAATACTGTAGAAAAAGATTATGGTTCTAAATTATTTTCTGTAACTGATTTTACTTTATTAATAGGAGAAGAAGAAATAAAAGCTACACCTTTTGCAGCTACAGTAATGAAACCTATAGCAGATTACTTAGCAGACTTTGTAATACCTGTAGTTTATTCTTCTAATGATGATGCTACTGAATTTGAAAGCTACAATAACAAACCTAGAATATTATTTAAAATATCTTCTAGCCCTTTTGATTTACCTACAAGTATAACATATAAAATACCATCACAAAATGGAGTATCAGGAGAAGATGCAAGTAAATATTTAAGATTTAGTCACACTACTGCAATACCTGCTGTATCAACAGATACAGATTTAAATTATGGAGAAACACAATTAATAAATGGAGTAGGAGTATCTCCTGAAGATAATTTATATAATACTTATTGGAGTCCTTACTATGATGAGTTGTATAATCCTGATACTAGATATATGACTTTAAAAGTAAATCTTAATGCTTCAGACATTAATCAATTTAATTTTTATGATAAGGTAATGATTAAGAACAGAGAATACCGAGTTAATAAAATAGACTACAAACCTAACGACTTATCTACAGTTGAATTTATACTAATACCATAATGAATTACAAGAAAGGATTTAATATAAAACCAAAAGAAGTTTTAAGAACTGGAGAGATTTTATTTACAGATGGTACAAATGAAGTAATACCAAATCAATCTGCTTGTGAAGCATACGGATATACTTATAATGCAGCTACAGGTACTTGTACTGCTTTTAAATATGATTCAACTTTAGATAGAAAGTTTCACGATATACATAATAACGTAAGTGGTGGAGTAACTGATAATGCTACTCAAAATACTATACTAAACGGACAACAGAATATTACAAAAGGTAATAACTTTAATAATATATTAAACGGAGAACAACACAGAATAGAAAACTCAATAAAAAACTCTAATCTATTAGGAGGATCGTATGGTAACATACAAAATCAGGGAGAAGTAGTAATAGGAGGTGGTGGCTTTGGTAGTACCTTAGCTTTAGCACAAACATCTTTTGTGCAACAATCAGGAAACACTACAGATGCTACACAGACTTCTTTATATACTCAGTTTATTACAAATAAATTTATAGAAAAAGTAGGCAATGCAGTAATAGGTTTTGAAGCTAATGTAATAGGTGTAAATACTGGAGTAGGCACAGGTACAACTGGAGAGTATGGCTATGTACAAATTACAGGTGCAGTTACTTTTACTAATGGCTTGGCTTCTACTTATCATCAAACAACAACACATATTGTAGCTTATGGTACAAGTGGTATGCACATAACGGCAGTAATGAAAGATGCAACGGCTACTAGCTTTGGTGTAGCAGTAACAGGATTAGCAGAAACTACAATACAATGGACTGCCGAAGTAAAACTATGGCAAAATAAAATAACACAAACTTTTTAAGATATGGCAGACAAGACAATAGAAATGGAAGTTAAGTCAAATGTTGGCGAAGTAGCTAAAGACACAGAAAAACTAGCAGATGCAACTAAAGATGCACAGGGTGGCTTTAAAGGAATTACAAAAACAGTTAAAGGTTTAGGTACTGCTTTAAAAGCTGCAGGTATAGGTTTAATAGTAGCTTTGTTTGCTAAACTAATGGATGTATTTAGACAAAACCAATCAGTATTAGATTTCTTTAATATAGCTATGGAAAGTTTGTCTATAGCTTTTAATGATTTGTTTAAATTTCTATCTAATAACATAGGTACAGTTACAGGTTACTTTAAAAGTATATTTGAAGATCCTAAACAAAGTTTAATAGATTTTGGTCAAGCTATAAAAGAAAATCTTATAGAAAGGTTTGATAGTTTATTAGAAACTTTTGGACACTTAGGAAAAGCAATAGGACATTTATTTAAAGGAGAATTTACAGAAGCATTTGATAGTGTAAAAGATGCAGGTACAGAATATGTTGATGTTTTAACAGGTGTTGATGGTAGTTTAGATAAAATAACAGAAACAGTTACTACTGCAAGTAAAGCAATAAAAGAATACGCAAAATCTACTGTAGAAACTGCTACTACTATGGTAGAGTTAAGAAAAGAAAGTGAATTAGCAGCAGTACAAATACAGGGACTTATAGAAGGGTACGACAGACAAGCTGAAAAACTAAGACAAGTTAGAGATGATGAGACTAAGACATTTGAGGAAAGGATAGCAGCTAATGAGGAGTTAGGTAGAGTTCTTAAAGAGCAAGAAGAAGAAATGCTTAGACTAATTGACATTAGAATTGCAGAAGCTGAATTAGATAAAGAAAAAAACAATAGTTTAGAAAATCAAATAAAATTAGAAGAAGCATTAAATGAAAAGAAAGCAATACAAGCACAGATTACAGGTTTTCAATCTGAGCAACTTACTAATCAAGTATCATTACAAAAAGAACAGACACAAGTAGCTTTAGAGAATGCTGAAGCACAGTTACAGGCATATAGCGACTTAGCAGGTGCATTAAGTAGTTTAGCAGGAGAGAATAAAGCATTAGCAGTAGCACAAGCTACTATAGATACCTATGCAGGTGCTAACAAAGCATTAGCACAGGGTGGTGCATTAGGATTTGTTTCGGCAGCAGCTATTATTGCAACAGGTTTAGGTAATATTAGAAAGATACTATCTACAGATGTTGGAAGTGGTGGTGGAGGAGGTGGCTCAGTACCAACAGACACAGGAACTCCTGCACCTGAGATGTTAAGTGGTGCATTTACATTAACTCCTGAGCAACAACCAGTACAAGCATTTGTAGTAACTGATGATATGACTAACAACCAAAACAAGTTAGCAAATATCCGTAGGAGAGCAACAATTTAAAAATCAAATATTAATTAATTAAATCTATTATATAGTATGAAAAGAAAAGCAACTAAGATTGTAGAGTTAGTAATAGCAGATGATAGCGAAGAATTAACAATAGATGCTATTAGTTTAGTAACTTCTCCTGCAATAGAACAAGATTTTGTATTCTTTGGTAAAGAGAATAACAACTTGACACTAGCAAAGGTAGATGAGGAGAAACGTATGTTAGTTAGTCCTGCATTAATACCTAACAAACAAATATTTAGGTATGATCCTAATACTGATTCTAACTACTATGTATATTTCTCAAAAGAAACAGTAAGACAAGCTAGTGAGTTATATCTAAAGCATAACAACCATCATAAAGCTACATATCAACACGAAGATAGAGTATCAGGTGTATTGACTATAGAGAGTTGGATAAAAGAGGGAGAACAAGACAAATCTAAGTTATATGGCTTTGACTTACCTGATGGTACTTGGTTTGTTAAGATGAAGATTGAGAATGATGAGATGTGGAATAAGATAAAAGATGGAGAACTAAAAGGTCTAAGTATAGAGGGTTACTTTATTAATAAAATGGAAAAAATGGGTAAACAACAATTTTCAAACGAAGAAATAAGAGAAGCAATAAAAGAATTGTTAAGTGTACAGAAAATAGAGTTAGGTGCTATTGATGACTACAAAAAAGCAATAGGTAGTGCTATTAAAAAAGTTGATAAATTTACGAGTGATTACAAAAAATTTATAGACACAAAAAACAAAGAATACCAAAATGTGCAAGAAGTCTTTGCAGATAAAGCTAAAAAAGAAAGAGAAAAATTAATTAATACATTAAAAAATAAACTTGGTAATATTGAAGAAGATACATTCGATATGTTTGAAAAAATATATGATGATGCACAAGAGTTAGGAGTTTTAGATGTAGTACAAAAAGAACTAAATTCAATAAGCAAAAAATTAGATAATAAAGTAGATGAATTTAATGATATAAAACGTGAATATACATTTGACAAATTTTAATAAATAATATGAGAGAAGATATACTACAAGCATTAAGCGAACTAATAAAAGAAAAGACAGAACTAAAAGCTGAAAAGATTGAGTTGTCTTTAGTTAGTGATTTTAATTCAGATTATTCAAAAGCAGTAAATAAGTCTTTAGGTTTAGCAGAAGAAGCTGCTGATTTATCTAATAAAAAAGATAATCTAATAAGTGAAATTAATAAAAATATTAGTTCATTTGAAAAACTTGAAAAACCATTTAATACAATAGTAAAACAAGCAAAAGAATTAGGTGTTGATATTAATGATATATTAAAAGATAGACCTAAGTTAGGAAATAGTATTAAGTCAATGCAAAATGCTTTAAAGATATTAAAATAATCTAAAAATCAAACAAACAATAATTAATTCTATTATATAAAAAAAAGACAAATGGATTTAAAACAACAAATATTAGTAGCACTTGGTCTTGACAAACAAGAGGAAAGTGTTAATCTTGAATATCAAGCGAAACTAGAAGATGGTACTATAATAGTTTCTACTGCTGAATCTTTAGAGTCAGGAGTGGACATATCAGTTCTTACA
>Ga0209193_1001928_pt1 | contig 10059 bp, 10 predicted proteins | sample COGITO_mtgs_1003_FD_185515 | JGI IMG/M metagenome (GOLD analysis project Ga0209193, IMG submission 185515) | Pelagic marine microbial communities from North Sea - COGITO_mtgs_100330 (SPAdes) (version 2) | ecosystem: Environmental > Aquatic > Marine > Epipelagic ... | reverse complement strand
TTCAGAAACCTATAATGTTGGAGGTTTTAATGAATGTAAAAACATAGATTTAGTGAAATTACTATGTCAACAAGTAGATAAAAAACTCAAACGAAAATTAGGGACTAGCGAAAAGTTGATTACTTTCGTAAACGATAGACCTGGCCACGATTTACGTTATGCTATTGATGCTTCAAAACTTAATAGAGCATTAGGTTGGCGTCCGTCAGTTACTTTTGAAGAAGGATTGTCGAATACTATTGACTGGTATTTAACTCATGAGGATTGGTTAGAAAGTGTAACCTCAGGAAGCTATCAAAATTATTATAAATCTCAATACAAATAGATCATGAAAGGAATTGTATTAGCAGGAGGCTCAGGTACTCGATTGTATCCCATCACCAAAGGGACATCAAAGCAGTTGCTTCCTATTTACGATAAACCCATGATTTATTACCCAATTTCAGTGTTGATGTTGGCTGGGATCAAAGAAATTTTAATTATTTCTACACCCACAGATTTACCCAACTTTAAAAGACTTTTGGGTAATGGTAAAGAATTAGGAATTGAGTTTCATTATAAAGAGCAACCTTCACCTGACGGATTGGCACAGGCATTTATTTTAGCAGAAGACTTCATTCAAGATGACGATGTTTGTTTGGTGCTAGGCGATAATATTTTTCATGGTCAGGGACTTACAAATCTACTAGCAAAATCGCTCACTAATTTAACAGATAAAGGAAAGGCAACTATTTTTGGGTATTATGTAAAAGATCCAGAACGATACGGAGTGGTTGACTTTGATGAACATGGAGAAGCTTTGAGTATTGAGGAAAAACCAAAAAACCCTAAGAGCAACTTTGCAGTAGTTGGCCTTTATTTCTATCCAAATTCTGTGATTAATATTGCTAAAAAAATTAAACCGAGTTATCGTGGTGAACTCGAAATTACAGAGATAAACCAAGCGTATTTAAATCAAGGAAATTTAAAAGTGGAAGTCATGGGAAGAGGTTTTGCATGGTTAGATACCGGTACTCATGAGTCGTTATTAGAAGCTTCTAATTTTATACAAACCATTGAAAACCGTCAAGGCCTTAAAGTAGCTTGTTTGGAAGAAATCTCTTACCAAATGGGGTATATTACCAAACAAGAGCTATTACTACTTGCTAAGCCATTCATAAAAAATGATTATGGTCAATATTTAATTCAACGTGCAAAAGAACTTTAGGGTGAAATTTACCAGATTAGAAATACCTGAATTAATTTTATGTGAGCCAAAAATTTTGTCTGATGAGCGAGGGTACTTTTCTGAAACTTTTAGAGAAGATAAATTAGAGGAGTTTTTAGGATATTCTATCAATTTTTGTCAAGAGAATGAATCGAAATCATCTTATGGTGTATTGAGAGGTTTACATTATCAGTTAGCTCCTTATGCTCAAACCAAACTAGTTCGGGTGCTTCAAGGTGCTGTTTTAGATATTTCTGTTGATATGCGTAAAGAATCTCCTTCTTTTGGGAAGCATGTTGCCATTGAGTTATCAGAGGAGAATAAAAGCCAAATTCTTATTCCTAAAGGTTTTGCTCATGGTTTTGTAGTGTTAAGTGAAGAAGCTGTTTTAACGTACAAGGTAGATAATTATTATCACAAAGTATCTGAACGCGGTATTGCATATGATGATAAGAGCTTAGCTATAGATTGGAAATTAAACTCAGAAGATATAAAAGTGTCTTTGAAAGATGCAAATCAAGAGTTGTTTAAAAACGCTGATTTATTTTAAATACATCTAATTTTTTATTCTTCTTCTCGGTTTCCATATACTTTGTTTATAATTCATAAAAATCAATTTTTTAAGCAGCCTTTTCATCGATAAAAACCCAAGAATTATTAAATTCAAAATGGAGTACTTCTATCATTAACAAGTCTTTAAATTTTATTCCGTATTTTTATATTAATATCAGTTAAATATTAGCTCTCTTTAAGAGTTAAATAAGTATATTTGCAGCGAAATTAGCACATATTAATACGAATTTTTGAAACTGCAATAGTCTTAAGAAATATATTTTAAAGTTAATTTTATAATTAATGGAAAAAACAGCTAATATAATCCCTATAAAGTGGTTTGTTTTGTTCACGAAACCTAGACATGAATTAAAAGTTTTAGAACGTTTGATTTCATTAGGTATCGATGCATATACGCCAACCAAAATAGTAACTCGGCAATGGTCTGATCGTAAGAAGAAGATTACTGTCGCTTTACTTCCTTCTATGGTTTTGGTTAATTTAGAAAATAAAGATCCAAATATAGTTTTTGATATTCCGGGAGTGGTCAGGTATTTATTTGAGCAAGGGAAGCGCGCTGTGGTATCTAATGCCGAGGTTGTTGCCATGCAATGCTACCAAAACAATACACTACAGATTGACAAAAATGAGCTTAAAATTGGGGATACCGTTAAAGTGCCCTTATTAGAGCAGGAGGCCATTTTACTTTCCCAAAAAGGGAAAAATTGTATAGCTCAGCTTAAAAAGCTTGGGGCTATTGTTTCGTTTCAATTGAGTTAATCAATTGAAATTTTTTATTGTAAGAAATAACCATTACTGTGAGTAGTGATGGCGAAGCCGTTTAAAAAGTTTAATTTTACAGCTTAAATAAGTTAAAATGTCTGTAATTTTTTATAAAAAAATAGAACAAGAACTTCAAAGTTTAGGGTTTAATATCACTAATGCTGATTTGCAAAGACCTTGGGGTGCCTTTTATTATATTGATGAAAATCAAGCCCAAGAGTTTTCAAATCATTTTTTTGAGGGTATAGACATTAATACCCTAAAAATAGATGGAAAGCTGAGTCCTAAAATTTTAATGATAAAACCTCAGGTGAAGTTGTCATGGCAGTATCATAATAGACGTGCTGAAATATGGCAAGTGTATCAAGGTAAAGTAGGTGTGGTGCAAAGTGAAACAGATATTGAAACTGAAATGAAAGTGTATGCTGTTGGAAGTCAATTAAAACTTAATCAAGGTGTAAGACATCGCCTTATTGGATTGGATAATTATGCTGTAGTTGCTGAAATTTGGCAGCATACAGATAAAATTCCATCTGATGAAGATGATATTATAAGAGTACAAGATGATTTTGGAAGGTAAATGATTAAAATAAACAGTTTAAAATATATTAGTTTATTATAAATAAAGAATGAATATTACAGTTATAGGGTCAGGTTATGTAGGGCTAGTCTCAGGAGCCTGTTTTGCAGAAATGGGAAATACCGTTACTTGTGTTGACATAGATTCAATCAAGATTGAGAAATTAAATAAAGGGATACTTCCTATTTTTGAGCCTGGTTTGGAACAGATGGTTCTAAAAAATGTTAAAAACAAGAACTTACTTTTTACAACAAATTTAGGAGAAGCCATTAGCGACGCTGAAATTGTTTTTATTGCGGTGGGTACACCTATGGGCGATGACGGTTCTGCAGATTTACAATATGTTTTAGCAGTTGCTAAATCCATAGGAGAAACCATGGTGAAAGACTTGGTGGTCGTAGATAAATCCACGGTGCCTGTTGGAACTGCAGATCAAGTAAAAGCAACCATTCAAAAAGAGTTAGAACTACGGAATTCTGATTTAGAATTTGATGTGGTTTCAAATCCTGAATTTTTAAAGGAGGGTGCTGCGATCAATGATTTTATGAAACCTGACAGAGTAGTTATAGGTGCTGATTCTGAGGCTGTTTTTAAGAAAATGAGGGAAATCTATAGTCCTTTTTTTAGATCTCATGACCGTTTTATAACGATGGATATCCGTTCTGCTGAAATGACGAAGTATGCTGCTAATGCAATGCTGGCTACAAAAATATCTTTTATGAATGAAATTGCCAATATTTGTGAGAAAGTAGGGGCCGATGTCAATCAAGTACGCATCGGAATTGGCTCAGATCAACGTATAGGCTACAGTTTTATTTATCCTGGTGCAGGATATGGAGGTGCTTGTTTTCCAAAGGATGTTAAAGCTCTTACTAAAATTGCTAAAGAAAATGGCTACAGGGCGCAATTGATTTCTGCAGTAGAAAAAGTTAATGATGCACAGAAATTAGTCATCGCTCAGAAAATTATAGCCCGTTTTGGAGAAGACCTAACTGGTTTTTCTTTTGGTATTTGGGGCCTGGCCTTTAAACCAGGAACTGACGATATGAGAGAGGCTCCTGCAATTTATACCATAAAAGAATTACTTAAAAGAGGAGCAAAAATAAGGGCGTATGATCCAAAAGCGATGGATGAAGCAAAATCTTTTTATTTAAAAGATGTTGAAGGGATTGAATACTTTAAATCAAAATATGAAGTGCTAAAAAACTCAGAAGCTATGATTTTACTTACTGAATGGAAAGAATTTAGATCTCCTGACTTTAATGAGATAAAGTCTCTACTAACCAATCCAGTCATTTTTGATGGGCGTAATCAATACATAGCTTACGATCTGGAGAATAAAGGTTTTGAATATTACAGGATAGGAAAAAAATAAAATAGACTACCGGTGGTAGTCGAGAAAAATAGCGTTAAGTGATATCTAAAAAAACTAAAATATATATTGCAGGTCATAAAGGAATGGTAGGTTCTGCAGTTTGGAGAGTATTAGAATCCAAAGGATATTCTAATTTAATTGGGAAGACCAGTAAAGAACTTGATTTAACAAATCAACAAGAAGTTTTAAATTTTTACAATAAAGAACAGCCAGAAGTAGTGATTGATGCAGCAGCAAAAGTTGGAGGCATACTTGCCAATAATGATTTTCCATATCAATTTTTAATGGAGAACATGCAGATTCAAAACAATCTAATTGATGGAGCTCACAAGGCTGGTATTGAGAAATTTATTTTTTTAGGGAGTTCTTGTATCTACCCGAAGTTTGCAAAGCAGCCCCTGAAGGAAGAATACCTACTAACAGATTCTTTAGAACCTACCAATGAATGGTATGCCATTGCAAAAATAACAGGAGTAAAAGCCTGCCAATCGATACGAAAACAATACAATAAAGAGTATGTGAGTTTAATGCCTACCAACTTGTACGGTTTTTTTGATAATTTTGACCTCAAATCCTCGCATGTATTGCCAGCGATGCTGCGTAAATTTCATGAGGCTAAAATAAATAAACATTCAAACGTAACGCTCTGGGGAAGTGGAACTCCAATGCGAGAGTTTTTGTTTGTAGATGATATGGCAGAGGCTGTGGTTTTTGCTCTAGAGAATAATTTACCAGAATACTTATATAACATAGGTACTGGAAAAGACATTACCATTAAAGAACTGGCAGAGACCATTCAAAGTGTAACAGGGCACCAAGGAAATATTCTTTGGGATGCTAATAAACCAGATGGTACTCCAAGAAAACTAATGAACGTTTCTAAAATGAAAGAGATAGGATGGGAATATTCAACAGAGTTAGAAGATGGAATTAAAAAAACCTACCAATGGTTTTTAGAGAATATAGATTCAATTAAAGAAATTAAATTATAAATATGAAAGTAGCATTAATCACGGGTATTACAGGACAGGATGGATCTTATTTAGCAGAACTATTGTTAGAAAAAGGGTATGAAGTACACGGAATCAAAAGAAGAGCTTCTTCATTGAATACAGATCGGATTGATCATTTATATCAAGATCCCCACCACCCTAATCAACGTTTAAGATTGCATTATGGCGACTTAACGGATGCCATGAATTTGACACGTATTATACAAGAAATACAGCCAGATGAAATCTACAATTTAGGGGCAATGTCTCATGTAAAAGTATCTTTTGATGTTCCCGAATATGTTGGAAATGTAGATGGTTTAGGGACTTTACGTATTTTGGAAGCGGTTCGTTTACTCGGATTAGAAAAGAAAACTAGAATCTACCAAGCCTCTACCTCTGAATTGTATGGCGGAATGCCAGAAAATAAAAATGACAAAGGGTTTTATGACGAACTTTCTCCATTTTATCCTCGCTCTCCCTATGGAGTTGCGAAAATATATGGCTTTTGGATCACTAAGAATTATCGGGAAGCCTATAACATGTTTGCTTGTAACGGTATTTTATTCAATCATGAATCGCCAAGAAGAGGGGAGACTTTTGTAACCAGAAAAATTACTCGTGCGGTTGCAAAAATTGCATTGGGTCTACAAGAGAAATTTTATTTAGGAAATTTGGAAGCAAAACGTGATTGGGGACATGCGAAAGATTATGTGCGTATGATGTGGATGATTTTGCAGGCAGAAGAACCAGAAGACTGGGTAATTGCAACAGGTGTTACTACTACAGTAAGAGATTTTGTACGTTTTGCTTTTGAAGAAGTAGGTATCGAAGTCGCCTTTACAGGTGAAGGTGTAGATGAAAAAGCATATGTTGTTACCTGTAACCATAAAGATTTTCAAGTAGCCATTGGTAAAGAGGTGTTATCTGTTGATGCATCTTATTTCCGACCAACAGAAGTTGATTTATTAATTGGAGACCCAACTAAAGCTAAAGAAAAATTGGGTTGGATTCCAGAGCATGATTTGGCATCATTGGTTAAAGACATGATGAAGAGCGATATTGATTTGATGAAAAAAAATGTTATTTTATTAAGGGCTGGTCATGAAATATTAAAACAAGCCGAATAATATTTTCAAAAAATTGTCTATGAAAATTAAAAATAGTTATTGTTTGTTAGGTTACTTTTTAGGCGGGCTAACTATGGCTGTAATTGCCCAAAAAAACTCAGACATTAGTGTTAATAGATTTTATAGAATTCTTAGAAAAAGTTCTGGATGTTACAGTTATAAAAAATATGTTGCCCATGCAAACCGCTGATGTACATCAAACCTTTGCTAATACCTCTAGCTTATAGTGAGAGATTATAATTATAAACCACAAATTACAATAGATAAAGGAATCGAGCAGTTTGTTTTGTGGTACAAATGTTTTTATAAAAACATTTTTTAATAATGTTTGCTACATTAAAAATGTCAAAAAGGCATGTTGTCAAATCTCTCTCCTGGAGATTTAATGGCAAGATTGATGCTTTAGAATAGAGAGGAATTATTAAATATTTTTTTTGATAAGTTGATTTTAAATGAACTAATTAAAGTGCTCAAGAATAATCTTCAATTAAGACAAGTTATTTCATTATTTTCAGTAAATATAATCGGTATTCCCATAGGTCTGGTTACCAGTATTCTTTTAACACGCTATCTTGGTGCTAAAAGTTATGGTGATTTTATGTTCATCAATAACTTAATTAATTTAGTCGTTATAATTAGCACTTTTGGTATATTCCAAGCAGGTAATAGAGCTATTGTGTTAACTGAAAATAAAGAAAAAATCAAAGAATATTATGGTGCAGAAATAATTTTTACAATTGGAGTTTTTCTAATTGTTTTTCTGTTTCTTTTTTTATTTGTTAATTATGATCCAAATATTAATGCTAAGGGACTAAGATTAATAACATTATTTGTAATGCCATTTTCATGGGTTTATATTTTGGTTCAGTATTTTGAAGTTTTATTTCAAGCGGATAACAGAATTGGACTTTTAGGTAAAACAAGATTCTTTCCTAAAATTATTTTTTTAGCGTTAGTTTTATTACTATTCTCCTTTTTCCAAGACTGTAATGATGAAAAATTAATATTGATATTTTATTGTTTCATCATATCACAAATAATTGTTTTTATTTATATCATCTTTAAAATTAAACTTTCATTTAATAATTTAAAATCACGTTTAAAAGAAATTTGGGATTATAATAAGTCATTCGGTTTTCATGTATACATTGGCAGTGTTTTTGCGGTCGGGTTTGCCCAGTTAACAGGAATACTAATAAGTTATTTTGGAATTGATAATAGTGGGGTTGGTTTCTATGCATTAGCTTTAACAATTGCTACACCTTTATCTTTTATTCCCAATACAGTTGCTACAACAAATTATAAAGATTTTTCGAAATTAAATAGTGTACCTAAAAAAATGTTGTTTTTAACTCTAGGAATCACAATGTTTACATTGTTTGTGTCATGGATATTGATAGCACCATTTATAACCTATTTTTATGGAATTGAGTTTAATTCAGTCATTAACTTATTCTATATAGTAAGTATAGGTATAGTGTTACATGGATTTGCAGATTTTTATAACCGTTTTTTAGGTGCACATGGGCAAGGTAAAATACTCAGAAATAGTTCTTTCATTGTAGGAGTTAGTTTATTGTTTTTTAATATTGTGTTAATTCCGTTATACGGGGAAGTGGGTGCCGCTATTACAAAAGGTGTTTCAGCATTCATATATTTTATTATTATAGTATACTACTATAAAAAATTTAAACTAAAGTTACTTAATAATTAAAAAAAATGTTCAAAAATAAAACACTATTAATTACTGGAGGGACAGGTTCTTTTGGTAATGCTGTTCTTAATCGGTTTATCAATTCTGAGATTAAAGAAATAAGAATTTTTTCACGAGATGAAAAAAAGCAAGATGATATGCGGAATCGTATCAACAATCCGAAAGTAAAATTCTTTATTGGTGATGTAAGAGACATACATAGTATTGATCAAGCTATGGCCGGTGTTGATTATATTTTTCATGCAGCTGCACTTAAACAGGTACCATCTTGCGAATTCTTTCCAATGCAAGCCGTAAAGACGAATATTCTTGGAACAGAAAATTTATTACAATCAGCAATTAGACATTGTGTTGAAAAAGTTGTTGTTTTAAGTACGGATAAAGCTGTCTATCCAATTAATGCAATGGGTATTTCAAAAGCAATGATGGAAAAAGTTATGGTTGCAAATTCTCGGGATTTAAGTGGAACTTCAAAAACTACCATTTGTGGCACACGTTACGGAAATGTTATGGCATCAAGGGGATCTGTAATACCTTTATTTGTAAAGCAGATAAAAGAAGGGAAGCCTTTAACAATTACTGACCCCAATATGACACGTTTTATGATGACTTTAGATGACGCTGTAGATTTAGTTCTTTTTGCTTTTAAAAATGGGAAAAATGGGGATATTTTTGTTCAAAAAGCACCTGCAGCTAATATTTTAACTCTAACTAAAGCTTTACTTAAGTTATATAACTCCACTAATGAAATTATAACAATCGGAACGCGTCATGGTGAAAAATTATATGAAGCTCTTGTAAATCGAGAAGATATGGCCAAAGCAGAAGATATGAGAGAATACTATAGAATTCCTGCTGATAATCGCGATTTAAATTATAATCGATTTTTTACTGAAGGAACAGAAAATATCTCTAATGTTGAAGATTATCATTCGCATAATACCGATCAGTTAGATCAAGACGGAATGACTAAGCTTTTATTGAAGCTTCCCTTTATTAGACATGATATTTTAAAAGAAGATGTAACCGACCATTCCGATCTTACAAAATTGCTCTAATGAAAATTTTAACAATTGACAAGTATACTGAACACAGGGGTGTTTTAGTATTTGCAAATGAATTTAACACTTCATTATAGCAACGATGTTATCTTATAACTCATGATAAAACAAATGTTATACGAGCATGGCAAGGACATAAAAACGAAAGTAAAGCATTTTGGGTAACCAGAGGGGAATTTTTATTACAATGGATTGCAATCGACACATTTCAAAATACAGATAGAAATTTAAAAATAGAAAGAATCAAATTAAGTTTTGAAACACCCAAAATTTTAATTTTACCAGGCGGTTTTGCAAGTGGTTTTCAGGCCCTGGAAGAACACTCTGCTTTAATGGTTTTTTCAAGCATGACCGTCGAAAAATCTAGAGAAGATGATTATCGATGGGAAAACAATTATTTTATAAATCCACAATGGAAATAGAATATGAGTAAGATTAAAGTAGGAATCACCGGTCAAAATGGGTTTCTTGGAACCCACTTATATAATACTTTATGTTTATCACCCAATAAATTTGAAAAAATCGATTATGATATTAGTTTTTTTGGAAATGATGACAACTTAGATAGATTTGTTGAGCAATGTGATGTAATTGTCCATCTAGCAGCCATGAACAGGCATAAGGATCCAAATATAATTTACGCTACAAATATAAAATTAGTAGAA
>Ga0209193_1001914_pt1 | contig 10119 bp, 11 predicted proteins | sample COGITO_mtgs_1003_FD_185515 | JGI IMG/M metagenome (GOLD analysis project Ga0209193, IMG submission 185515) | Pelagic marine microbial communities from North Sea - COGITO_mtgs_100330 (SPAdes) (version 2) | ecosystem: Environmental > Aquatic > Marine > Epipelagic ... | reverse complement strand
CTTTATTCATAATATTCCTTTTGTTTATTTATGCCTGAAGGAATAACAGGTTGATTCTTTTAATACTAAATACTTCAGCATCATACCTAAAGTATGTAACTTTTAACAATTAAATCAATGGGTTATGTTTTGAAAGTATTTTTTTTGAGTTCTTCAATATAATCATTGAGAGCTTTGTCTTCTTTACGCAAGTCATAACATAATGTGATTTTATCAAAGGCTATCCCTGAAGAGACACTGTCTTTGCTATTTCGCGATTGCCATATCTTCTGTATGTTATTAGTTGTTTCACCCATGCCCTCAGCCAGCGCCGCAATACCACCTTGATATGGCTTAATTCCGTAAACCTCTTGAATATTTTTAATGCCCATTACTACAAAGAATTTTTTAAAATATCGTGGCGGTTTTTTTTGGGGTTGTTTTAATTCACCACCAAGAAAATTAACTATAAATACTGAAAGGGGCAAAGGAAGAGGGTGTCCAACAGTAAACATATTTATTAATATTAACTTTACAAAGCCAAAGATATAGGGGTTTGATGTACTCGCATTAACGAGTTTCGTGGCTTCATCTTCAGTAATACCATTATTTTCTAAGATATCCGGTAAGCGTGAACCACTAATGCCACATGAACGCAATGAAACTTGAAGCCCAAATCTATCTTGTGGTATTGAATCTAACTCTAATTTTTCTTTTTTGGCATATTCCACCGCTTTTTGATACTGGGTTTGAGATTCTTGTGTAAATTTTTTAACCATGTAGTTGTATCACCTTGCTTTCAGTATTCGAACAATAGTCTGCCCAGCGTTGCATTAGTGTTCTGCGCCGTTCAAGATAGTCAGAGCGATTATAAGCTCTTTCAACCTTAGAGCCTGTAACGTGGCTCAATGCAGTTTCAGCTATCTCTCTTGGCGTGTCTGTAGCTTCTGCACACCACATGCGAAAACTACTTCTAAAGCCATGAGGACGCTCTTGCATGCCTCTGCGCTGCATATGCCTCGCCATAGTTGCATCACTCATAATGCCTTTATTCTTGTTGGGGAATAAGTAGCCGTCTCGCTCAAAAGGCTTTATTTGCTCTATTACCTCAAGGGCTTCCTTAGATAATGGCACTCTAAATTCAGTTTTTTTGCCTCTGTTGCCCTTCATTAAGTGAGCAGGGACAGTCAGCAAATCCTCCTCAATGTATTCATATTTTAGATTGCGGATTGCTCCCGAACGTAAAGCTGTAAGAATGGTAAGCTGTAACGCTAATTCTGTCATACTTCCACCTGACAAGCTCTTGTAGAATGTTGGGATTTCTTGCCAGGGAATTGATGATATATGCTTTTGTTCATCACCTTGAGCGCCTAACAATGCTTTCGCTTTCATTGTGGCTTGCATATCTACGTCCAAGCCAGAGGCGGCCGCATATTTAATAACAATGTTTAATCTGGCTAATGCTTTGCGGCTTGTTTCAGGTATCTTGAGCCAAATTGGTTTCAATGCTCTTTGAATGTCTCTTTGATTGATATCCTCAATTGGCATCGCACCTAGCTTTGGCAGTATGTGCAACCTAAGAGGAGATAGCCATTTGCCTGCTTTACCATCACCAACCAAAGTTCTCTTGTGAGCCTCAAAGGCCTCTACTGTCATTGCGTCTAATGTTGGCCTTGCTTGTGAGGCTTCTAATATTGCCTTATCGCGCTGGGTTATCGGATTGATTCCCTCTGCAACCATTTTGCGGTAGGTTGTAGCGAGATTGCGTGCTTGTTTGAGAGAAACATTAGGGTAAGCGCCTAAACCCATCTCAGACCGCTTAGAATGGATTGTGAATCTGAATAGCCATTGCTTACTAGCTGTCACTCTCAATACAAGTCCGCCTCCATCAGAGTGTTTTCCTTTGGGTGCATTTTTAATTTTTGTATCGGTTAGCTTGTTCAGTGCGGCCATTATTTTGTCCCCCAATTTGTCCCCTTTTTTTGGGGGATAAGGTGCTACTTGGTGGTACAGTAAGAAACGGCGTAATAAATTACAAGCATATAATTAAGGGTTTATGGGGTATTCTGAAACACTATGAAACCATAGTTCGGAGCGCCCCGCTCGCACCACAAAATCTAAAAATTATTTAGAATACACCTTAAATATAATTAATTTTTAGATATTCTCATTCATAGTTTTGGATTATAGCTTCCAATAAATTTATGGCATCTTGAGAAAACCAATCTGCTTCACGTTGAATCCTGGCAATTTCTTGCCCTTCAGGATTTAGAATCAATGTTGCTGGTAATCCACGAACTCCAAAAGATGCAGCTAATTTCATTTTTGGATCTCTATGAAGTGATAGTGATGTGATCGAGTTCTCTTTAAAAAATTGTTTCATTATTGGAATTGAATTACGCCCTACGGCTACTGTGACAACCTCAAACTTATCGGCAGTAATTTTTTTATTTAATGCATCGAGAGATGGCATTTCAGCTCTGCAAGGCGCACACCATGTCGCCCAAAGGTTCAAAAGAATAACTTTACCGTTATAATTAGACAGGTTTAAAGTATTATCATTTTCATCAGAAAAAGTTGTTTTAACTATAGCTTTTGGCTCTGTGTGAATAGCTACTAAGCGCATATCCCCTGAACGCATATTTAAAAGATTATCCACATTAAGGGTATTAGCTGTCAAAGGATTTGCACCTACTGCCAGCAAGGTATAAAGCGTTGCGCAGAGAATTCTAATTTTAGTCACAATGTGGCTCCTTTAAAATGGTATTAATTATATGTCTGATAAAAATTCATCAAATGCAATGTGGGGCGGACGTTTCGCAAGCGGCCCAGACGCCATAATGGAGTCAATTAATGCATCTATTGATTTTGACAAGAGGATGGCTGTTCAAGATATTGCAGGATCGATTGCCCATTCTGCAATGTTAGCCAAACAAAATATAATTACTAAGACTGATGCAGAAGCCATAAAAGAAGGACTTCTTATAATCCTGACAGAAATTGAAAATGGAACTTTTGAGTATTCAAAAGCACTAGAAGATATTCATATGAATATTGAAAGCCGTTTAAAAGAAATAATTGGTGAGCCTGCTGGCCGATTGCATACAGGGCGTTCAAGGAATGACCAAGTTGCAACAGATTTCAAATTGTGGACACGTGATCAATGTGATGCAATAATTGAAGGCCTATCAGAGTTGATGAAAGCATTAATAAACCAAGCTGATGAAGGCGCTGAGATTGTTATGCCTGGCTTTACTCATTTGCAAGTAGCTCAACCAGTTACTTGGGGACACCATATGATGGCATATGTCGAAATGTTTGCTAGAGATCGGTCACGTTTTTCAGATGCTAGAACTCGTATGAATGAAAGCCCGCTAGGAGCAGCTGCTCTTGCTGGAACTGGTTTCCCCATTGATAGACATGATACTGCTCATGCATTAGGTTTTAGTGCTCCCGCGGCAAATTCATTAGATGCAGTTTCTGATCGTGATTTTGCATTAGAGTTCTTAAGTGCATCATCAATTTGTGCTACTCATTTATCTCGTTTTGCAGAGGAGTTAGTCATTTGGTCTTCTGCTCAGTTTAAATTTGTTACTTTATCTGATAAATTTAGCACGGGTTCATCTATTATGCCTCAGAAAAAAAATCCAGACGCTGCGGAGTTAATTCGAGCTAAAGTTGGCCGTATTACAGGATCATTAGTGGGGCTTTTAATGGTTATGAAAGGCTTACCGTTAGCTTATTCAAAAGATATGCAAGAAGATAAAGAGCAGGTATTTGACGCCTCAGACAGCCTGATGTTGGCGCTCGCAGCAATGACTGGAATGGTATCAGATATGAAGCCTAATATTGCATCTCTTGAAAGTGCAGCCTCATCAGGGTTTTCAACAGCTACTGATTTGGCTGATTGGTTGGTTCGAGACTTGGGAATGCCATTTAGAGAAGCACATCATATTACTGGAGCTTTGGTAGCAAAAGCAGAGGAAAAAGGGTGTGATCTACCTGATTTAAGCCTTAAAGAGATGCAAAAGGTAAATGAAAAAATTAACGCTGATGTATTCAATTTTTTAGGAGTTCAAAATTCTGTAGCAAGCCGTCAAAGCTATGGAGGAACAGCTCCTAAACAGGTGCGAAAGCAGATAGCTCGGTGGAGAGAAGTTCTATCATGATTTATAAACTATTTTTTGCATTATTAGTAATTACAAGTATCAATGGTTGCGGGATAAAAGGTGACCCTTTGCCCATTGATGAGGGTGTATCATGTCTTTCATGCGATTAATTTATTTAATTTTGGCTATATTGGGTGGCATTAAACCTATGATGCATTTTTTAGCATGGTTTAATGAATTTGGTTATTCATGGGCTGGAATTGTTTCTGCATGGACTGTTAATGAAGCAGCACGTGGTTTAATGTGGGACTTAACAATTTCAGCCTTTGTTTTGATTATTTGGATAGCTTCAGAAATAGTGCCGCGAAAAGATTGGTGGGTTTTCTTAGTATGCTTTATTGCAACTTTTGGCGTTGGTGTTTCGTGTGGTTTGCCACTATATTTATTCTTGCGCTCGCGCTCTATTAAGTAGGTAATTATGGATTATTTTTTATACCGCAACGGTATTTTGCATGCTGAAGATGTTGCTATAACAGAAATTGCAGCTGCAGTTGGCACACCTTTTTATGTTTATTCTCAGGCTACTTTAACGCGTCATTTTCGAGTATTTGATGAAGCTTTGCATGGAATGAAACACCTTATTTGTTATGCAATGAAAGCAAATTCAAACATTGCTATTTTAAAAATCTTAGGGGATTTAGGCGCGGGAATGGATGTCGTTTCTGGTGGTGAATACTTAAGGGCTAAAGCAGCAGGCATATCTGGGGACAAAATTGTATTTTCTGGCGTTGGTAAAACTCGTGAAGAAATGGAATTAGCTATAAAAAATGGTATCCGACAATTTAATGTTGAAAGTGAAGCAGAATTAAAAGTATTAAATGAAGTAGCCTTATCACTGGGTGCAATAGCTCCTATAACGTTGCGTGTGAATCCAGATGTTGATGCTAAAACACATGCTAAAATAGCCACTGGTAAATCTGAAAACAAATTTGGTATTCCAATTTCAAAAGCACAAGAAGTATATTCAATAGCAGCATCTATGGAGGCAATTGATGTTGTTGGCATTGATGTTCATATAGGTTCACAATTAACAGATTTAGAACCCTTCAGATTGGCGTATAAAAAAGTTGCTGAATTAACAAAAGTGTTAAGACAAGACGGTCATAATATTAGGCGTCTAGATTTAGGTGGTGGATTGGGCATACCTTATGAGAATTCAAACCAATCACCACCAACACCAGAAGATTATGCAAAAGTTATTCATGAAACTGTTGGTGATCTTGATTGTGAGATTGAAATAGAACCAGGCAGATTATTAGCTGGAAATGCTGGTTTAATGGTGTCGTCTGTAATTTATAATAAATCTGGTGAAGGACGTGATTTTATGATTGTTGATGCTGCAATGAACGATCTCATACGACCAGCCATGTATGAAGCTTATCATGAAATTATTCCTGTTATTGAATCTACTGAGAGTTCTGAAATAAAAGATTATGATATTGTTGGCCCAGTATGTGAAACTGGTGATACATTTGCAAATAAAAGAGCATTAACTCCAGTTGCTGATGGAGAGATGGTTGCATTTCGCTCAGCAGGTGCATACGGCGCCGTTATGGCATCTGAGTATAATACACGACCACTTATACCTGAGATTTTAGTTTATGGAGATCAATTTTCTATAATACGGGATCGCCCAAGTATCGAAGCTATAATAAAAAGAGATATTATTCCTGACTGGCTCTAATTTTCTATTAAATGAAGATTAATCAGTTGAATTTAGAAATTTATCAATTTTTGGAAAAGCAAATTCCATATAGCTATTTTTTATGTTTGAAAAAACATAAGTGACGTTTGATTTATATATTTTTAATGAATTTTCAGCTTGAGGGATATGTTTTGATATTTCTGGAGCAAAAACATATGTGCCAGTTGCAATTGTTAAAATAAGAAATATTCCAATTATTAATTTAGAAAATTTATTGCGATAAAGTTTAATACCATTTTTAGAAGATCTAGATTTTTTTTGTTTTGAAGATAGCATACTAATAGAGCTATTAGCTTCTATCTTTAGATTAAGTTTTTGAAGGTCTTTCTTTGATATATTAAGTTTTTTAGAAGTAATGCTTCCACCTTTATTCAGACTTTTTGTATTTTTTGAATATGCTGCTTCTTCTTGGAGTATAGATTGAATGTCAGATGATATCTGGGGATGAAGTTTGTTATCCTTAACGTTCTTATGCCCATTTTTTTCTTGAGTTTTTGGAAAAGTATATTTCCAAATTTCCAAACAGTTTGTGCATTGTAAAATATGTTCAATTTCTAAAGTTATATTTTCAGAAATATTATATCGTGCGTCACAGTTTGGACAATCTATCTGCATATTGCGCTCTGTTTTATTTATAATATGTTTTGTTTAATTAATTTGCATATTATAGGATGAAATAAGAAATTTTCTTTTGGTTATTATTACTATCTTATTATGCTTTACTTTATAGTCCAATATAGAATTTCAAAATAAAGGTTGTTTATAAATCTGGCAATCATATGAGGCTAATTACAGGGAGTATCTAGTTGGTTGTTATACAATTTTTTCTGTCTTTGATATTTATATTTTCAATGTACTTATCAATGACGTTATTTGCGGTATTGGGAGCCATACCATCACTTTTGTCACGTAAGGCAACTTATTGGGTTGTAAGAAACTTTGCTGGATCTGTCATATTTTTAGCAAGGATTATTTGTGGTCTTAAGGTTGAATTAAGGGGGGAAGTTCCAACTGGAAATGTTGTGATCGCATCAAAACACCAAAGTTTTTTTGATGTTATATTACATGCCTACTATTTAGAAAATGTGAATTTTGTAATGAAACAAGAACTAACATATTTTCCAATTGTTGGGTTCTATGGAAAAAGACTTGGAGTAGCCCCTGTAAAAAGAGGTGGCAAAGGAAAAGCAGTTTCTCAAATGATGTCTGGATTAGAAAAAAGTGATCAAGATACGCAACTTGTAATTTATCCCCAAGGAACTCGTGTCGCTCCAGGAAAGGTAATGCCTTACAAAGTTGGCGCTGCAGTGGTGTGTCAACGTATGAATCGAAGGTGTATTTTGGCTGCAACAAATGTAGGAATGTATTGGCCAAAACACAGCTTACTTCGCAAGCGAGGCACTGTGGTATTAGAATATTTAGGCGAAGCACCAAACGACCTGCAAACAAAGAGCTTTGTAAGGTACATCGAAGAAAACATTGAAAAAGCTTCAAATGATTTAATGGCGGAAGCTATATTGAAATAAGGATGAGTCATTAATGAAATTTATTAAATCAATAAATGAACTTGAGAAGATTTATGGTTCACCAAGTGTTGCTTCATTAAGAAAAGTCTCTGATCATATAACTCCAACTTATCGTAAATGGATTCAAGCATCCTCATTGTGTACCTTGGCAACAGTTGGGCCTAATGGTGTTGATGCTAGTCCAAGGGGTGATAATTCTAATGTTGTTCGAGAGCTTAATGAAAAAAATCTATTAATACCTGATTGGAGAGGAAACAATCGTATAGATAGTTTGAGGAATATTGTGAGTGATCCAAGGGCTTCTTTAATGTTGATTGTTGGGGGTGCAAATATTGTAATCCGTATTAATGGAATAGCCAAAATTACATTAGATGAAGAGTTAATTGAATCATTTGAAAAAAATACAAATAAACCACGTTCAATTATATTATTTGAAATTCAAGAAATTTATTTTCAATGTGCTAAAGCTTTCAGTCGATCTGAAATATGGAAAAATGATAGCTGGCCGGAACTTGTAGATTTACCAACTGCAGGGCAAATATTAGTAGAGATGACTAATTCAGAAGTGGATGGCAGTAAATATGATCATTCTTGGCCAAAAAGTTCGGAAGAAACGCTTTGGTAGAATGTAAAAAAGTATTATTTATTTAAAATCAAAGTGACTTTGATCCCAGTTCCAAGAACTTTTTACGCCGTTCTTTTAACAATGCGTCCGGTTTCTTTGACTGGAGCTCTTTTAAAGCTTCAGATATACCTTTTTTTACAACTTTGTATGTTTCTTTATGATCTCTTTGTGCACCACCAAGAGGTTCTTTCATCACCTTATCAGCAACGCCTAATTTTTTTAAATCTTGTGCTGTAAGGCGAAGCGCTTCGGCAGCTTCGCGCATTTTTTCGGAGTCTTTCCATAAGATTGAAGCACATCCTTCTGGAGAAATAACAGAGTATACAGAATGTTCTAACATTAATAATTTATCAGCAGTTGCAAAAGCTACTGCACCACCTGATCCACCTTCACCTGTTATGATGGATATTAATGGAACGCGAACTTGCAGACATTTTTCAGTAGATCTTGCTATAGCTTCAGATTGACCTCGCTCTTCCGCTCCTTTTCCAGGGTATGCACCTGGTGTGTCGACTAAAGTGATTATTGGTAATCCAAATTTATCAGCCATTTCCATCAATCTGATTGCTTTTCTATAACCTTCAGGTCGGGCCATGCCAAAATTTCGTTTGATCCGAGAAGTCGTATCATAGCCTTTTTCATGACCTATAACTACAACTGGCTGATCTTCAAAGCGAGCTAAACCACCCATTACCGCAGCATCATCAGCAAAGTTTCTATCGCCTTGAAGAGGAGTATATTCTGTAAAAAGTTCCTGGATGTAATCTTTACAATGTGGACGATCTTGATGGCGAGCCACTTGGCATTTTCGCCATGGATTAAGATTTTTATACAATTCCTGAAGCATACTTTGTGCTTTTTTATCAAGTGCACTTGCTTCAGCATCCACGTTTACATCGTCTTCAGATTTTTCAGCCATCAAGCGTAATTCAGCAGCCTTGCTTTCTATCTCTGCAAGGGGCTTCTCAAATTCAAGGTAGTTTTGCATAAAAATTTTCTTTGTTTGTTTGTCTTATATTACATATGGCAAAGTGTCTGGATAATTGCAACGGCCAAGACATTATTGCAAATCATTGAACGCATTCTCAAGGCGTTCCATTGCTTTGGTTAATACTTCACGTTGCGTGGCAAAATTAAATCGTAAAAAAGTTTCCCCTCCAGTGCCAAATGTATCTCCATGGCTTGAAGCTATTTGAGCTTGTTTTTGAACGCGCTCAATATAATCAGCTTTACACATTCCAGTACCTGAAAAATCTATCCAAGATAAATATGTCGCTTCTAACTCCATAGATTTAACACCAGGAATTTTCGCAATTGTAGCATCAACTATTTTTCTGTTTCCGTCTAAATATTCGCATAATTCATCTACCCATTTGTCGCCATATTTATAGGCAGCTTCTGCCATATATAATCCAAATGAATTAGGTGAAGTACCTGTTGCCTTCATTGTTTTTGCGAATTTTGCGCGTAATTTATTATCAACTATTATTATATTGCCCGTATGGCAGCCTGCAATGTTGAAAGTTTTAGTGGCTGCAGTCATCATAACCAATCGTTCTGATATTTCAGGTGCTGCATTTTGCATTACTGTGTGCTTAGTGCCAAAAGTTATATCATGATGTATTTCATCAGATATCAAAATTAAATTATGTTTTTCTGCAAATGCGGCTACTTGTTTGAGTTCAGCATTAGACCAAATGCGCCCACCTGGATTATGGGGTGAACACAGTATAACCATTTTTGCACTACCATCCATCTGAGATTCATACTTATCAAAATTCATTTCATAACGCCCATCATTTATTTCCAGTTCACATTCGATAACTTTGCGATCGGCTGCATTTATTACTCGGGAAAAAGCGTGATAAACTGGTGTAAATAAAACGATACTATCACCTACATTTGTGAAGGACTGGACACATAAAGCGGTTCCATTTACGAGGCCATGCGTAGAAAAAATATGATCTGGGTCCACATCCCAATTGTGTCGCCGGCCCATCCAACCTACAATGGCTTCACGGTAACTTTTATCATTGCCATAATATCCATATACACCTTGTTTAGCCATCAATGATAAAGCGTTATTAACTTCAATTGGTGGTTCAAAATCCATAT
>Ga0209193_1001911_pt1 | contig 10125 bp, 10 predicted proteins | sample COGITO_mtgs_1003_FD_185515 | JGI IMG/M metagenome (GOLD analysis project Ga0209193, IMG submission 185515) | Pelagic marine microbial communities from North Sea - COGITO_mtgs_100330 (SPAdes) (version 2) | ecosystem: Environmental > Aquatic > Marine > Epipelagic ... | reverse complement strand
GTTGATTTTAAGTTCGTTAAGTTGAGGTAAATCAGCTAATTTTATTTGTAAATAAACTACATCGTCTTCTATTTTAGTAACGTAAACTTCAATGTCGCTAAACAATTTAGAATTCCAAAGTTTTTTAATAGCATTACCAATATCTTCCCCTGGGATGGTTATTTCTTTGCCCTTTCTTAAGCCAGAATATGTAATGATAGTTTGCTCGCTAAATGAAGTATTGCCAGCAACTGTAATTTCGGCTAATGTATATTTTTTGCCTTTACTAAAATTTGAATTTTGAGCATTAATATTAAGGCAACTAATAAAAAGGAGTATAGTTACGCAGTATTTTAAATATGTTAGTGTAGGTAAAATTTTAGCTAAGTTGTTCACTTGTTTTCCCAAATCGTCGTTCTCTTTTTTGATATTCAATAATAGCTTCATACAAATGATCCTTCGTAAAATCTGGCCATAAAACACTTGTGAAATATAATTCGGCATAAGCAATTTGCCATAACAAAAAGTTACTTATGCGCTGTTCCCCACTGGTTCTAATAAGCAAATCTACATCTGGTAAATTTTGCGTGTAAAGATGCTGATTTATAATTGATTCTTCAATATTTTCGGGCGAAATTATATTATTTTTAACTTTAATACTAATTTCTTTAACAGTGTTTATGATTTCCTCTCTTGAACCATAGCTAAGCGCAAGCGTTAAAGTCATTCTTGTATTCTGCTTGGTGTTTTCTATAACTTCAAAAAGTTCTTTGTGTACTTTTTTAGGAAGTGTATCTAAAGCCCCAATTGCTGTTAGTTTAATATTATTGTTTTGAAGTGTGCTAATTTCTTTTTTTAATGAAGACACTAAAAGTCTCATTAACGTTTGAACTTCTAGTTTTGGTCTGTTCCAGTTTTCAGTTGAAAAGGCATAAAGGGTTAAGTTTTCTATGCCAAGTTCTGCAGAAGTCTCAACGGTCTGTCTTACAGATTTCGTCCCATTTTCATGTCCAAAAGCACGTAGCATTCCTTTTTGTTTTGCCCAACGCCCATTACCATCCATAATAATAGCGATGTGTTTTGGTAACGGTTTTGTAAGTATGCTGTCTTTTAAATCCATTTTATTCTAAGCAATAGCACGGGTTTTCCCCAAAGGTATAAGTAAGTGTAATGCCTGAAAACACATACCAGTCGTTATTATTTATATTTCCGAAACGGAATTGTTGCAAAGATTCTGAGTCTGGAATACTTCCATCAAGTTCGTCTGAAAACGTGTAACGCGCACCTATTTCAACCCCCAAGATAAAGTTTTCCATAAAATTAGTCTTAAAGCCCAACACCATAGGTACACCATAGGCCCAACTTGATGTGTTTTCTGATCTTTGAACGCCATTATAAAGATAATGATTATCATGATAGGCAACCGTTAAACCAGAATAAAGATAAGGAGTTCCTAGTTTTTCGCCTGAATGCAGATTGAAATCTAGGAATGTGAATTCCATTCCTAACGAAATTTCTGTTATTTTACTTGAAAACTCATAATCTCTTTGAACACGTCTCGGGTCATCTGAATTAGTGTCAACACCTTCTAATTCACTAAATATTAATGAAGCTCTGTAGGAATGCCTTTTGCTTCTATTCCATTTATAAAGCCCACCAATAGCTAATTGATTTGGCGAAATATAATCGGTTGCACCAACATCTCCAATAAAATTACTACCTCCTAAAAAAAGCCCTATTTCGTTAATTTGAGCAACGCTTAATTGGATGCTTAAAATGCTTAATATCAATATAGTAAAATGCTTCATAAATATTCAAAAGTTTGCAAATATAATAAATAAGATTAGCCCATAATAATTTGAGCTAAATTGTATTAGTGTAAAACAGAAATTCTTTTGAAATATTGTTTTGCTATTTTGGTAAATTACGTTTGTCTTCGCCCCATAGTAACTTCTTTCTTAGGGTTGCTAAAAAGCTTTCATTTAAAAGATCTATCATTTTAATTTTAAAATCAGCTTTTTTAATTTTTATAAGTGTTCCGTTATCTAATGTTGCAATTCTAGAATCTAATGATATTAAATGTTGTTTTTCTCTACCATGAACTCTAAGATGTATTTCTGTAGAGTCTGGAATTACTAATGGGCGAGCACTCAAGTTGTGCGGAGCAATTGGGGTTAATACAAAACTACTTGAGCCAGGTGTAATTACTGGGCCTCCGCAACTTAAGGAATATCCTGTTGAGCCTGTAGGTGTCGATACTATTAAGCCATCACTCCAGTATGAGTTTAGAAATTCATCGTTCAAATACGTGTCTATGGTAATCATAGCTGTCGTATTTTTTCTGCTTACTGTAATCTCGTTCAATGCGAAATTCATTGATTCGATTTCTTTGTTTTCAGAAGACGTTTCTACAGTTAAAATACTACGTTCAGAGATTCTATATTTTCCATCAATTATATCTTGTACAGCTTCTTCTATGGCATTAACTTGAATAGTAGCTAAAAAACCAAGCCTTCCTGTGTTGATTCCAATAATAGGGATGCCTAAATCTTTAACAAACATGGTAGCTCTTAATATGGTACCGTCGCCACCAATACTTACTAAAAAATCAAAACTAGTATCAAGCTCAGTAAATGTTTTATATTTATGATAGTCTTTAATGTTATGAGGTTCCAGATCAATCAGTTTATGAAACTCAGTTTCAATATAGGCTTCGGAACCTTGATTCTCAAGAAAATTAAAAAGTGTTTCAACTGATTTAGGAGTTGTAGTACTGTAATAGCGTCCAAAAATGGCAACTTTCATAACTTATCCAGATTTAGAGTTAAAATAATGTATTCTAGCTTGTTCATTTTTATTCTATTTCCTTGTTCATAATTTTCTCTAACTTAGGCCATGTAAAGCAATCACCAAAATATCTAAAAAAAAGTAACATCGTTTTATGCGCGCCCTTTTAAAATTAAATTGGGGTTACATGTTTAAATATTTTTTTAAATAATCTGAACGTTCTTTTAAACTTTCAATGTATCCGTCTTCTTCATGCCCAGAAACAATATTATAACTATATCTGCGGAAGGTTTGTATGATTTCATTAAGTCCAGTGTTTCCTATTTTTAAAGTAACCTGAACTAAATCTGTGTTCATTCTTGAAATAAAGGCGCCTAGAAGTTTAGCGTCGTTTGATTCTACGATTTGGCTAATTTCACTAAATGAATAATCATTAATGCCTTTTTCAACAACTAAAATACCTCCGGCTTCAGAGAAAAATGGAGACTCACTAAATAAGCTGATAACGTCCTTTAATTCATAATAACCTAAATATTCATTTTGCTCACTTAAAACAGGCATAATATTGGTAGAATTAATAGCAAAGGCCTCTAAAACATCTAGCCAAATTGTGTTATTTCTAACAAAAAAATCCTCTAAGGCATATTTATATTCGTTTAAAGGTTTATCGTTATCAAAACAATGTGCATCTGTTTCAGAAAAACAACCTAAATACGTTCCATTATTATCTTTAACAGGAATATGAGAAAAAGTAAGTTGATTAAACAGTAATTGTAAATGACTTGTTTTACTGCTAGTATTTAACGGCTTTATATCGTTTATTATAAGTTCTGAAAGTTTCATAGCACCAAGAGAATAGGACTGCAAATTAATCAAAAAAATAGTACCAATGCTTCTTGTACTTTGTATTTTTGCCTTTTAAAATGGATTTATGACAAAGTTAAGTGTTAATATCAATAAGATAGCAACGTTAAGGAATTCCCGAGGTGGCGATGTGCCAAATGTAGTTCAATTTGCGAAAGATGTACAACGTTTTGGTGCTGAAGGTGTCACCATACATCCAAGGCCAGACGAAAGACACATTCGTTATCAGGACGCACGCGATTTAAAACCAGAAGTTTATACTGAATATAATATTGAAGGAAACCCTGTTGAGTCCTTTATTAATTTAGTTTTAGAGGTGAAACCTACCCAAGTAACTTTAGTGCCAGATGCAGTTGATGCTATTACGAGTAATGCGGGTTGGGACACTATCAAAAACAAAGATTTTTTGGTTGATGTCATTAAAGAGTTTCAAAACAATAATATTAGAACTTCTATTTTTGTATCTCCCATTTTAAAACAAATTGAAGGGGCAAAAGCTACAGGAACAGATAGGGTTGAATTGTATACGGAGGCATTTGCACATCACTATGGTTTGGATAATAAAGATGCCATTAAACCTTATATAGAAAGTGCAGAATTAGCAAATAGTTTAGGATTAGGAATAAATGCAGGTCATGATTTATCTCTTGATAATATCAAGTTTTTTAAGAATGAGATTCCAAACTTATTAGAAGTTTCTATCGGGCATGCATTAATTACTGAGAGTTTGTATTTGGGTGTAGAAAATGTTATTCAAATGTATTTACATAAACTGAAATAATGCTTTTACATTCAAATATTATAGGCGAAGGAAAACCTTTTGTGATTTTGCATGGGTTTTTAGGTATGGGTGATAACTGGAAAACACTTGGAAGTCAGTTTAGTGAACAAGGGTTTCAGGTACATTTAGTTGATCAGCGAAACCATGGACGTAGTTTTCATGATGATGAATTTAATTATGAAGTACTTGCTGAAGATTTAAAACGTTATTGCGATGCAAATAAATTATCTGAAATTGTATTGTTAGGACATTCTATGGGCGGAAAAACGGCCATGTTATTTGCAACACTGTATCCGAAAATCGTTTCAAAATTATTGGTTGCAGATATTTCTCCACGTTTTTACCCAATTCATCATGATGCGATATTGAATGGCTTGAATGAATTAGATTTTGATACCATTAAAACGAGAGGAGAGGCAGATAAAATTTTGAGTAATTATGTATCTGATTTTGGCACACGCCAATTTCTGCTTAAAAATTTATATTGGGTTGTAAAAGGGCAATTAGGATTACGTATTAATTTAGAAGTCTTAAAAAATGAAGTCGGTGAAATAGGAGAGTCTTTACCAAGCTTTGCAATGTTTGATAAAGAGACTTTGTTCTTGCGAGGAGACCGCTCAGAATATATAGGAGTAGATGATGAACGTATTATATCAAACCATTTTCCTAAAGCAGAAATTGCGACAATTTCCAATGCAGGACATTGGTTGCATGCTGAAAACCCTAAGGGCTTTTTGGAGGCTGTAATTAATTTTGTAAATTCATGAGCAAAATAAGAAACTATGAATATAATTTTAAGATTATTGTTAAACGCTGTAGCTGTATTTTTTTTAGCAAACATATTAAATGGTGTTAGTGTAGATGGGTATATTTCTGCAATAATTGTTGTGCTAGTATTATCTATTCTGAATCTCTTAGTAAAACCACTTTTAATCATTTTAACCTTGCCTGTAACTATCCTTACTTTAGGCTTATTTTTATTAGTTCTAAATGGATTAATTATTCTTTTGGCGGATAAATTTATTGATGGATTTTCTGTTGACAGTATTTGGTGGGCAATCTTATTTAGTATTTTGTTATCTATGCTACAATCGCTTTTGCAGTCCTTCTTAAAAAAAGATAAAAAATAGGTTCAAAATCAAGGAATTAAAAACTTTGTTGGGATGTAAAAATATATTATTTTTGCATCCCAATTTTGGTTACAAAAGTTTAGGTTTTTAAAAGAAACCTTTATTGTTAAATGCCTGATTTAAGGCTTTATATCATTTAAAATGAATATTACAAGAGAAAACGTTGACGCATTAAATGCTGTAGTAAAAGTAGATATCGCTAAAGAAGATTATAGTGATAAGGTTGAAAAAATATTAGTTGATTACCGTAAAACAGCAAACATTCCAGGTTTTAGAAAAGGACATGTGCCAATGGGTATGGTTAAAAAGCAATATGGTAAAGCTGTTTTGGTTGATGAGGTTAATAAACTTTTACAAGATGCTTTAAACAAATATTTAACTGAAGAAAAGTTAGATGTTCTTGGGCAACCGTTACCAAAAACTCAAGAAGAAATAGATTGGGAATCTGATAAATTTTCTTTTGAATTTGAATTAGGTCTTGCACCAGAATTTAAAGTTGATTTAAAAAGCAAAAAATCTATTACGCAATACAATATTGTTGCAGATAAAAAGATGATTGATGAGCAAATTGAGCGTGTTCAAAAACAATACGGAAAGTTAGTGCCTCAAGATGCGGTTGAAAAAGACAGCGAAATTACTGGAGCTTACACAAACGAAGAAAAGGAAATTGATAATACAGTAACCTTAACTCTAGATAAGTTCAAAGGAAAGTCTACAGCAAAACAATTCGTTGGAGCTAAGGCAGGAGATGTTATTACATTAAAAACTAAAGGGCTTTTTGAAGATGACCACGATTTAATGCATGCTTTAAAAATAGAACATGATGATGCTCATGGTTTAGATGTTGAAGTAAACTTCACAATTTCTGAAATAAACAAACGTGAATTAGCAGATTTAGATCAAGAGTTATTTGATAAGCTTTTTGGTAAAGATGAGGTTACTTCAGTAACCGAGCTAAGGGCTAAAATAAAAGAAGATGCTGAAAAACAATTTGTTCAGCAAGCAGACCAAAAGTTGTTAAATGATGTCACTGAGCATTTAGTTGAAAACACAAAATTTGATTTACCAGCAGAATTTTTAACTAAATGGATGCAAACTTCCGGTGAGCAAGAGTTGGATGCAGATCAAGCAAGAGAAGAGTATGAGAAATCTGAAAAAAGCTTACGTTATCAATTAATAGAAGGGAAGTTAATCGAGGCTAATAACGTTCAAGTAACCATGGACGATATTAAAAGTCATGCAAGAGAGATGATTAAAGGGCAGATGGCTCAATTTGGTCAAATGAATCCTTCTGATAAAGAATTAGATGACATTGCTGCTCGTGTATTATCAAATCAAGATGAAGCTCGTAGAATTTCAGAGCAGTTAGTTAGTCAAAAACTACTAACAGTCTATAAGGAAAAAGCAAATCTTAAGACTAAAGAATTAAGTTATGAAAACTTTGTTAAAGAAGTTTATGGCGATAAATAAATAAAGAATAATTGCTTATCTTTAAGCGCTTAAGTCTAACAGATTTAAGCGCTTTTTTATTCAAAATAAATACAAAAAAGATTATGGATTACGCAAAAGAATTTGAAAAATTCGCGATAAAAGATCAAGGAATTAGTAGCACATATTACAATAAAATTATTAGTAGTATGTATCCTAGCAACTTAACTCCGAATATTATTGAAGAGCGTCAAATGAATATTGCTGTTTTTGATGTGTTTTCACGTTTAATGATGGACAGAATTATTTTTTTAGGTCAAGGAATTAATGATCAAGTAGCTAATATTGTACAAGCTCAATTATTGTTTTTAGAAAGTACAGATGCTAATAAAGACATTCAGATTTATATTAATTCTCCAGGAGGAAGTGTATATGCAGGTTTAGGGATTTATGATACCATGCAGTTTATTAAACCAGATGTAGCAACTATATGTACTGGTATGGCGGCATCAATGGGAGCGGTTTTATTATGTGCTGGAGCAAAAGGAAAGCGAAGTGGTTTAACCCATTCACGAGTTATGATTCACCAACCATTAGGTGGTGCTCAAGGACAAGCAAGTGATATCGAGATTACTGCTAGAGAAATTTTGATTTTAAAGGAAGAGCTTTACAAGATTATAAGTAAGCATTCTGGTCAAGATTACGACAAAGTATATGAAGATAGTGATAGAGATTACTGGATGAAAGCTGATAAAGCGAAAGAATACGGTATGATTGACGAGATTTTGGCTCGCAAGTAAATAAGTTGTAATTTTAAAGAATTGTTATAGAGGGGCTTATAATGACTCGCTCCAAAAATAGATAAGATTAATGGCAAAGGAAGAATTAGAATGTTCGTTTTGTGGTCGTAAAAAACCTGAAACAAATTTATTAATAGCAGGACTTGATGCTCACATCTGTGATAGGTGTATCGAGCAGGCGCATGGTATTGTACTCGAAGAGTCTAAGGAAAGTGATGGTAGCGATTTGTCTGCGGAATTAAAACTTCGTAAACCCTTACAAATAAAAGAATTTCTTGATGAGTACATTATAGGGCAAGTGGCAACTAAAAAAGTCATGTCTGTTGCTGTTTATAATCATTACAAAAGGTTGTTACAGCCGCCATCAAAAGATGATATTGATATTCAAAAAAGTAATATCATAATGGTTGGCCAAACTGGTACAGGTAAAACTTTAATGGCTAAAACCATTGCAAAAATGTTAAATGTACCGTTGGCAATTGTTGATGCTACAGTTTTAACAGAAGCTGGTTATGTAGGTGAAGATGTAGAAAGTATTTTAACCAGATTACTTCAAGCAGCTGATTATAACTTAGAAAAAGCAGAAAAAGGAATTGTTTTTATTGATGAAATTGATAAAATTGCTCGTAAGAGTGATAATCCATCGATAACTCGAGATGTATCTGGTGAGGGAGTGCAACAAGCCTTATTAAAACTTTTAGAAGGGACTGTTGTTAATGTGCCGCCAAAAGGGGGTCGTAAGCATCCAGACCAAAAATTTATTGAAGTAAATACTGAAAATATTTTATTTATTGCAGGTGGTGCTTTTGATGGTATAGAAAGACATATTTCAAAACGATTAAACATGCAAGCTGTAGGTTATAGCGCATCCATGTCGGATGAGAATGTAGATCAGAGTAATTTATTGCAGTATATAATTCCAAAGGATTTAAAAGATTTTGGGTTAATTCCTGAAATAATAGGTCGTTTACCAGTTTTGACTTATATGGATCCATTGGATGCAGAAACCTTAAGAGCTATTTTAACAGAGCCTAAGAATGCTATAATCAAACAATATAAAAAGTTGTTTGAAATGGATGATATTGATTTCAGTATTACTGATGGGGCTTTAGGTTTTATTGTTGGAAAAGCTATTGATTATAAGTTAGGCGCTAGAGGGTTGCGTTCACTTTGCGAAGAGATTTTAACGGATGCTATGTTTGAACTGCCAAGTAGCCCCGATAAAAAATTAAATGTTACTAAAGCATACGCAGAAGATAAATTAACTAAAACTACCTTAAAGAAACTAAAAGCAGTTTCATAAAAAAGTTTGATTTATATAATTAAAAAACCACGCTGTTTAGCGTGGTTTTTTATGGAAATTAATTAATAATGGATGTCTTTATAAAAATGTTTATTTCTATTTTAATTTTTTTGTAAATATATATTTAATAAATAGCAGTACAATGGTGCTTTTTAGCCTTTTAGGTTATAAGACAAAATACTCGATTAAAAACTTTTGTGTAAACACTTAGTCGATTTATAAGCAGATTAACTAAGTTTTTTACCTATCTATTTATTATCACTAGCTCTACACGTCTGTTAGATTTAAGGTCTTGTTCAGAACAATTATCTCCACAGTCAATCAATGGTTCTGCTTCGCCATAACCTTTAGATCGCAATCTGTCTTTTGAAATTCCATTATACACCAAATAATTTAGTACAGATGCAGCACGGTCATCTGATAACTTTAAGTTAAATAAATCATTCCCAATATTATCAGTATGGGCATTAATAGCTAATTTCATTTCTGGGTGTTCATTTAGAATATAAATAATCTTATTCAATATGCGATGTAATTCTTTTTTAATATTTGACTTATTAGAGTCAAAGAATATATTGTCTGCTACTAGTCTTAACTCTCTCTCAACATCGTAAATTGGATTTGTAGAGGATAATTCAAAGTTTTTTAAATACGTTGTTTCTGTATCCTTATGTGCTAGAAAGTCGAAATTTAGATCTTCAAACCCATCCTTAGATATCGAAATTTTATAATTCTCGGAAGGGATCACGTTAAAACTATAAGCGGCATTTTTTTCAGTAGTATATCTAGATATTTCAACGCCTTCTTCATCCTTCAATATAACAGTAGAGTTAGGCAGAATGGTCTGTGATTCTAAATCAAAAACTTGACCTTTTAATGTCTGTATCACATCTCCACCAATGGCAGTGTAAAGATCATAACTACGTCTGCCATTTTTATATTCTCTATTAGAAGACACATATCCTTTGTTTTTGGCTGCTAAAATATAGGCGATTTCATTGTAAAAGGAATTAATAGTTTTACCTAGATTTCTAGGTTTTTTATATTCATTTT
>Ga0209193_1001910_pt1 | contig 10130 bp, 7 predicted proteins | sample COGITO_mtgs_1003_FD_185515 | JGI IMG/M metagenome (GOLD analysis project Ga0209193, IMG submission 185515) | Pelagic marine microbial communities from North Sea - COGITO_mtgs_100330 (SPAdes) (version 2) | ecosystem: Environmental > Aquatic > Marine > Epipelagic ... | reverse complement strand
TATTATTAGGTGCAATGCAATTAGTTAACAATCCATTAATTAGTTTAGATGTTTATTCTTCTTGTGAAGTATATGGAAAAGATTTTGCAGAAGCTAATGATAAATCATACGAAGCTTTATATGAACAAGCAAGACAACTACCTAATGTAAATTACATTGGCTATAAACCAAATGAATATATTAAAAAAAATTTAAAAGACTATAGAATGTTTGTATACCCAAGTATCTGGGAAGAGACATCTTGTATTTCATTACTTGAAGCAATGTCAGCGGGTCTATATTGTATTACAACTAATTATGGTGCTATATATGAAACAGGTGCAGAGTTTCCAATGTATGTACCTTATTCAAATAATTACAAAAGTTTAGCTAGAAAGTTTGCTGCAGGTATAGAAGCTTCTGCGGATATGTTTCATGCTTCAGGCCTCCAGGATCATTTGAAGATGCAACAAAATTATGTAAATAGATTTTATGACTGGGGAGTAAAAGGACAAGCATGGACAAGATTTTTGAGAGGAGCACTAAATGCAAAATAATGAACCAATATGGTTTTCTGAAAAAAAGAAAACAACCGCTAACGCAGATACTTATCAAACAGAAAAAATAGAACAGGTAGATTCAAACGTTAGAACTATTAACATAGGTAATATTATAGATAAACCAAAAGCAAAAATAATGGTTTGTACTCCTTGTCATAGTGAAGTGTCTATGCATTATACTCAAGCTGTATTAAAGTTTCAATTAGACTGTATGCAACAAGGTATACTAGTTAGTTTTACATTACTTAAATCATCTTTAGTTACACAAGGTAGAAATTTATGTGTAGCAGAATTTTTAAATCATAAAGATCATTATGATTATTTATTGTTCATAGACTCAGACATAGATTTTAATTCTAAAACTATATATAAAATGATAGGTGCAGATAAAGATGTTATCTCTTGTCCATATCCAATGAAAACATTTGATACAGATAAGATGTGGAAAAAAATAAAAGAAACCGATATGGTTAAAACTCCTGATGATATATTAAAAGCAGGTCACATATTTCCAATTAAAATGGGTAAAGGAAATGAAATGACTATGGAAAATGGAGTCATTAAAGTATCTCATGCTCCTACAGGATGTATGTTAATTAAAAGAGAAGTCATTGAAAAAATGATTAAACATCATCCAGAATTAGAAATATATCAGCCTACAGTTATTAATGGTAAAGAAGTCAAAAAAGATAATATGTACAATTTATTTGATACATTACATGATGTAGAAACTAAGAGATATTTTGGTGAAGATTTTGGTTTCTGTCAAAGATGGACAGATATGGGAGGAGAAGTATATATCTATGCTATGGATAATATAACTCACGTTGGAGACCATCAATATTGTGGTCGATTCTTTGATCTATTAGAGCTCGCAAAATCTGTTGACGATAGCGAAAAAATCAAATAAAGTATTATATTTACAGGATTCTACGCCTGCTCAACAGTATAAATATATTTAAATTATGGCGATATCACGAGGACAACAACCAAGACAATTATATGGACTAGGAAGTCTAGTTAAATCTGTTACTAAAGGTATTAAAAGCGCTGTTAAAGGTGTAGCTAATACAGTTAAGGAAAATCCATTATTGGCTGCAGCTGCTTTTAACTTTGCTCCTATGGCTTTTGGAAAATCTCCTTTTCTTGGATTAGGTAGTTTAAAAGGTAGTATAGGTACTTTATTTGGAGGAGCAGCAGCTAATCCTTTTGCAGCAGGTTATCAAGGCATGGGTAAAAAAAGTATATTTAATACAGCTAAAGATTTTTTTACTAGTGGAAGTGATTTAGCACAAACGGCAAAAGTATTTGCCGGTGGTTCTTTACTAGGTGGACTATTAAATCAAGCTGAAGAAGAAGGTGATCCTGAAGGTATTACTAGAGATGTTGGAGCATTAAGAAGCAAGTTAATTAATGCATATAAAAATCAAAGAACATTTGCTGATGCAGCAGATGAAGATGCAGCTATTCTTGAACAAGTAGAAATAGATTTATCAGAGTATAATCAAGATATGAATAGAACAAACGTTGCTTATGGTGGTAGAATGGGATTTGCAAGAGGACCAGATAATCCAGAACAAAATGCTATACAAGCAGCCGGCATCATGAATCTACCATTGAATCAAAACCCTGCAGGAGTTACAGAATTAGACCTTAGAGAAACAGGTGGATTTATTCCTCCAGTTGGTGTAAAAGAAAAGGCAGATGACATTCCTGCGATGTTAGCAAACAATGAATTTGTATTTACAGCTGATGCTGTAAGAGGAATGGGTAACGGAGATGTTAATAAAGGTGCACAACGTATGTACGACATGATGAAAAAATTAGAAAAAGGCGGAAGAGTATAATGGCAGAAGTATCAACAGTAATTCAGCAACCACCTGAATTTATAGAAGCGGCAGCAAAACCGTTTATAACTCAGTTACAACAAGTAACAGGTGATTTATCACAAGCAGATTTATCTCAAATATTTGGTCCACAATTTGTTGCAGGCCAAGATCAGTTACAACAAGATGCACAACAAACAGCACTTGCTGGAATAGGTGGCTATAAACCTTTTCTTCAAGCGGCTCAACAAGCTCAAACAACAGCAGCTGGATTAACTGGACCACAAGCTTATCAACAATTTATGTCTCCGTATCAACAAGATGTAATTGATACAACTTTACAACAATTCGATGTACAAGCTCAAAAAGGATTACCTGCATTAGCAGCACAAGCAGTAGGAGCTGGTGCATTTGGTGGAGGTAGAGAAGGTGTTCAAAGAGCAGAATATCAACAAGCTTCAGATAGAAACAGAGCTGCATTACAGGCTCAATTATTACAACAAGGTTTTGGTCAAGCTCAACAAGCAGCTCAACAAGCTTTCATGAATCAACAAACTTTAGGTGGCCAACAATTACAATTAGGTCAAGCTGGTCAAGCTTTCTTAGGTCAAGATGTAGGAGCATTAGCTACTCTTGGTGCACAGAACCAAGCTCAACAACAAGCACAATTATCGGCACAGCAACAGTTATTACAGCAACAGTTAAATCAACCACTTCAAGCTACACAGGCTCTGGGTTCAGGGATCACTGGATTAATCGCAGGTTACCCTGGTTCAACTCAGACTCAAACGACACCATCTCCAACAGCTTTACAAACTGCTTTAGGTACAGGTGCTACATTAGCTGGAGTATACAGAGCGTTTAGTTAATATGAGTAGAATATTTAGAAGACCCATGTTTAGAAAAGGTGGACCTGTCAATGATGGTATCATGACTGGTATTGTTGATAGAGAAAATCATGCTCTTTCTGATCCTGATGGTGTAGGTTTTAGCGATAAAGTTAGAAATAGAATGGATTTAATTCAATCTGCTGTAGGTGGTGGGACAGGATTAGATGATCCATTAACACAATTTTTACTACAGTATGGACCATCTCTTGCAGGCACAACAGGTGGTGGAAGCACAATTGGAAATGTTTTACTTGCTTCAAAAGAACCTGTAGCTAACTTATTAAAAAATGTACAAAGTCAAAAGAAACTTAAAACAGGTGTTGCACTAGAAGTATTAGATAGTTTAGAGGATGAAGATATTGCTCCTCTTATTAAAAAAGCTAAAGCAATAGCTAAAGAAACAGGTAGAGATTATCTACCAATTTTAAATGGTTTAGTTGAAACAGAACTTTATAGAAAACCTAAATCACCTCAAGAGAAAAAAGAAGAAGGTTTTGAAATTAGTATGGCTGGTTTACTAGATCAAAAAGATAATTATGGAAGCCCATTTTTAAATACTTATTCTGCTGAAAAGATAGCTAAAGCTCTTGATAATGTTAAACAGGGTAAAGTAGAAGGAGTAACATTTGATGATATTGATTTAGATTTACCTTATCTAAGAAAAGATATTGATTACACAACAGATGATACAGGTAAAATAACATTAAGTAATGATGATGTTGGAACTTACAGAGATGGGTCTGTGATATTTGATTACAGAACTAACAACTTTTTTAGAGTAAACGGAGCTCAGCTTTTACCAATAGGAGCGTAATGTGGCTGAACCAAATTTTTTCAAAAAATTATTAAAAGGCATAACTCCTACTGAAGAACGAAAACAAGAGTTCTTAGAAGGTAGAGAACTAAGTAAACGTTTCTTTGAAGTCTATGAAAAAGAAGGTTACTTCAGAGCAAAACAATTATTAGAAGAACAGAAAGCTATAGAAGAAGGTGTATCAGGTGAAGAATTGGCAGCAATTGCAGATAAAAACGATAAAGCCATTATGCCTAAGATTGAAAAATTTATTAAGAGTCCAATAGATTCTACAGTTAAAACTGTAAAAGATACCTTTACTAAAGAACCAAAGATTGAAGAAACACCAAGAGATCTTGGTTTACCACCAGAAGAAAATAACGAAGTATCTTTAACGGAGTCTTTTGGAAATGCTATTAACAGTGGACTTATAAAAATACCAAAAGGTGTAATTAATTTTGGAACTTTAGTTTACGATGCAATGCAAGAAGAAGGCATACCTGTAGAAGAAGGTGCAACATATAAATTTAATAAAGCTTTTGAAGATACTTATTTAGGTATTATAGAAAAAGAATCAGAAGAAAAAGCTAATGAAACAGTAACAGGTAAAATAACAGAAGCATTAGTATCTTTATATGGTGCAGGTAAGATAGCTCAAAAAACAGCTGTACCTGTTGTTGCAAAATTAAGTCAAAAAGCAAGACAGATAGCTCCTCTGATAACTAATGCAGTAAAAAGAGGAACTTATTTAAATACTACTAAAAATTCAAAAACTTTTTTAGAAGCAGGTAAAAAAGCAACTCAATTAAATAAACTTAATAAATTATCTAAATTAGATAAATTTGTAGGTATTACTGTTGGAGGTGGTTTAGGAGTAGGTGCACTTGTGGCTAAAGAAGAAGATATAGGTACGTTTGGTGATTTTATAAGTTTTATACCTACAAAATTAGATAGAGAGTCCAGAGAAAAAGCAGGTGATGATGCTCTTAGACAATTACATAATAAATTATTATTCGGTGCAGAATATGGTTTTCCAATCATACCGGCGATTGTTGGTATAAAAGGATTAACTGCAAAGCTAATGTCACAAAAAGGCAATGACTTAATGTTTAGTAATTCAAGAATAGATAGATGGATTGATAAGTTTGCGTCTAAATTTAGATCTAGAAGTTTTAAAGATAAATCAATTTTTACAGGTACACAAAAATTAGAAGGTACTAAAGCATCTTTAAAATTAGCTGCTGACGACATTGGAAAAAATATTGATGATTCATTAAAAAGAATATCAAGAGAAACAATAGATGTTGCAGAAGCAGTTAGTCCAGATACTGCATCAGGAATGATAGCTAATTTTATGTTAAAAACAAAAGATAGAGTTAGTAAAGGTAAAATATTTTTTGATGGTTTTAACAAAAAAGTATTACAAGACTTTACCACATCAATGAAAAAAATAGGTGTTAGTGATAATACCACATTAAAAGTAATTGAAGACGCAGTAGAGTTTAGAACTAAAGTAGCTAATATTAAAAATGATATTTTACAGGGTGGTAATATTAGTAAAGGCGCGGATGAATTTAATGATATAATGACTAATAGAGTCAATAAATTTTTAACAAATGATTATAAAATTGTTGATGCAAACAAAGGTTTAATAAAAGGTTTTAAACAAACTGATGAATTAAAAGAAGAAGTTGGTCGTGTTATACAAAGATATTATAAATCAAACGGAGTGCCTTTAGATAAAGGTAGAGCTTTAGATATTGTTAACAATATAATTAAACAAGTAAAAATAAATCCAATAGAAAAGACTCCCGTGTTTCCATTAGGAGATAGTAGTTTAATGGCCGATAAAGGTGTAATTATGAAAAACCTTGCAGACAATATTACAGGTGGAAATAAATTTAAACCAGATGGTAAAGGTGGATTGATACAAACGGTATCAGATCTAGCTGCGTTTAAAAAATTATTTGGAGAATATAAAAATGCTAAAAATGTTGTGTACAACACAATGGGAGATCTAGCACAAATTTTAGGTAGAGATAAATTTTATAATCAATTGTTTGTAGATAATGCTACTAGAATAGCAAATGGTGGTAGAGGTATATTTAGAAAAACATATGATGAAGCATTACAGGCTTTTCCAAATAAAGAAATTTTATCTGCTGCAAAAGGATTAAAATTAGAAACTAGATTATCTGATGAAGTTTATACTTCTCCATTAGATGGATTATTTACAACAAAAGAATGGGCAGATGCAATTAAACAAGGTGATGAAATACTTGCAACTGGATTAGCAAAATCTGCAGCATGGAGATATTTAGTTTTAGTACCAAAAGGTTTAACACAAGTTGGTAAAACTGTATTAGGTCCTGTAACTCAAATAAGAAACTTTACATCTAACTTCTTTACAACATTACATAATGGTAATTTATTATATTTTGCTGGTAACCCTAAAAAATTTGTTGATTTTGTTAAAAAAGCAACAGGAGCAATACAACCACAATTGTTTCGTAGAAATACACCAGAAGGACAGTCTCTATATAAATTCTTGTTAGAAGAAGGTGTTACTAACCAAAGTACAACTTTTAGAGATGTAGAAGGAATTCTAACAGATATAGCAGAAGGTGGAGCAGGTAAAAGTCTTGATAGTTTTGTAGAAAAAATAATGAATACAGGAACAGATAGAATTAAAAAATTATATAATGTTGCACAAGAATTATATGTTGGTGGTGATGATTGGTTTAGAGTGTTTAATTTTTTAGGTGAAGGAGCTAAATTAAAAGATGCTTATGAAGTTGCATTAAGAAAAGGTTTAATTGATAAAATGCCAGATGATTTATTTTTTATGAAAGAAGCAGCTAAAATTGTAAGAGAGACAATTCCAAACTATGCATATGTATCAGATGTTGTAAAAGGATTCAGAAGGTCTCCACTTGGAAACTTTGCATCTTTCCCATCTGAAATTTATAGAACAGGAACTAATAATTTAGTTAGAGGTATCAAGGAAGCTAAAGATCCGATACTTTCACCTATTGGAAAAGCTAGATTAACAGGACAGGCTATAACTTACATTACAGCACCTATAGTGGCTGTAGAAGGTTTTAGAGCACTCTATGGTATAACAAGAGATCAATTAGATGCTATTAGAGAATTTGTACCTAGCTGGTCTGAAGATAACATGATATTACCTGTATATGAAAATGGTAAATACAAATATATAGATTTTTCTCATGGTTTTTTCTACGATACCATGACAGCTCCAGTTACTGCTGTTGTAAATAAAGTAGATGAACTAGATGAAAAACCATTATTAGAAGGTCTAACAAAAGGAATGATTAGAGCCTTTGGTAAAGCGATACAACCTTTTGTTAGTGAGTCTATTTACGTAGGTGCAGTAGCAGATATTTTTATGAGAAATGGTGTTGACGAAAATGGTAATAGAGTTTTTAATCCTAGAGATCCTTTAGGTGACCAGTTAAGAGATGCTTTTAAACATGTAGCATACAAATTATCTCCAGGTTCATTCCCACAATTAAAAAGACTATATAAAGCAATTAAAGGTGAAACTATTGGTGGAACTCAATATGAAGTACCAGATGAATTAATGGGATTTTTTGGAATGAGAGAAGTTCCAATTGATATTGAAAAAACTATGAACTTTAAGATAACAGATTTTTTAGAAGCAGAACGAAACGAGAGACAATTAATTTATGATGGAACTTTAAGCGGAGATCCGGTTACAGATGATAATTTAATTATTCAACAATTTATTAAAGCAAATATACAGAGATTTGAAACATTTAATTCAATGAGAAGAACATATGATTCAGCTAAATTTTTAAATATGAAGGAAAAAGATATAGAAAAAATATTTAAAGACAGAGGTAAAATGAGAGAACTAGGTTTTATTAAAGATAATTATTTTAAACCTTTTACAATTACTAAAGGATACTTAAAAGCATATGATAGATTAGCTAAGGAAAAAGGAATTCCAAATCCTTTAAATAAAAGAATATTAAAGACTATTGATAGAATTAATAAAAAACTTAGAAAACAAAGATTAAATAAAGACTTTATAATTAACCCTGATGACTATATTTTAAAACCATCTACTAGAGATCAGTTAAGCACACTGCCAGCTAATTTACCAATGCCTAATCAAGAAGTGGTTCAAACTGCAGAGCTTCCGGCATCAGGGGCCATAAATCAGGGTTTGACTGCAACTGAAAATGCGTTATTATCAGAAGAAGAGAAACAAATTAGATTAAGATCTAGAGGATTAGCATAATGGCTGAAATAAACTTTAATAATTTATATAATCAATTAAGTCCCATGGATAAGATGTTTTATGATCAACAATTTCAAAAATCATATAATCCTAATAAAGAAAATTTAAGATTATCTGGTCAAGAAAATTATGATCAAATGAAAGCTGTGTATGATGCTCAACAACAAGTTCCTGAAGAAAGTGTTTTAGATAAAATTACTAATCTTTTTGGTTTTGGTTCAGCTAGTGCAGCTGAAATGCCTCAGGTTCCTAATTTAACTTATGGAAATATAGATTTACCTTTTGATTTAAGAACGGGTGTAACTAATACTACAGCAGCTTCACCTTTTTTAAAATCAATGGCAGATATAGATGCTAGTGGTAATGTAAATACGGATTTAATAAATCAGCTAATTGCAGAGAATCAAAAGAAAACAAATCCATTTGATCCAAGAAACATTCAAAGTATATTTCCTACAAATTTTCCGTCAAACATTAGACAAGATGTGCCTTTACAAAATTTAGGTATTGATACTTCTTATGGTGTTGCTAATGAAGAAGATGTTGAACAAGTAGATTCATTAACAGGTGAAAAAGAAGAATCAGGTATTATGAAATTAATTAAATTTTTAATTCCTGGAAGTAACTTAGAACGATTTTTACCTAAATCAGATCCTAGAGCAATAGGCATACGAAATTTTTATAGCCCAGAAGGATTAACAAGTACTGGTTCTATAGCTTCAGGTATTATGAAAGGATATAATCCTGTATCCGGTGGTTTTTTAAATATGATTACAGGTGGTAAATTTGGTAAACCTACACAATATGGTTTAGCAAGAGCTATGCAAAAAAGAATAGAAAATATATTAGGTAGAAAAGCAGCACAAACAGATGCAAGTAGAGCAAAAGTAGCTGAACTAAGAAACTTACAAAGACAAGAAATTCAAGATAGAGCTGATAGAGGAGAAAGTTTATCTGATATAGGAAAATCTACATTTAGTGGATCAGGTATGGCGTTTGAAAGAAAATCAGGTGGTTCATCTGGTGTAAAAGGAACTTCTTCAGAAAGAAATTACGGTGGTAGATAATGCCTAAAAAAGATTTAGCACTAGAAAAAATAGAATCCCACGAAAAGTTATGTCGTATCATGCAAAAACAAACACATGATAAAATTCACGATCTACAATCACAAATCAATAGAATTGAAAAAATATTTTTAGTAGCAACGGGCGCATTGATGTCAGGTATGGCCGGTGTTATACTTGTTCTATTACAAAAACTGTAATTATTTTGGGAGGTTAGGCACTCAGCTGCCGGGATTGATTATAGTGGGGACTATAGTCGCTATATCCACTCTCTAAAATCTTCATCCATAATTGTATTAGCAATATTAACTTTGTTACGCAAAGCTTTTACAATTCTTTCATCAATAGTATCTTGGCTCATAATATCTATGTAAGTCATTTTTTGTGTTTGACCAATACGATCAATACGTGCTTCTGATTGTTGTCTCTTCTCAAGATCATAACCATTTGAAAAATAAATCATATTACTACCTGCAGTTAGTGTAATACCATAACCACCTGTATGAGTAGTACCTACAAAAAATCTACACTTATCATCTGTTTGAAATTTTTTAATATTAGCTGATCTAGTATCTGTATCTGTTGCACCATAATAATCTACAACAGAATCTTCACCATATACTTTTTTAATCTCTTCAATAATTCTTCTTACATCATGAGTATAGTGAGACCATATAATAGTTTTACCCTCTACATTCTCAAGTATATTCATTAACTCACCTAGTCTAGC
>Ga0209193_1001905_pt1 | contig 10138 bp, 9 predicted proteins | sample COGITO_mtgs_1003_FD_185515 | JGI IMG/M metagenome (GOLD analysis project Ga0209193, IMG submission 185515) | Pelagic marine microbial communities from North Sea - COGITO_mtgs_100330 (SPAdes) (version 2) | ecosystem: Environmental > Aquatic > Marine > Epipelagic ... | reverse complement strand
AACCTATTTAAGAGGACTTGAAATAGCAGAACTGAAGGAAGAGGATATGCCTATGGTTTAGTAGTTGTCTATAAAATTCTTTTGTTTTAACTATATACTATTATAACATAGAATAACATATGCCATTCAATTCAGAAAGTGCCAGTTTAGGAGGTCAGAAATCTAAAAGAGGAAAGAGTATAGCAACAGAGGTAAGAAATCAAATAACAAAGGTTGCAGAAGAGTTAATTAGAGCCATTGACATAGCTTCTTTAAGCAATAAGGATAAAGTATTATACTTGAAAGCTATAATGCCTTTTATACTATCTAAAAATGAGAGAATAGACACTAATCAAATGCCAACAGAGTTTCAAATAGAGATTATTAAGTAAAAACCCCTACATTTCTGCAAGGGTTTTAAATTATTTTAAAATGGGTAGTTAACTCTGCCCTCCAAATCTATTTTTTTACCTCTCACTACCGTCCTCATTATAATATACTGCTGGACCATCTTTCTTTCCATCTTTCCAGTATCCTTTAAATTTTAACTGACCGTTTTTGTAATACCCTTCCTCCAAACCATCTCTCTTTCCATCTTCCCAGTAATTTTTACCTTTTAACTGACCGTTTTTGTAATACCCTTCTGATAAACCATCATACTTACCGTCTGTGTAGTTTATTTTAGCTTTTAACTGACCGTTATCATAATTTCTAAAGATTTCACCAGTAAATGGTTCACCCTTGTAATAAGTTATTAAATAATTTCTTTTGTTTCTTCTCTCGATATATTCCTTCTCTATGTCACCGTCAATACTTTTAGTACAACTTGTAAATAAGATTAGACAAACTAATACTGTAATACTTCTTTTTAATGTTTTCATAATGTATGTTTTGAACAAATATAAACAAAAAGATAAAGCGTTGTGGTACAACTTTGATACATAGAAACCCCTACTAAATAGTAAGGGTTGTTGTTTAATATTTTATGTGAAGATTTGTGGTAAATTCTTATATTTATTTAACAAATCTAAATAAGTTTTATATTTAGGACAACTTTTCATTTTTTCAAAGTCAAATTCCCTGAGGCCTCTTACTTGGGTTCCAATTTTAGTTCCAAGTTTATCTAAGAAATTACGGTCACTAGCTTGTTTTCCAAAGTTATTAGTCGTTTTACCCGATTTACTATATACCTCAGCTAAAACGACCATTTCAGATAATAATACAGAAGCCGCATCAACATATTTACATTCTGTTTTAATTTCACTTACATTAATGTTACGTGATTTGTATGAAAAAGTGATATTTAAACCGTCTCTATAGTATTCTTTTGATTTTAACTGACCGTTCTCATAATAACTTTCAAATAAACCATCACTATTTCCATCTTTATAGTTATATTTTTCTGCTAACTGACCGTTCTCATAATAACTTTCATATAAACCATTCCTCTTGCCATCTTTATAGTTTGTTTTTAAAAATAACTGACCGTTATTGTGATTACTAATAAACACACCATTTCTCAAAAGTATGACGCCACTTGCTAATGGTGCTAACTCCTCTAATCCCCAAACAAGTTTCGCTTGGTTAATCTGTTCTACCAATTCACTAGTAATTTCAACTGGCTTGTAACTTCCTTTTTCTGCTAACTGACCGTTTTCATAATAACCTTCATACAAACCATCGCTATTTCCATATTTGTAGTTCTCTTTTAACTGCCCGTTTTCATAATAACTTTTATATTCCCCTTCGCTAAGTTTACCATTTAACTGACCGTTCTCATAATAACTTTCAAATTCACCATTTCTCACTCCGTCTTTATAATTTTCTTTTGATTTTAACTGACCGCTTTCAAAATAACCTTCATACGAACCATCCCTATCTCCAAATTTATAGTTCTCTTTTTCTGCTAACTGACCGTTCTCATAATAACTTTCAAATACACCATTTCTCACTCCATCTTTATAGTTTTCTTTTAATTGTAACTGACCGTTTTTGTAATTTTCAAACATTTCCCCAGTAAATGGTTCATCCTTGTAATAAATTATTCCTTTTCTTTCCTCGATATATTCCTTTTCTTTTTTACCGTCAATACTTTTAGTACAACTTGTAAATAAGATTAGACAAACTAATACTGTAATACTTCTTTTTAATATTTTCATATTGATAAATGTTTCTCAAATATACTTAATTCCTAATAACTGAACTTATCGGTAAAGGAAGATTAACTGTAGTTACTTTGAAAAAGAAAAACCCCTACATTTCTGCAAGGGTTCTTTAAAGATATTTTAAAATGAGGTTAATCTATTCTTTGACCATCTTTAAAGTTTGCTTTCCTTGTTAACTGCCCGCTTTCAGAATACATTTCGAAAAGACCATCTCGGTTACCATCTTTAAAGTTTACTTTATATTCTAACTGACCGTTTTTGTAAAACGTTTCATATAAACCATCTAGTCTATCATCTTTGTAGTTTTCTTTTTTGTTTAACTGACCGTTTTCGTAATACCGTTCTGATAGACCATTCCTCTTATTATCTTTATAGTTGAGTTTATATTTTAACTGACCGTTTTTTTCGTAATATCCTTTAGAATTAAACATATACCCATCCTTGTACAAAGAGACACTCCTTAAATTTTCAGCAGACCAATACCATTTATCAACAGTTATTAATCCATTTTTATATATAGTTACAGAAAATGGAAAATCTTCTTTAAATAAAACTCTATAATATTTTTCTACTCCATCTTTAATTCCGTTTTTGTATGTACTATAATATTCTAATTTTCCATCTTTTGAATACTTTTCAATTACACCGTCTTGTTTCCCGTCTTTGTAGTTTCCTTTGTAAATTAAAAAACCCTGTCTATTACCCTCTTTCCATAAACCATCTTTAATTCCGTCTTTAAAACCACCACTAGATTTAAATTTTCTATTATCCCAAGTCTCTTTCCATAAACCGTCTTTTTTTCCGTCTTTGTAGTTTCCTTCTGAAAGAAATTTATTATAAATGTTATTGCTTTCCCACCTTTTCGATAAACCATTTCTCTTTCCATTCTTGTAGTTTTCTATATAGACAAGGTTACCACCTTCAAAATATCTCTCATATAACCCGTCTTGTTTTTTATCATCTTTAAAGTTTCCTTTTTCTTTTAACTGTCCGTTTTTATAATAACTTTCATATAAACCATCTCGTCTATCATCTTTGTAGTTTCCTTTTTCGTTTAACTGACCGTTTTCGTAATACCGTTCTAATAGACCATCTTTCTTACCGTCTGTGTAGTTTATTTTAGCTTTTAACTGACCGTTATCATAATTTCTAAAGATTTCACCAGTAAATGGTTCACCCTTGTAATAAGTTATTCCTTTTTTTTCCTCGATATATTCATTCTCTTTTTTACCGTCAATACTTTTAGTACAACTTGTAAATAAGATTAGACAAACTAATACTGTAATACTTCTTTTTAATATTTTCATAATGTGATGTGTTATTTTCTATTGATTAAGCGTTTAAACCGCTATTTTTTATATACGTTGTTGGCGGTATGTGCTTTATTTAACTTTTATCAATACTACATAATCAGATAGTATTTTAATTTTTTCTGTTAAGGTTTTATTTGCTATAGTTCTATCATTGGGTAGTGAAATTTTATAATCTAAAACATCAATTAAGTTCTTTAAATAATTAGATTTAATAGAATAGGAAACATTATCGGCTACATCAGGTCGAAGAATTGCTGAATTAATAGCAATTAAATTACCATCATAATCAAAAAGTGGACCACCACTATTACCAGGCTGGATTGGTGTTGTTGTTTGATAGGTAGTAATATCTCCTTGATAGCCAGTTTTTGAACTAATTTTACCGTCAGTAAATTTAATTTCTGAACCCATTACTGTTAAGGCCATTGGATATCCAAGAGCAAAAACGTTTGAACCAACATCAGATATATTTGTCTTAAAGTTATATGGTAATTTTGTAAACGAAACAAAACTATCATCTAAAATTTTTATTATAGCCAAGTCATTTTGTTTATCTGTTTGAATAACTTTTGCTCTAAAATTCTTTTTCACACCATTATTAACGAACTCAACCTCTATTTCATTAGCATTTTCTACTACGTGATAATTGGTAGCCAAATAACCATTTCTGTCTATAAAAAAACCTGTTCCATTTCCTTTCCAAGAATTTTCTTTTGAAGATTTATTGGGTGTTCTATTTGTTAACTCTTCGTTTGTAACAAACTCTCTTAAAGTTATATTTTCTAGAATATAATCACCTTTACCACCTACGAGCATACCAAAATTATTACCTCTTAAATTTGATGATTTTTCACGTTTAACAATTTGACCATTAATTGAAAAAATGAATATATCATCAATTTTTATAACCTTTAATAGATTTCTCGCATTTCCGGTGTTGATATTATCAGAAGAAGTCCATTTTGCAATATCTAATCTAATTCCTTCAAATTTACTACTAATCATATACGAACCATTTCCCGATATTAAAAATTGATAGTAGTTATCCCAATCTTTAAATCCAAAAAGTAAACCATAACCATTATTATCTTGTCCATTTCTCTTTTGGACAATTGATTCTATAGAATAATCAGAATCTTGGTTTAATGGTATGTAATTGAATCTCGAAGTTGTATTGTCTGATGTTACTGAAAGTTCTAATTGATTATCAACATTAATTTTTGATTTACTGTTTTCATAATTAGCTTCCCATTCTGATTTATTTCGATTAAAATTCTCTTTATAAACAATTGCTCCAACGCCATTTTCATCATATTCAATATATTTGTTTTCTAGAAGTACACCATCTTCGTAAAATGCTAATATTTTTATTTTTCCTGTTTGATACCATTGTTTATATTCACCGTTTAAAGTTCCATTATTATAATTTGCTTCTTGTGCAATTTGACCATTTTCATAAAAGAATGTGTTCTGACCATTAATTTTATTATTGTAATAATATCTTTTTTGTTCTATTTTTCCGTTTTTATAATACCAAGTAGCTTCTCCCTCGTGAAAATTTTTACCCTCATCGTCATAGTCTAAATATACTGCAGTAGATTCAGATTGAAGTTGCCCACTCATATAATAATCTTTAACAATACCATCTGGCTTATTAGCAGATTTGTATGTTACTAATCTGTAAAAAGAAGCATATTTTTGTTTGCACCTTTCCCAATTTTCATCAAAATATTCCGTAACTCTAACTCCAATTTCTGGTTTGTAATTAGCTTTTGTTTCATCTATTTTTTTAACAGAATAACCTTTCTGAATATATGTAATATTACCATCATAGTTAGTATATTTTCCTGTATAGAATTTATCAGAAACTGTAAACCCTTCAAATTTAGAACCATTAGCGTAATAGGAAGTTCCTTCTCCGTGACATCTATAATTAACTATTTCTCCAACATACTTTTGTCCGCCTTCAAGTGTATAAGTACCAATACCAATGGCTTGTCCATCTTGAAATGTGCATTCAAGAACAGATTTCATTCCAATATGAGTAAACTTACCTTTTCCTTCTCTTATGCCATTTTTATATTCTCCTTCGTATATTGATTCCAATTCCCCATTGCTGTATTTTTTTAAAATACCGTAACCGTGAGCCTTACCATTAACACATTCTCCTTCCCAAGTTTCAGTAACACCTTCGCTATAATAGGGGTCAAGAACTCCACAACCGTCTCCATTGACTTTTACCCATTTATCTTTTAATGTTTGTCCATTTACGTTTATTACAAACAAAAATGAAATCAGTAAAATGGTTAGTTTTTTCATATTTAAAATTTTATGTTTTTTGTTTTTCCGCATTACCGCCAACTACTTTTAACAGTAATTTTCGCATAACATTTATGAATAAGTAAATATAATTAATTTCTAATAACTGAAGATATCGGTAAAGGAAGATTAACTGTAGTTACTTTGAAAAAGAAAAACCCCTACATTTCTGTAAGGGTATTTAATAATCATACTAACTATATATTTTAAGAATCTAGTTGTTTATATACCAACTACAGATGCCATATCTGGACAATCTTCTCTAAATTTTATAGCCATTTTTTTTCTATCTTCTTCAGATAGTCCTTCTAAAGAAGCTTTATCTACTACATTCTTCATACAAGAAAGTGCTTTCCCTGATTCAACTGGGAATTTGTCAAAATCTGCTTTAGTTTTAACACCTAGTGAATCTACTTTAGTAAAACATCCACATAATTCTTCACCTAATGTTTCAGATATTGGAGGGGAACAATAAGTAAGTGAGATTGTAACTGATAAAACTAATAATAATTTTAATGATTTCATAAAATGTAATTTAAGGATTAATTTATAATTTTCGGTTTAATTTTCTTTGTAATGATGCTTTTTTGTAACTACTAATTTGGTTAACAATCTTTTGAGCTTCTGAATATTTTTTATCCTTGTAGAGTGCATTAAATTGTTTTACTAAAATATCGTCAATCTCAGAATTCCTTGCATATTCCCCATCTATTTCATTGGCCATTTTTTTAGCTTCTTCATATTTTTCACTCTTCACTAAAATTTTTATCTGAAGTTTTAAGATATCATCAATCGTAGAATTCCTTGCATATTCACCATCTATTTCATTGGCCATTTTTTTAGCTTCTTCATATTTTTCACTCTTCATTAAAATTTTTATCTGAAGTTTTAAGATATCATCAATCGTAGAATTCCTTGCATATTCGCCATCTATTTCATTGGCCATTTTTTTAGCTTCTTCATATTTTTTGGTGTCTGTTAAATTTTTTATCTCAAGTTTTAATATTTTGTCAATCCGAGAATTCCTTGCATATTCTCCTGATATTTGCTTAGCAATTAATTTCGCTTCACTAAATTTTCCTTCTGCAGCTAATTTTTCGCTTTCTAATTTTAAGATTGCATCACTAACACTTTCTTGAGCATTTTTTCCCTTTATACTTTTAGATACTTCTTTAGCTAATTCGAAATTGTTTGCATCAGCTAATAATTCAATTTCAGCAGCTAAAAATTTATTAAATTTGTCATCTTTGTCATCTTTATCTAAAACTTTAGAAACTTTCTCTTCGACTTTAGCTACTAATTTTTCTGCTTCTGTTGAACATCCAATGATAGTCATCGTTAGAAGCATAACTAATAAAATTCTGTAATTTTTCATATTATGTTGGGGGTTAGTTTATATTTTGATAAATGAACAACTATTATCTCTAAGCTTTAGCCCATATACAGCCCGTACATAAAACAATAAACATCATACCTGCATCTCAACTATTTTCATTCTACGTCAAATACTTACATAATAATTGTAACAGTATTTTATTATCATTAATTTTATGAAATCTAAAAAAATAAATTTATAATGGAGGATTTAACCTACTTGCAGAAAAGGATCTTAGAAAAACTTCTACCTGAACTCGGAAAGACTGAGCCATACGAAGAGCTATTGCGTCTCAGTTTATTATACAGACAAATCAAAGATATTAAAAAAGATAATTTTCTATTTGAAAAATATAAAGCTATCATTAACAACTCACTATATTTTCATCTAAAATCAAAAGAAGAGTTTTATGATTTAGATAGATTTAAAGACATTTACAAAATACTTGTAGAGGAATTTATTGAAGATAATATAGATGCTGATGAGAATGATTTTATAGATAGTTATATTAACTCCCAACAAGAAATAATAAATAAAACAATCGAATACTTTATTCCTGTAAATAGTTATCAATCATTGGAATTAATCCAATTTTTAAAAAAAGATTTTTTTGATGAGTTTATTCGAAGTTCTAAAAAGAAAATAGAGTTTATAGAAAACAGGTTATATGTACTTAATACCTCTATAAGTGAAGTGAACGAAGTTAATCCTTATCCACTTATTTTTATTTCTGCAGATATTTATTTGAAATTCATTGAATATGCATCAAACAATATAATAGACTATTATTTAGACTATTCATATTTGAAAAAAAGATTAGAACACGAAAATTTAATTCATTCCATAAAGGATAATGAATTTATGCGAATTTTATATGAGGAAATGGAACTAATAAGTAAAAAGGATTATGAAGAATACTCTTTAAAAAACAAACTAAGTTCCCTTAATAAATCATCCTCTACAAACAGAGAAAACAACTTTAATAACATATTTGATTAATGCCTATTCCCCAAATGGGCATTTTTAGCCCATAATAGGCAATCCTTTTTTTAAATATTTGTAGCTCACAACTAAATTAAGAGCAGTCAAATATGAGTAAGGAAAGTTTTAAAAATCTAATTGAGTTAGAATTAAACAAATCAACAAACGAATTATCTAAAAAGTTAGAGTCTTGCAGGATAGACATCTTAGAAATTATTCCACCTCCAGAAATTGCGTGGGAAATTAGGGATGATAACTCAGGGGAGTTTAACATTCTCGGAACTCACGGAAACTTTAGTTTAGTAAAAGGAAAAGCCAAGAGTAAAAAGTCATTCTTTATCAATATGGCTATTTCTGCTGCAGTTAGCAAAGGACTAATTCAAAATAAGCTCAGAAGCCCTCTCAAAGATGATTTTAATCAAGTTCTTTACTTCGATACAGAACAGTCCGAATGGCACGTTCAGAAGGCGGTAAAGCGAGTGTGCAAACAATTAAACGTCAGTAACCCTTCAAATCTAAGTACATATAATTTAAGAAAGTTAAGTCCACCAGAGCGACTAAAACTTATTGAATATGCTATTGAAAATACTCCCAGCTTAGGGTTTGTAGTAATTGATGGTATACGAGATTTAGTCACATCTATTAATGACGAGGCAGAAGCCTCAAATATCGCCTCAAAACTACTTAAATGGACAGAGGAGTACAACATACACATTGTGGTTGTTCTTCATGAAAACCCAGGTAGCGATAAGGCAAGAGGCCATATAGGAACAGAGCTAATGAATAAAGCCGAAACAGTTATTGCTCTTCAAGTAGATAAATATGATGAGAGTACCTCTACTGTGAGTGCTGGCTTCTGTAGGAACAAATCATTTAAGCCATTTGCTTTTACTATTACAGATGAGGATCTTCCAAAGATACTGGAGGATTACGACATTGAAATGAAGGCTAATAAGAAAGGCTTTGATGTATTAACTCTTAGTCAAATCGATAAATTTATATTGTTGCAAAAAGTGTTTGAAAATGGAGAAGGATTTCAACACAGCGAGTTAGTAACTCAAATTAAAATAGTTCTTGACAACAAGTACAAAGGCACTAAAGGGAAAGGACAAAGTAAAATAAAACAACTAATAACTGAATCAAAAAATAATGGATGGTTAATACAAGATGGTTCTAGACAACCTTATACATTAGGAAAACTATCCGTTTAGTTATTCATAGGTTTAGTGCCTATATATAGGCACTTAAACCGATAAACCGATGAACGCTTAAACTTATGACAAAATATAAATATCATTTAGACAAAACAAGTAAGAAATTTAACTGCCCACAATGTGGTAAAAAGCGCTTTGTTAAATATATTGAAATAGAAACAGGTCACTACGCTGATAGTCAATATGGACGATGTGATAGAGAAACAAGTTGCGGATACATTATGTACCCTAATAATAACTCAATACTGAACTATGAATATATAGCACCACCACCTGAAAAACCATCTTATATAGAAAAGGAAATCCTGCAGAAAACCTTAACAAAATATGAAATAAATCCTCTCATATCCTATCTATATAATAATTATGACAAGGATGAGGTTAATGTCACTATTGATAAATATCAAGTAGGAACATCTAATCAGTTTAATAATTCTACTGTGTTTTGGCAAATGGATAATACAGGAAACATTCGCTCAGGAAAGATAATGTCTTATGAAACCGCAACAGGAAAAAGACAGAAAAATAAAGATGGAAAATCTCTTATAAATTGGGTGCATTCAGTATTAAAAAAACCTAACTATATTCTTAAACAATGTCTATTTGGTCTTCATTTATTGAATGATAATGTAAAACAGGTTGCAATTGTTGAAAGTGAAAAGACAGCAATTATAATGAGTATAGAATTCCCTCAGCACATTTGGATGTCTACAGGCTCGCTACAAGGTTTTAAATATGAGTATTTAGAACCTATAAAAGATATTGAAATTATTGCTTTTCCTGATAAAGGGG
>Ga0209193_1001904_pt1 | contig 10138 bp, 14 predicted proteins | sample COGITO_mtgs_1003_FD_185515 | JGI IMG/M metagenome (GOLD analysis project Ga0209193, IMG submission 185515) | Pelagic marine microbial communities from North Sea - COGITO_mtgs_100330 (SPAdes) (version 2) | ecosystem: Environmental > Aquatic > Marine > Epipelagic ... | reverse complement strand
GAGAGGTGAACCCACGGGTGGTGCAAAGCAGGGGAGTAGTGACTTCATTAGAATTCACCCCGAAGCAGAGAAGAACTTCGACAATTCGATTCGTCTTGCTATTCATACATACAATGAACTTCTTCGCAACAATGTTGCACCCGAACAAGCACGGTTCGTGCTTCCACAAGGAATGTATACAGAATGGTACTGGACTGGATCTCTTGCAGCATACGCTAGATTCTATAAGCAACGAATTGATGAACATGCACAATATGAAGTTAGAGAATATGCGAAAGTAATTGGGAAAATAATTTCCCGTATTTTTCCAGTTTCATGGAAAGAACTTACATAAATAAATGACACAGATATTAGTTATAAAGAAGGATTGTGATATATGACATTACCGACACCGTTTCAGGATTTTATTCATCTAAGTCGATATTCCAGATGGACCGATGAAAAGGGAAGAAGAGAAACTTGGGAAGAAACTGTTTCTCGTTACTTTGATTTTTTTGTGGATCACCTAAACGAAAATCAAAAATATAAAGTTTCTAAAAAGGAACAAGAAGAATTACAAAGTGCTATTGTTGCACTTGATGTTATGCCTTCAATGAGAGCATTGATGACTGCTGGTGAAGCACTAAGGAGAGATCATGTTGCAGGTTATAATTGTGCTTATGTGAGTGCAGGAAGAGTCCGATCTTTTGATGAGATTCTTTATATCCTGATGTGTGGCACTGGAGTTGGGTTTAGTGTTGAAAGAGACTTTCTAGACAAACTTGCAACCATTGCAGAGGAGTTTGAAGTAAGTGATACCACCATTGTTGTACAAGATAGTAAACTGGGTTGGGCAAAGGCGTATAAAGAACTTACATCGCTACTCATTGGTGGTCAAGTACCACAATGGGATCTCTCGAAGATTAGACCTGCGGGGGAAAGACTTAAAACTTTCGGAGGTCGTTCTTCTGGACCAAAGCCGTTGGATGATTTGTTTAGATTCACGGTGGATACCTATAAGAAGGCTAGTGGAAGAAAACTCACTTCGATCGAATGTCACGATATCATCTGCAAGATTGCTGAAATTGTCGTGGTGGGGGGAGTCAGAAGAAGTGCCCTTATTTCCCTCTCGTCGCTCACAGACGAACGGATGCGGGAAGCGAAGACAGGACAATGGTGGCACGAAAATCCACAAAGAGCGTTGTCAAACAATTCAGTAGCGTACAAAGAAAAACCAGAAATGGGTACGTTCATGGACGAATGGGTTTCTTTATATAAGAGTAAGTCTGGAGAACGTGGTATTTTTAATAGGGGTGCTGCAAAGAAAACAATTGAAAAACTTGGTGATCGTCGAGATCCTAATTATAATTTTGGTTGTAACCCCTGTTCGGAAATTCTTCTTCGGGATAGAGAATTTTGCAATCTCACCGAAGTGGTTGTTCGAAAAGAAGATACAGTTGACACATTAAAGGAGAAAGTTAGACTTGCAACCATTCTTGGTACATGGCAATCTACACTTACAAATTTCCGTTATCTTTCTAGCGAATGGAAGAATAATTGCGAGGAAGAAAGACTCTTGGGTGTTTCACTCACGGGAATCATGGACAATGATTTGATGAATGGAAAGAAAGGCGAAAAACTTCTTATAGAAACTCTTCAGACTCTTAGAGATGTTGCAATTGAAACCAATAAAGAACTTGCAAAGAAACTAAAAATTAATCAGTCTGCTGCAATCACTTGTGTAAAACCAAGTGGTACTGTATCTCAGTTGGTTGATGCTTCTTCTGGTATTCACGCTCGACACAATCCTTATTACATTCGCACCGTCCGTGCGGATATCAAGGATCCTCTGTGTGTGTTCATGAAGGAAAAGGGGTTCCCGTGCGAACCAGATGTAATGAAACCAGAACACACGATGGTGTTTTCTTTTCCGGTGAAGGCACCAGAAGGTTGTGTTGTCCGCACTGACATGACTGCCATTGAACAACTTGAACATTGGTTGCTCTATCAAATTCACTGGTGTGAACACAAACCAAGCATCACTGTTACTGTAAAGGAACACGAATGGATGGATGTTGGTGCATGGGTTTATGAACACTTCGATGAGGTGTCTGGTGTTTCTTTCTTACCACACAGTGATCATAGTTACAGACAGGCACCATATCAGGATTGCACAGAAGAAGAATATACTAAACTCTATAAATCAATGCCTGTTGGTGTTGATTGGACAGAACTTTCAAATTATGAAAAGGAAGACAATACAGCAGGATCACAGACAATGGCATGTTCTGGAAATTCTTGCGAAATTGTTGACTTAACTAACTAAAATTACTTGACATTCATCATACTTGATGTATAATTAATACTTCGACATGTCTAATATGGACATTTTGATTGGTGTATTTAACACCACCCCCTAAGCCGGGTTAACTTAACAAAGGAGAAAAGTTATGGCTAATAAGATTTGCACTCAACGAGAGTGCCCAATCACCGGGAATTGTGAAAAGGACGTTGTTACCAAGGCTCTCGCTAAGGTAGGAGTTTGTCGATCAATGATGATCACCCTCGCACTTTTGCCTTTTGCTTGGAACGGTGTAATGTGGGCAGCAGGAGCAGTTAAGTCTCTCTGGGATGCCGCTACCGCCGCAGTTGGTTCCTGATCGAAACTAATTTTCGAAACAATGAACATGAGAGAAACCCTCTGGATATCCAGAGGGTTTTTTTTATTGATACTTATCCAAGAAACCAAGACTCTCCTATGACACTATTCATTCCACCACCAGAATCCATACTGCCGTAGTTGTCTACTGACTGAGAAGATGCTGGTCGGTATTTTGAATCATATGTTAGTCCTTTACCATATTTACGTTCAGTTGAGTTATATCCCTGAACTGCTGGTTCGTATGGGAAAAATGGAATTTCACCACCTTCTTGGCTGCCCATAGTTCTGTTTAAACCAAACTCAATTTGACGTTTAGTTCCAACCTGTGTAGTTCTTAGTTTTGGTTTTCTTCTCATTGGTTTTTGCTTTCTTTAAATCTATTGAATAATACATGTGCTATCGTTTGTCCCGCAAGATTATCTGTTGGGTAGTTGTTAGATGAGAGCAATCGTGAATTAGCAATTTTATTTGCCATTTCCATTAGTATATCTTTATATAGGGGAAACTGTTCGGCAAAGTATAGAGACAGAAACATAGATTCTGCCGAATGCTTTGATGGATATGATGGTGTCATATTTGAGTTTATGGTTTCTTTAATCTCAAACCCCTGCCTTTTTGCTATATCGACAGGTCTAGATCTATTATGTTTGATTTTTTCATTTTCGACTATTATCCGAATATCAGTCAATAGATCTTCTACTTCTTGTTTGTTTATTGGTAGTGAAAATTGTTCCAACATGTGGTAGTAATTTTCCAGAACATTGTTATTGTATTTTTTAATAGAAGACAAATCTTCTTCTTTCAATCTCCTACCAACATTCTCCAGAAGTTCTAATTCTATACTTGTCTTTTCGCTCCCACTTTCGGGAGGAGCCATCAAAAACGACATACCTTCTATGTTTAATCGTTTGAAGATTTGCGGTTTAAAGTTTTTATGAAAGTCATTCATGTAAATATTTATATAACAAATGAACTACATATTATAGACTAAAGGAGTTTTATTATGTCAATAGCAGGTATCGATTATAGTTTAAGAGGACCAGCAATTTGTATATTTCACGATGTAGATTCATATACTGGTGAAAGGAATACCGAGTTCTCATTTAAGAATTGTTCATTTTATTACCTAACAGATATTAAAAAGTATGCCACTACGTTTATGAAAAACATTCACGGAACTAAGTTTTCTGAAGTGGAATGTGATCCTTCCAGATATAACAGTATTTCTGATTGGGCGGTAGATATCCTTAAAAAATACAAGTGCAATCAAGTGGCGCTTGAAGGTTATTCTTTTGGTTCTAAGGGAAAAGTTTTTCATATTGCAGAAAACACAGGTGTCCTTAAGTACAGACTGTTCCAAGAATCAATACCTGTCGATATAATTGCACCAACTTCCATTAAGAAGTTTGCTACGGGTAAAGGTAACGCAGACAAGACTGCAATGCACGATTCGTTTGTAAAAGAAACTTTTATCGATCTACACAAGAAAATAACACCCCTTAAAAAAGAGGTGTCAAATCCTGTTTCTGATATTGTCGATGCTTACTATATTTGCAAGATGTTTTATGACAGAATAAACGGATCTAAATAATTTAAAGCCACTCGTTCCAAGGGACATTATCCATTCCTTGGAATATACCAAAAACGTAATTCCAAAACGCATCAACTACTTCGTTTTGTGCGGGATCCCCCATGCCTTGAACCCAAGACTGCATTGATCCACCACCAAAACCATCTCCATCTGGATAGATTCGGTAACCAGCATTTTCTATTATCTGTGCTACCGCTTCCCAGTTTGCTTGTGTTGGGTTTTGAATGAAGTTTCTTATTGTTTGCCAGTGACCATATAGAATGCTAGTGGTATTACCAGGTCCGTTTCGTATAATACTCATAATCGATTCTTGTAACCTAGCGATATATTCGCTCATACTTTCACCAACACCTTGAACAACACCAGAACCAGGCTTTGGTACTGGTGCAGTGTCGATTATATCATCAGCAACATTTGATCCACCTTTAACGAGTTTTCTAAAACCCTTAATTATGGCTTTGATGATATTTTCATCGAGGACTATGAATTCTTTGAACGAATATATGTCATTTTTCATTTGTGATTTCCGATACCTTTTGTTTTTTGAATGTTCTGTATGTCAAATATACCGCACCCAATAGTATTGGGGTGTAAAATACCAAAAAGGCTGTTGACGAAAAACGATTCACAGAAATACCCTCTGTTCTTACCGGATTGACTTCTGGTACAGAACCGTGTTTCGGGACTGTTTTGTTCACTCGCAGAGATCCTGAACATGATACAAGAAATATAAGAGATATGATTAGAAGGCGACTCATCGTTTAGAACTCTTTCCTACTGCTTGTCCAAAATAGAAACCCACGATAGCAAGGAGAACTTGTCTATTTTCTTCTGTAAAAAGATATCCATAGATTTCGTGGAATGTTACTCTCTGTCCACCACCAAAACCAAAAAATGAACCTTCGGTTTCAGTAATTTCTACTACTGTGGGAATTCCAAAGAATGGAAGAATAAATGGAGCCATTATTGTACCAAATAGTATGGTTACCACGATAAGTCTTCGAACAGTTTTTCCTGCCTCAATACCAACTCTAGCAACAGCAAGATCTTGACTCTCGTCTTGTCTCTTGCTTGAGGTTATCATCCGCTCGAAGATCTCTTTTTGATCTTGTCGTTTTTCTGACATGTACTTAAAAAGAAAGCCGGTTAAACTACTACCGATTAGAGTGAGAAATTCTGGTGTTATGAATGACATCATTTATACGCCTCCTTGAAGGGTGTAATTGTTCCGTCTTTCCCACGAAGAGCAATTTTTCTTCCCCTGTTTCTATATGAGTATTTTCGAATGGCTTTTCTCATGTTATCATCAAGAGCATTGAACTTATCAATTTCCCATTTTTCAAACTTCTTTCTTCCGTGTATCATGTCGTGTGGTACAGAATCAACGTCAAAAACTGCCATTCCTGCTATAATTTCAGGAGCAGTATTTATATTTTCGTGGATCTTTTCGATGGATGATTTGCTTACTACCACTTCTTCGCCCGAATCAAGGTGTACCGCAGTGTACAGAGGAACAGATGACATTTCTGTTAGTGCTTGTTTTCTGTTTCCTATTATGATCACTTCACCTTCGTTTATTGTTTCAAAAGAAGGAGTAACAATTTCGTGTGTTGCAATGTAAACGCCGGATTCTATGGGAGACTCAAAAATAGACTCAAACAGAACGTCTGAATCAGGAAAATTGTCTTTCAGAGACTCTAGGATCCGTTCTGCGAGGAGTTCTCCCCCTCTATTATTTTCTTTGTTATATTGCTCCTTCAATAGAAACAATGCACTGGCATATGAACCAAGTTTACTCTTTAAACCAGGCACTTTCATCATTAACTTTTTTAGATTCCATACTAGAGTATGGAAGATGGTGTATGACGTTCTCTCATCACCTCTCAAGTCTTTTCTTTTCTTGAGGATGTTGCCGTCTTTGTCAATCACACCCAATCTAAATGCATCAGTATCCTTGAAGTCTGTGGTAAGGATTTTGATGAATTTATAGGCAACAAGCATATCGACTTGTTCGTTTAATTGACTTTTCTGATCCATTTCATAACTCCCTTAGTTTATTTATAACAAATTGATCTAGAGGGATCTCTATTAATTTGGCTTCTGGTATATCCTCTTCTGGAAGATAGTTTAAATAAACTAAGAAAGTCTTGAGTAGTCCATGTAATTCTTCTTCTATCTTATAGAAGAGAATTCTGGTTCCTGCTTCTACACCAAACACATTAAAGAATATAATTATATGATTAAGAATAAGTCTCTCTCGAAGTATATCAGAATTTTTATACTTGCGAAAGAGACGCTTGATATATTTTATTCTATTTAAGTCTTCTTGAAACTCCTCCATACCGATGCATTGAGGATTATCATAATGCTTCATCGCATACATCATATATGTGTTATCGTTTAATCGATCGTTCAGTTGCATAATACAGATTTCCATGATATATATTTTCTATTTTAGGTAATTTTTCCAGTCAATTTATACATACCATCTTCGTCTTGGGAGATGTTAACATTCAGAGTCATACCAGTAGAGTTGACGCTTTGATTATTGAAGTCAACATCAAACTTGTCAATTTCCATACCCCTACCAAATACTTCAGTTGCTTTCTTTAGGGGGAAAGAAACAGAACCACTTTCAGGTAGATCCTTAAGGTCAAAATCAAAACCAACAAAGTTTAGTTTAGTCCGAAGGTTCTCTATAGCGTTCTTGGGACTCAAGTAACCCTTGTCGAGTTCGTGATTGATTGCCTGTGTGATGTTAGCAATTGTTTCAGGGTTCGATTTATCGACCTGATATCTACCGTGGCCATATCCACCGACTTCGGGGTTTTCTCTAATGTCTCTAAATTTTTTCATTTCTTGTTCCTAAAGAATTCCGCGGCATTTTCCCAATCCTTCACCTGACTTTTGGTGGTTGACTGATTCCCCGCATTTGATTTTGAAAGATAGTTCTTATAAATGTTCTGCTTATCTTCTAATGTCTTTGCATTAGATGCAAGTTCACCTGCTGCTTTTGCTGACTTTAAAAGATGATCTGGAAGTGTTACTGGTTGACTACTTGTAATGCTTTCAATGTCATTTACTAAAGATTGGTTTGCAGGACTAGAATCTGTAAACGGACCTTCTGGACTAAAGTTTCCTTGTCCGGTTGATACTGGGTTGCTTTCTGCTTCACTCATGTTAAATCTCCTTTATCATATGTATGTATAAAATCAGCCTTGCCGCTGAGTTCTTCGACGATTTCTTTCTCGTCTTTGTGCGATATCAATTTCGCGTTCGTGCTTTGTTTTAATTCTTTCGTTTTCTTCCCGGTGTTTTTCTTTTATTCTGTCGATTGGAGAAGTTTGTTCGCCAATCACCATTGGTATTGTTGAGGAATTTGTTAATATATTAAGAATGTCAAGGATACCATCTGTCAAACCACCACCTGTCTGGGTTGGTTTGATTACCCCTCCAGCACCAATTCCTTTATCACCACCGGGAATAATGTCACCCGGTATAACAGTTGGACCAAACAGGTGTGGGAATAAATCTTCCAACATGGATGCTGTATAGTCTAGATTATTAAGCATCCACGAACGAAGAAGATCTCGGAAAATGTTTTGCAGTTGGGTTCCTTCAATACCCATCATGTCGAGTAATTGTCTCAAGAATGGGAATCTAGTGAAAAGTGTATTTGGAACATGTGGACGGTAAATAAATCTCATGAGGGATAGGAAATTACCAAAATTAAGAACCATGCCTATTAGAGGATGATCTTGAACCAGTATAAGATATGCAGGGTACATTGGATGTGCTGTATTACCACCACCACCAGCAGGAGGCATCAACCACGGGGGAAAGTGGTAACCATGTGTGCTAAGTGAACCGGGATTGGTTCCCGGTGGTGCTACAACAGGGACTTGTCCGCCGCCTTCTATTGGCATAGGCTGAGATGCTTGTTCATCGATAACAAGTAAAGTTATATTTGCTTTAATAAGAGACTCGTTAATTTTTTTTAATCTACCGGACATCTTTAAACCTTTTTTTAAACCTTTTAACTCCACAGGCCTGACCGGGAGTCATTAGTTGGTAATACTCTCTTGCTCTATTGGTTCCATCTTCTAGAGGTGGAACTTTACTTTCGTTCTTTCGTGAAAAACTGCGATTGGAACTCTTAGATTTGACTCTTAGGTTCTTATCACCATTATTTAGTGGATTTCGGTCTTTATGATCAACATCTTTTCCGTCACCCATACGAACTCTACCTTGTGACTCTAGTTTTCTTCTTGCTTTATTTCGACTGCTTCTCTTGTCAATCTGATCTTGCTTGCCTTGGTAGTTGTCGTATTCTTTTCTGTAGTCTCTCTCTTCGTTGTTCTTGGGTACGCAGTTGGGAACCATCTTACCGCCCTTTTTCTTCAGAGACAAAAGACTCAAACTCTTCATTCTTATTTTTCAGAGTTGCACGGTTCGTCTTGCTGCTGTACTTATAATCACTTGGTGACTTACCAGAATATTTCGCAGCACGATCCTTTGCTCGATCCCCGGCGCTCATAGAGTTTCTCTTCTTACCTTTCCCGGTAAGTTTCTGTGAACCCTTCTTCAGAACTCCTCTTTTCTGAAGAGATGCAGTAGCGACTGCATATACCTTTGAATCTGACCATGAAGGATTCTTTGCTTTGAGTTGACCAACAAGCCTATCAAGAATGTCGGGTTCTGTGAGAAGACGGAAATCTTCATTCACATTTCCTCTAACACGAGCAATTCTTTCTCTTTCATTTCGTTTGATTCCAGGCAAAAGTTTCTGTGCAACCTTAGCAATTCTAGCAGGAGAATACTTCTTTTTCAGTCTCTTCTCTACTGCTTCTTTTTCTGAGTGTCCAAGAGAAGTCCAACTTCTGCCCTTGAGCATTTTTTTCTTAAATCCACTTATTGCTACTTTTCGTGCTTTCTTCTTTAGATCATCTCCGCCCTTCATTCTTCTGGCTTTGATTGCTCTTTTCATCGCTCGACGTTTTGCAGTTCTTCTCGCTGATCTTGCCATTTTTCTTCTGGCTTCCTTTGAGAGTTCATCCAGTTGAATAGATTCGTCTAAAGGAATTGAGCCGATGTTGTCACCAATTTTTCCGGTGAATGTTCCTGCGTTTACTTCAAGAACATATTTGGCTGGTTGATTAGGCATTCGTGTGTTTAAGTCGTGTGGATTGAGGGTAGCGATATCAACAATTGTTCCGCTTTCATTGATCCATATGACATCCAGAGGAATATAAGTGTTTTTCATCCAGATACCGTGATGATCTTCTTCGTCAAAGACGAATAGCATACCATCTCCATTAGACATGGACTTTACGTCCATCAGTCCTTTAGATCTGGTTTCGTCTGTGTCTGCGAGTCTTACCTCAAATGTTTGTTCACCGATTGCAACATATTCTTCTTTAAGTCCCATTCCTTTTCGAATGGATTTAAAAAGTCTAAGTGCTACTCGTTTTGGTGTTTTCGATGGTACGCCTTTAATGAACATTTCAAATTCATCATCGACTGCTGCTTTTCTCATTTTGGATCCCGACATTCCCACAACGCCTTCTGCGTCCGGATCTCGTTCACCCGCTGATAAAACATCAAACACATCAAAGTCAGTGGTGTATTTCTTCATTCTGTTTTTGAATTCAGACACCCGATCACCACCGACTACCATGTAAACTTTCGTATATCCCTGTTTACTGAGGGTTTCTAGTACTTGAAAAGGAGTTTTTGCTGATTTATCATCAACAATATTCGCTCCTGAAAACATTTTTCGCATAAATAGTACTTTATCCTTGTGTGTCAGAGGATTTTGTTTTTTATCCTGTGATTGACTAGGGTAAATTCTATGTTCTGCATTCCGCTTTTTCGCTTCTCTTATAACTGTATTAATGAGAAGTTGG
>Ga0209193_1001897_pt1 | contig 10194 bp, 7 predicted proteins | sample COGITO_mtgs_1003_FD_185515 | JGI IMG/M metagenome (GOLD analysis project Ga0209193, IMG submission 185515) | Pelagic marine microbial communities from North Sea - COGITO_mtgs_100330 (SPAdes) (version 2) | ecosystem: Environmental > Aquatic > Marine > Epipelagic ... | reverse complement strand
TTACTAAACCATTAGACACTACAGTGTTTAGCTTTCCTACTATAGCACCAACAGGGGCTGTCACACGTAATGACATGACAGCTATAGAGCAATTAAATCTGTGGCTAACATATCAAACACACTGGTGTGAACACAAACCATCTGTTACAATATCAGTTAAACAGAATGAATGGATGGAAGTAGGAGCATGGGTATATGAAAACTTTGATGATCTATCAGGCATTAGCTTCCTACCTTACAGTGAGCATGTGTATAAGCAAGCTCCCTATCAAGAGGTAGATAAGTCTACATGCATGGAGATGGTTAAGCGTATGCCAAGTAGAATAGATTGGAGTAAGCTATCTGACTACGAAAAAGAAGACGGTACATCTGGAGGCAGGGAACTAGCCTGTTCAGCAGGTGTATGTGAAGTTGTTGACTTAACTGCATAAGGAGTATACAATATGATTGCATTAGATATAACAGACGATATGGTAATGGAAGCTAGGCACAAGATGTTAGAGATGGGCATGTTACAGCAGTCCATCTTGAATGGTGGAGGTACACTAGCAGGTTTCATAGGGGAGCAGGTAGCTCTGAAAGTAATGGGAGGTAAGTGGTTGAACACTTATGACTATGACATCATGCTTGACAATGGTAAGACAGTAGACGTAAAGACAAAGCAGACAAGTGTACCTCCACTAAGTCATTACGAATGTTCTGTGGCTAAGTTAAATACCAGACAGAAGTGTGACATGTATGCCTTTGTACGTGTTAAGAAAGATCTTAGCACTGCATGGTTCTTAGGTAGTAAGGATAAGATAGAGTACTTTGATAAGGCTGTGTTTAAAAAGAAAGGCGATAAAGATGGTGACAATAACTTTGTTATCAGGTCTGATTGTTATAATATGGCAATTACTGAATTGGATCAACCGAATTAGCAGGGAGAAGTAGTATGCGTAGAGGACTAAACAAAAATGATGCACCACTAAAGATACAGTGGCGTAGAGGTTACGATGCTTTCTATAGGGGAGCAAAGTATACCAACCCATACAAAGAAAACTCCATGCAATCTAGAGAGTGGGAACGTGGTTATAACAAGGCCTACTTTGAGACACTACGAAAGGTAAAGCATGAAGAGCAACTTAGAACAGTCGGCACTTAACTGGTTGAAGGAGAGATATGCAATGTTAGATTTTAATGATTACCAAAAGATCGCACAGACAACAGCTATATATCCACGAGAATATAAGATTACATATCCAGCTTTAGGTTTGGTTGGGGAAGCAGGTGAGGTAGCTAATAAGGTAAAGAAACTTATTAGGGATGGTGAAGATACCATGCCTCACGATTGGAAGGAACAACTAGCATCAGAGATAGGTGATGTACTGTGGTACTGTGCAGCACTGGCATCTGATCTTGATATGTCGTTGAGTGTTATAGCTAAACAGAATAAAGATAAGCTAGAAGCTAGGTTAAAGAAAGGTACGATACAGGGTAGCGGAGATAAGCGTTAACGAGATAGCAGTTTTGCAATTTCAACAGCTTCAGAAAAGTGATCAACAGAGGGTTCTTCCCTTTGTTGTTCTACTACAGATCTTCCAAATTTATCTTTATACATTTCATCTGCTATAGCACGTTGCTGTGCTGATAGTTTAATCCAATCACCTCTAGTAAATGGTGTTGGACCTCGTGAACCTTGTACATCTCTACTGTCCATCCTACCTAGCATCTCTGCTAACTTCTTAGCCTCTGCTAATTGATCATTTATTATTAGCTTCTGTTCATTCTTAGTTGCATCCTGATAGTATTTAGATTCAACTATCTCTCCTAGATCCTTCTCAACAAAAGAACCTAAATATTTATTTACAAAGGCTGATGCTCTCTTGTCTCCTGTACGTGGTGTTAGTGTGTAATCTTCTAAGCCATGTTTAAGTAATTCGTTTTCTATTTTACTTCTACGTTCTACTGAAGATATACCAAAGAATAATCTCATTACAGGACTTTGTAAGTAACGATCTCCCTCTCTAGTTGTTTGTTCTCTTACAGGCAAGGACTTCTGTAAGAATGGCATGTTGTTGTATAGCTTCTTCTTAGCTGCATCAAAGAATCTTTCTTCTGGTGTAACACCCTCTACCTGTGAAGCATCTCTTACTACTGCTTGTTCATCATCAAAGATTGCTAACGCATCTGTGACTATCTTAGCAGGTGTAGTAAATCTAGATCCCATCTCTCCTGTATACGCACCAAACTTATCTGCCAGTTCTTCAGCTTCAATACCTTCAGTAACACCTTTGTACATAATTTCTATCATGTCATCTACAGCACCACCGTACTGACCCATTCTGAATCTAGTACCTATTATATTTTCTTTTGTTTTACTCCAACTAATCTCATCAAATTTATCTAGTTTAATCTTAACGAATACATCAGCTAATGTTAGTATAGGAGCAAAGGGCCAGAACCTTCTAACATCACTAGGTTTACCATCCTGCCCTCTAATTTCATGTGGTTCTATATCTTGATTCTCCATACGATATTTAAAAGCTGCATACAATCCTGCCGTACCAACTACAGACTTAGAAAATTGTGTTCTGGCTTTAGCAAAATCTGCTTGAGTAGTAGCGTCATTCATTTGTCTACCAAACCTTCTGTACATAGCGTTAGTAAAGGTTGCAGCAGCATTAACACCACCTACAGGACTAAAGGATAGCTGGTGTGCCATTGCATTAACCATAAACCTAGCATAAGGAAGTTCTCCAGTACCCAATACAGGTACGAAAGGTAACTTCTCTACAAACTTAATAAAAGTGTGGGCTATATCCTCAGTGCGACCACCTCCTTGTGCTATAGTACGTGGCATAGCAGCAAAGGTAGCTTGTAATGCATCCCTCTGTGAATTTTTTAATACACTAATAGGTAGCTCTTTACCTTGTGCTTGTACTGTATCAAAGTCTAGACCTGCTCTTCTTAAATGTTTGTCTACTGAAGCAGAGAATACTGCCTTACGTGCATACACATCCTGTATTAAGTTTAGTGTGTTAGCCATACGTGTAAATTTACTAAGTCCTTCATCTCCTATTTCACCAAGAGATCTGTCTATAGTTCTTGCTAATGCAGGATTAGTACGTAGCATATACTCTGTCATCTCAGAAGCTAACTGTGGATCATCTAGGTATGCTATAGTTCCAAATGTATCCTTTACTAAATCTTTAATGCCTTTCTTTGTACCTTGTACAGAGGCAGTGCCTTCTAATATAGATTTGGCAGACTTACCAAAGTGGTACAGTGTACTTTCTACTGCATTAAAACCTACCTGCATAGTTTGTGTTGCTGCGAGAGTGGCTAAGTTACCTGCTGTAGTACTAAATCTTGTAACAGCTAGTGCTCTACCTTCTCTGTCTAAACGTCTTATACCATCCCAGATATAACCAAAGATATTAGTAGAACTAGCTTGCACACCTGCTAACTCATCTAGTCTCTTTACAAATTCAGGATGTAGCTCTCTTAGTTTCTTTAATCTCTGCCCCATAGGAGCTAGTGTAGCTAGTGATTTACCAGCATCACTATACGTTACGCCTACTACAGCCTCAAATATTTCAGGAGTTAAACCTGCTTTGGATATTGCTTTATCTAATAAATCTGGATCTAATTCCTGTGCTTCGGTAGAACGTATGATATTTCTCACAACATCATTAGCTTTCATGTTCGCCTCTATACCCGGAGGTGTTGTGCCTCTAGCTGTATAGTCATCAAAGATAGTTAATGCTACTTTATTAATCCTATTAAGAATATCTGTTCTTACTTTAGATTCAACTAGGTCTATGTTATCTACATTGCCTAGTATCTCTAGATATTCTTTTGCTTCTACTGGATCAAATATTTCATCAGGTGCTTCTTCTCCTGCTTCCTTTAATACACTATCGGATTGTTGTTTGGCTACTTTCTCCGCTGCTATTTCATCAGCTTTAGTTTTCTTAACCTTTTCTCTATATGCCATACGCTCAGACAAATCAGCAAAGTCACTACGCTGTTGTAGCCCAAAGCCTAAAGCACCAGCCGCTGCACCAACTCCTCCAACAATAGCACTTCTACCTAAATCTATATCTACATCTTCAAAATCTAAATTAGCCTGTTCAATACGTTGCATTCCTATATCCTGACCAGCTTGCAATGCACCTTCAGTTACAGCACCTATTTTAATACCTCTTTTTAATCCAATTTTTTTAGCTTCTTTTAGTGCTGCCTCTCTACCATACTTCATTAATGTTTCTTTAACACTAGCAGTTGCAGCCTTACCAAAAAATTTACCAAATAAACCACCTATTAAATTCATAGGTTCAGATACAGTATAGAATAGGTAATCGAGCATAGCACTGCCAGTATTACCACCACCTTCCTGATAAAAATTAGGTAAGTTATTTTCTACATCTATATATACATCTAAAAATTCATCTCTCTCTTCGGGGGAAGCAGTACGTATCCAATCAATCATGCCCGATTGATCTATAGTATTCTGTTCTATAGCTCTTTTAAATGTTAAAAATCTTTCAAAGTATTCTTCGTTAGTTTCACCTTCTTGTTGACCACCTTCTTCACCATATTTACTTTTATCAAAACGTCTAATCTTATCCATTATTTCTGGATTACTAATGTATTCTAGTTTAGATATTTTATTTTCTTCTGGCTCATCTACCTTTTGTAAAGGTGTTAAGTTTAAGCTAGTATCTGTAGCAGAGAGAGATTGTTGCTCTTCTACTTCTTCCTCTTCTACTCTGTTAAGGGGAGTAAGATTTAAAGTATTCATGCTATTTTCAAGTACCTCTGCTTCTAAAGACATGCTATTGCCCCATCCCCTGAAGTAATTTAAATACTTGAAATGCCTCATTAGCTGTAAGACCTGTATCTCTTTTTATATTTAGTACAAGTTCATTTCGTAGTTGTGGATTACTACCTGCTTTCATTGCTGCTGATGTATACTCAGCTAATAATTTAGGATTAGTTTCAAATTGTTTCATAGTAGCATTTACTTTACTAGATACTGTTGGTTGTGCAGGATTAGCTAATTCAGGAACATCTGATTTTACAACAGGTGCACTTCCACCTGCTTCTGGACTTAAATCATCTACTCCACCTCTTTCTACTTTACCTACATTAATAATAGTTTTATTATTATTATTAACAGCATCTGTAGGCAACCCTAATATTTTACGTATATTAGTTATTTTTAATTGTAAATTATTATATGCTGTCACTGAATTTTGATCTTTACCATCAATCACTAAATTATTTTGTAAATTTTTATATTTTTCTAGTAGGGAAGCCTGATAATACTTAGTAGCTTCTGGTCCTTTTAGTATATCTCTAACCATTTTACCACTAGCATCAGGTTTATATATCACAATACTACCACTAGGATTTTTACGATCATAACCTAATTCATTAGCAGCGTCCTCTTCTATACTTCTCATCATTTGAAGCGTAAAACCACCAGAGTTTCCTACTGTCTTTGAGTTACTAGTAGATGAAAAAAATAGTGCTGCTGATTTTCTTACCTCTTCTGCTTCAGCAGGTTTACCTTCATCTATAAGTCTTAGAAAACGACTTTGAAAACTAAACCTACCTTCACTTGAAAATCTATCACTAGCTTTACGCATAGAATCTATCAAAGCATTATTTTTACTTTGTTGTTCTAATAGACTATCTCTTTCTTTTCCTGTTGCAGTTTGCAATTGTTTTGATATATCTAATGATCTTCTTAGTATCATCTGCTGTTGTTCTTTTATAGATTGTATTTCTGGAACTTTACTTAACTTACTTCTATTTTCATCTGTTAAAATAGACACACCTAACTCTGTAGGTTTAGTAGCAGTAGCACCAGCGGCTTGTACTAAACTATCTGACTGCCTACGTATAGCGTCCTCACCACCTATACCAAACATTTTACTCCATCCTCGTGCAGAAGATTCAGGTACAGCTATAGGTCTAGCTGCTGGAGTAGCCATCTCTGCTAACTGCATAGGTGTAGGTAAATCTCCTTCACCAACTACAATACCAGCATAATCAGCAGGAGTCATGCCATTTTGTTTTGAATACGCTATCAATTTAGCAGTAGCTTCTTCTGCATATGGCAGTCCACCCTTTTCAATATAGTGCCGTACAATAGGTATACCACCTTCGCCTATTTGAGCTATTAGTTTTTGTGTCTTAGCTAGATTTTCACGCACCTCTGCATCACGTTTATCCTGTCGTTCAATTGTTCTTTGAGCACGTATCTTTGCAAGTTCTTTTGTTTCTAACTTACCTGCTTCAAGATCTGCCGATATAACATTAGTTGCTCCTTTAGCAAGACCTGCTAATATTCCTGATGCTAAACCCATTACTGTCTCCTACTCATTAATCCACCACCAGTATCCGCTTCTATATCTGGCATTGGCATATCATTTGGATCTTCATCCATTTGCTCTGTACTAAAATCTTTTAACTTAGAAAGTAATAACTCGGTGCTCATTGGTTTATCAGATGCGGTATCATCCATGCCACTATTATACTTTATACCAGCAGCTTCTACTGTAATCAACATCATTTCCATAATCACAGGAAGTGCAAGTATGCCAGAGTCTACACTATGTATGCCCTGCATTACACTGTTCATTTGTATTGTATTAGCTATTGTAGTTAGTGGAATGCCTGACTCAGCTACATCAACTAACATGTCAGCAAAATTATCTTCAGCTAACTTCTCTACATAGTATTCTGCTACATCTTTGGTATCAACAAAACGTGGAGGCTGTTGCCAAGGTCTATTGCCTACCTCTGTTGTTAGTGACATGCCCGGAATAGGTGCATCAAATCTAGGTCCATCAACCATTGCCTATGTTACCTCTCTCTTCTTGTATAGCATTTACATATTCTTTTATTATAGCTATAGGTTCCGCTTGTGATGTAGATGTTTTCTTAGTGTCCATGTTACGTGTCAGCAATCCTTTACTCTTAACTTCAGGTTTAGGAGCATTCATGGTTTTCATTATTCTTTTGTAAACATCTGTTGTATAATTAGTATTCATAATGTATGTATCCTTATTTAAACTTTGCACCGATAAAAGCAGCACCTAATGTACCAACTAAATTACCTATTGCTGATCCTGCAGCAGTGCTACTTGCTTCATCAGCTATATCTCTACGTGTATCAGCATTTATATTAGCTTCTGCTAGTGACGCTATTCTATCTAGCTCATTCTCAGCAGAGGTATACGCAAATTCAATCATATCTGAATACTGTTGCCATAGATCACTGTAAGCTGTATTAGATATATCTAGTAAAGCTGAAGCATTTAATTCGTTAGTACGATTCTGTGCAGCCGTATCTGCTGTAGCTATCTGCCTACGCCATACTGCATTTGCCTGATCAATGACTAGTCTATTCTGTGCATTGAACTGATCACGTTGGTTCTCTATCTCTGCATTAAATCTACTGACTGTACCATCCTGCCCTGCATTAAACTGTGCTATAGCATTCTTCTGTGCATCATTAAACTGACTAACCTGTGTTGATAAGTTAGCAAAGAATTGTTCTGTTTGACTTTCTGATGAAGCATTAAACTGCTTACGTGCATTGTCTGCTGCACCATCTGTAAATAATGACTGTATACGTTGCTGTGCATTAAACAGTGTAGTCTGTTGTTCGTTACTTACATCTGTCATATCTTTTTGTAAGAATGCCTGTGCTGATTGTACAGCTGCCTGTTGTCTATTGTTAAGGTTAGCCATATCTAATTGAGATAAGGTAGCAGCTTCAGCCATTAGAATAGCTTGTTTGTTACTAAGGTTATTTAAGTCCATTGTGTTTGTAGCACGACTATTTTCTAATACAACCTGTTGCTGTGCATTAAAATTTAAGTCTGCAATCTCTGATATTCTAGATGTGTTAGCTACGTTAGCTTGAAACTCCTGATCAAATTCTTTACCTATAAAGTTAGCACGTTGCTGTGCATAGAACATAGCCATCTGTTGTTTGTTAGATAAATTCTGTCCTTCAAACTGTGCCTGTATCTGTGCATCTGCCTGTGCTATAGGTAAGGCTGCTTCCATTGCTGCCTGTACAATAGCCTGTCCAGCCATAGACGATGTACCTAATCCTCTTCTAGCCATTTCAGCAGTAGCAAATCTTACTGCACCAGCAGCCCATGCAGGAGGATCAGATAGAGTAAAATCACCTAATAATTTTTCAAGTTGTCCAGCTACAGTAGCAGAAGCAGATGGATCAGCAGATGCTGCAACTATACCTTCAACAAAAGTTTTAGCTTCATCTCTTACAACAGTCTCTCTTAGTTTTTCTGGCTCTGTAATATCTGCACGTGTAGCAGCTTGAGCATCTGCTGCTGTACCTGTTTCTCCTGCTAAATTAGCCCCTTCAAATAATGTACCTGTAGCAGTTGCTTGTGCCGCTTTAGGTATAGCTCTTTCTTTACCATCTGCATCTAAAGTAAAATCAAGTGTTCTACCTTTTGTGGCATCAGTTACAGTTTCAACATCGTCTTCTGTTTTAGTTGTATCTTGTACTGTTGTAGTTGCAGTTGGATCTTGCCCACCTGCTGTAGCACCTGTTGGTGCAGGTGCACTACCAGCAGTAGCTACTGGATCTGTCGCACTTAACTGACTAGTTGTTGTACTAACATCTGTACCTGTAGGAATTGTACCATCTGGACCTGCTATTGTCTGTGCATCTAAACGTGTACCATCTGCTAATACAGGAGTTTCTAGTCTAGCTGCACTTATATCTGCTATGCTAGTTAAACCTGCATATGGAGATGTTGGTGGTACAAGTGAAGGAAGTTTCTTTCTTGTACCATCAAGCATTTCCTGTCTACCAAACTGTATAAAATGTTGTTGTAGTTCATAATCATTTAGATTGGCTAAATCTGGAAACTCATCTCTAAGTAATTGTAATTGTGATCCATTTAATAATGTAGCACCCCTATCAAAGTTAGGTATGTTACCACCCATTGCAATGTAAGTACGCCTTAGTTCTACATCAGTAAGATCTTTATACTCATCATTAGCAAAACGCATTAGCTGTAGCTGTTCAGGTGTTAGATCAAACTGTACAAGAGGTGGTCTACCTCCTGATGCTATTTCATTTCTACCAAACTGTGCATAATGTGCTCTAGCCCTAGCTAATGTAGATGCATCATAAGGAGGACCACCAAACTCTCCACGTAAATCTGGGTACTGATCTAGATAGTCTACTATTACCTGATCTGATACACCATCAAAGTTACTAGGTGCATTAGCTAAACCTGTCTCTGGATTAATACCATTTGCATTACCAAATGCATTAAAGTGTGCCTGTGCTAATCTTTGGTTGCGTTGTTCAGGTGTTAATCCTTCTAATGTAGCTGGATCTACACCAAAAGTATTACCAGCTGCAATAGCATCTGCAACATCTTTTCTATTAGCTAAGTATGCTGGACCATTTACAAAACCTTCTCTTGGTGGTGATTCACCTGTAGCTCCTGTTACTGTATCACCTGCTGGTGGTTGTGTAGTATCTGTAGTTGTTTGTGTAGTATCTACACCTGCTGCACCAGTATCTGTTGGTCCTACAGGTAATGTAAAAAATGGAAACCTCGCATTTATAGCTGCCTGTTCTTCTGGCGTAGAAGCATAGAAGTTACGCCTGTGTATTTGTTCTGGTGTAAGTCCTTCGTTTGGATCAGGTTGTATAGGTTGTGTTACTGTACCTTCTGGTGGAGGTTGTGTTACTGTACCTTCTGGTGGAGGTTGTGTTACTTCATCTCTAGCATCTGCTGGTGGAGGTACAAAAGTTTGTGGTGGTTGAGCACCTCCTAAAGATCTATTTTCTTTAAAACCAAACTCTCTAAAATGCTTTAGTCCTGCTTCAGCTACTTTATCTCTGTCTCTACCTCCTGTTTCTGGATTAATAGGAACTAGGTTAAGTACATCTTGATTAGCAGATGCATACAATTCAGGATCAAATCCTTCTGGTAGTTTAGTTAATCTTTGTTCACCACCACCAAACTTTTTATAGTGATCTTCTGCACTAGAAAACTGACCTTGATTTATAGCAAGGAGAACATCAGGATTTGCAGTTAAGTACTCTTCTCTATTAAAACCTTCAGGCAGATTAAAACCACCAGTATTAAAGTTACGTACATAACCACCACTAGCCATGTTTATAGCTTTGTTTACATA
>Ga0209193_1001882_pt1 | contig 10263 bp, 10 predicted proteins | sample COGITO_mtgs_1003_FD_185515 | JGI IMG/M metagenome (GOLD analysis project Ga0209193, IMG submission 185515) | Pelagic marine microbial communities from North Sea - COGITO_mtgs_100330 (SPAdes) (version 2) | ecosystem: Environmental > Aquatic > Marine > Epipelagic ... | reverse complement strand
AACGCTCACTTAAACAACCCGTAACAAAAACCTTGTCTACAAGGCCCTCTTTCTTTTTTTGAACAAACTCAAGGATTGTATTTACACTCTCCTCTTTTGCATTGGCAATAAACCCACAGGTATTAATTACCACTACATTTCCTTCCTGCTCATGAACAACCTCTTTGTTGTTTGCACGAAGTTGGCCCATGAGCACTTCACTATCGTATACATTTTTGGAGCAACCCAAGGTCACTACATTAATTTTATTTTTCTTAAGTGTTTTTGTGCGCATGATTGTGTGATACTATATACGATTTTTGAATATCGAATTATTAGTTTGCAAAGATAGTTGTTTTTCTTAGGGGAAATAAACCTTTCAAACTGCTATTTAGCAGATATAAAACGCTACAAAAAGTATTGTTTAAGAAAATGTGTTTGTTATTGGGATGGCTCAGTAGCTCTAATTGAAAAATGAATCTACAAACTCTAATTTATTAAAAACTTGTAGATCATCAATACCCTCTCCTACTCCAATGTATTTTACTGGAATTTGAAATTGATCACTAATTCCTATCACCACGCCACCTTTTGCAGTACCATCAAGTTTAGTAACTGCAAGAGAAGTAACCTCAGTGGCTGCAGTAAATTGTTTGGCCTGCTCAAAAGCGTTTTGACCTGTAGAGCCATCTAAGACCAAAAGCACATCATGTGGGGCATCTGTAATTACTTTTTGCATTACGCGCTTTATTTTAGTAAGCTCGTTCATCAAGTTTACTTTATTGTGCAAACGTCCTGCAGTATCAATTATAATGACATCTGCTTTTTGCTGAACGCCGCTTTGCAAAGTATCAAAAGCTACACTTGCAGGATCACTCCCCATATCTTGCCTTATCAGAGGAACATCTGTGCGATCTGCCCAGACTTGTAATTGGTCAATAGCTGCAGCCCTAAAGGTATCTGCGGCACCTAAAACTACATGTAAACCTTGATTTTTGAATTGATTTGCCAACTTACCTATAGTGGTGGTTTTACCAACACCATTAACCCCTACTACCATAATTACATGAGGACCACTTTCATGCTTGGGAACCTCAAAATCTGTGGCATCTCCCCCATCAATTTCGCTTAAAAGCCCTGCAATTTCTTCACGAAGTATCGCATTAAGCTCACCTGTACCTACATATTTATCCTTGGCCACACGAGCCTCTATACGCGTTATTACTTTAAGGGTTGTAGTTACTCCAACATCACTAGATACAAGAACCTCTTCTAGCATATCAAGCACATCATCATCTACGCTGCTTTTACCTGCAACGGCTTTGTTTAATTTATCAAAAAAAGAAGACTTAGATTTCTCAAGACCTTTGTCTAGGGTTTCCTTTTTTTCTTTGCTGAATATTTTTTTAAAAAAGCTCATGATCTGTTATCGTATTGGCACCTTTAAGTATATATCAAAAATAGCGCTACTTTAGCTTATATACAAGATGTTTGTACTGCAAACATAGTGATATACAAAAAGCCACTTTAAAAGTGGCTTCTTATTAATTTTGAAAAAGGTATTATTTATTTCTTACTCAACCAACCACTTACCTGGTCTGGAGCCATGATAGCCTCTGTAAAGATATAAGCACCTGTTTTTTCAGATTTAACCATCTTGATAGCTTTGGTTAAACGCTTTGATCCTGTTTGTAACGATGCAACTGATTTCTTTGCCATAACGTATAGTTTTTATCTTTTTAAAATATAAAAAGAATAATTATTTAATTTCTTTATGAACAGTCATTTTCTTTAAGACAGAATTGAACTTCTTCAACTCCATTCTATCTGGTGTGTTCTTTTTGTTTTTTGTAGTAATGTAACGAGAAGTTCCAGGTTGTCCTGATTCTTTGTGCTCTGTACATTCTAATATAACCTGTACTCTGTTTCCTTTTTTAGCCATTGTAATTGACGTTAAGCGTTATGCAATTATTTGTTTAAAAAACCTTTTTCGCGAGCTTCTTTAACAACTGCAGAGATTCCTCTCTTGTTAATATTTTTTAAAGCCGATGTAGATACCTTAAGGGTAATCCACTGGTCTTCTTCTGGTATGTAAAAACGCTTTTTCTTTAAGTTTACATTAAACTTGCGCTTTGTTTTATTCATCGCGTGAGAAACGTTGTTTCCAACCATTGCTCTCTTTCCGGTAAGCTCACAAACTCTAGACATTTGTATAATATTTAGTTATTTTTAATCAGGGTGCAAATTTAATTAATATTATTGGTTTGCACAACAAAAGGATTTCAGTTTTTTGATATTTCTTTTAAAAGCATCTCAAAAGCTTTATTTGTTGCCTTTTTAATGACGCGTTCTCTTGAGTTTCCGAAGTTAAACTCTTCAGAAAAAACACCTCTAGGACTAGCAATTGCAATACATACCGTACCCACGCTTGCCGAGGAGTCTGTCGTTTTAGGGCCTGCTACTCCTGTTGTTGCAATGGCGTACTGAGTATCAAAAACAATGTTGCTCTGTAGGGCCATAGCCTCTGCTACTGGAAGGCTAACCACTGAATGCTTCTCAATAAGCGCAGCATCAACACCCAGAACGTCAGTCTTTATTTGGGTTGCATAGGCAATCATGCCTCCTTTGTAGTAGGATGAGGCGCCCTGCAAAATTGTAATTTCTCCAGCTATAGCGCCACCGGTACAACTTTCTACAACACTTAAAAAACAGTGCTTCTTTTGAAGTTTTACACTTATTTGATCCTGAATGCTAGTTTGGTCTTCATACCCTATAGAAATATTACTTAATAATTCATTAAGAATACTCATCTGAGCATCTACATCATTTTTTAAAGTCTGTTCATTGCTACTTGAAGATGACAAACGAAGTCTAACTCTTCCTAAAGAGGGCAAATAAGCTAATTTAATATCTGTAGGTAACTGATCTTCCCAAGGGGCTATAATTTCTTGTATTTCACTCTCGCCTTTACCATAAGTAAGCAAGGTTTTATGGTAAATAAAAGGCCTGTCAAACTGTGTTTTTATTCTAGGCAATACATGATCTGTGATGAGTTTTCTCATCTCGATTGGCACACCTGGCATAGACACAAAAACGGTATTGTCTTTTTCAAGCCACATCCCTGGCGCAGTTCCAATAGGGTTTTGAAGCACTATGGCTTTTGAGGGAACCATGGCCTGTTCTAGATTTGAGGGCAATGGAGCTTTCTGTAAATATTTGGAAAATATGTCTTTTATATTTTGTAGTACTACTGGATTTTCTACCAGTGTGTCCTGAAAATATTCTAAAAAAGTTTTTTTGGTAATATCATCTTTTGTTGGACCCAATCCTCCCGTTAAAAGAACAATATCGACTCTATTTTTAGCATCTTCAAGGGCATTTAAAATATGTTGACCCTGGTCTTGTACAGAGGTTATTTGGTATACCTGTACTCCAATTTTGTTTAACTCTTTGGCAATAAACACTGAATTAGTGTCTGTGATTTGACCAATTAGTATTTCATCACCAATGGTGATTATTTCTGCTAGCATCTAGGTAGGGAAGTCTGTTTTTAATTCTTCAAAAACATGAGAAAGCACACGGTTTAGTGTGTCAATATTTTCTTGAACCGTAGCCTCACTTCTTGATGATTTGGTCCAAGACTCTATGCTCTTGACATCTTTTTGCACCGCAATACCTAACATTTCAAAATTTGGTTTCATTTTGTGCGCAAACTGATAGGCTAGCTCTTTATTATTACTCTTTATAGCCTTAGTTAGTCCCTCAAGATCTGGAGGAATTTCCTCTAAAAAGGTTTGCGCTACTATAGACATAAAGTCCTGATCACCATCTGCAATTGCGCTTAGACTAGCTTTAGAATAATGTGTGTCCATGAAATTAATTATTTGATTCTTATTTTAAAAAATTCTTCATCTGCTATAAATCCTGCTAACACATCATCTGGATTTACTTTAGCAACTCCTGCGGGCGTACCGGTAAATATAACATCTCCTATCTTTAAAGTGAAATATTTTGATACATATTCTATTAATTCATCAAATTGCCATAGCATATGAGAAGAGTTTCCCCTTTGTACTACTTGCTCATTTTTTTTTAGTGAAAAAGAAATATCATCTAAGGCTTCAAACCTACCCTTAGGCACAAATTTACCAATCACAGCCGCACCATCAAAGGCTTTTGCTTTCTCCCAAGGGAGGCCTTTTTGTTTTAATTGTTGCTGTAAATCACGCGCTGTGAAATCTATACCAAGGCCTATTTCATCATAGTATTTATGTGCAAATTTTTTATCTATATGCTTACCAACCTTTGTTATTTTTACCAGTAACTCGACCTCGTGCTGAACTTCGTTGCTGAATTCTGGTATAAAAAAAGGTTGCTTTTTTAGCAGTATTGAGGTGTCAGGTTTTAAAAAAACAATGGGCTCTGACGGCCTTTCATTTTTAAGCTCTGTGATGTGATCTGCGTAATTTCTACCAATACAAATAATCTTCATAATTGCTGAAACAGGATATTAAAACTTAGTGTTTAACTTACTTAGCTTGATTTTAGTTAATACCTTTTTGGTGTATAAAGGAAAATCTGCGTTTAACAACCAACCAAAATAACCTGGCTCTTTTTCTAAGATATCCAGTACTTGTGCACCCTTGTGTTTTCCGAAGCTAAATACTTCTCTACCTTCTTTATCATACCCTATGTATCCAGCAAAATCTGCAAACTTTCTGTGCACACTAAACTCAGCCAAGCTAGAGATATTATTATCTAAATCTTCATATTTTGATAACTGGGCTTTTAAAACCTCGTAGGTCGCATTGGTATCTGCAGCAGCGCTGTGAGCATCTACAAGTGTTTTACCACAATAAAATTGGTAGGCCGCCTCTAGGGTTCTTTTTTCTTTTTTATGAAAAATAGTCTGCACATCTACGGCAAGGTTTTTCTTCATGTCAAAATCTACACCGGCTCTTAATAATTCCTCTGCCAGTAATGGAATATCAAAACGGTTGCTATTAAAGCCCCCAAGATCACTATCTTTAATTAAATCGTATACTTGCTTGGAGAGGTCTTTAAAAACAGGCTCATTGGCCACCATCTGATCTGTAATGCCATGCACTGCTGTGGTTTCTGGCGGTATGGGAACCGTGGGGTTTACCCTCCAGGTATGACTCTGTTTGTTTCCGTTTGGAAATATTTTTAATATAGAGATTTCTACAATTCTGTCTGTAGCTATATTGATACCTGTAGTTTCTAAATCAAAAAAGCAAATAGGTTTGGTAAGTTGTAATTCCATGCTATAAATTATACCACAAAGGTAAAAGAAATTCAATCAATTATTTAGTATGCGGGTTTTATAAACACAAAAACACCGCTACCGACATACAGTAGAGGTGTTTTTGTGCCTTTAGTAAGGGTTTTAGTTTTGAATAATAAACATTGACCTTCTATTGAGTTGATGCTCCTGCTCACTGCACTCAACTCCATTAGAACATTGGTTGGTTAATTGATATTCTCCATATCCTTTTGCTGATAATCTAGAAGCGGGTATACCATTAGCTATAAGCCATTTCTTGGTAGATTGTGCTCTTCTGCCAGATAACTTTTCATTATAAATATCTTTTCCTCTTGCGTCTGTGTGTGATTCTATATGAATAATAAGTTCTGGATACTGACGCATAGCCGCTAGTATTTTCGCTAATTCTATTGCAGCATCTGGACGTATAAAACTCTTGTCAAAATCAAAGTATATAGGCAGTAAGGTTAATCTACATCCCAAATCATTTGGAGGACATGGATCAACAGGAGTTAGGGGTATTACAAGAGATAATTTTTCTGTTTCACTTGGCGTTGTAAACAGTTCCTCGTTTGTTTCAAATCCATCCTTTAATGCCCTTACAGTGTATTGAGTTTCACAATCCATGTCGGGAAAACTAAAAGCGCCCTTATCTGAGGCTATCAGCTCTGCTATTTGCTTGTTATTTTCATCTAACAACATCACGGTAGCTCCTGCAATAGGATTTTCTGTCTCACTATCTACAACAACACCCGTGATGTCAATACTGCAGTTATAGAATTGGATTCTATAGATATCATCATCACTACTTCCTTGTTGTCCATCTCTGTTGGAACTAACGTACCCTAAGTTTATATCTTCTTCAATAATTAAATTAAAATCATCCTGATTACTATTTGCCGGCGAACCAACATTTACAATAGCTCCAATATCACCTAGTTCGCTTATAGGGGCAGAAAAGATATCATAACCTCCAAGTCCTGGACGGCCATCTGTGGAGAAATATAAATTTCCGTTTCTGCTTATAAAAGGAAATGATTCTCTGGTCTCTGTATTTACATCTGCACCCAAATTAATAGGCAAGCCATAGGTTCCGTCTTGTGAGATGTTAACATACCATAAATCACTCATTCCGTAACTACCGGGCATATCACTAGAAAAATACAAGCGTTTTTCATCTACACTCAGGGCAGGATGTGCAGTGGAATATTCCTGGCTATTAAATGGCAACTCTACAGCATCTGTCCAGTTTCCTAAACTATCCTTAGTTGAAGTATAGAGTTTTAAACGAACGGTTCTTTGCTTATCCCTCCCTGGTTTTCTGTCTCCTTGGGCATAGTTATTTCTAGTGAAATAAATCACCTCTCCATCCTGGGTAAATACCGCAGAGCTCTCATGATATTTTGTGTTTATTTTGTCACTTAAAGGCTCTTTCTCTGAAAGCTGCCCTAGGCTATCACGAGTGGCAACAAATAAATCTAAATAAGGTTGATCTGTCCAAAGATCTCTATTTTCACCAACAGTTCCGTCGGCAGAAGCAAATACAATATTACCGTTGTAATACGCAGAACCAAAATCTGAGGTGGCAGAACTAATATTGGTTTTAACTAGTTCGTATTTCTTTGACTGAAAAGCTATTTCACTGAGATACTCTTTATTTTTTTTAAAGTTTTTTGAAATTAAATTATCTGCTGCAACAATAGTATATTGCTCCATCATTTGGTCGGAGCGCAGGTAATTACTTTGTGTTTTCAGGCTTTGTGCTGCTCTTAAATAATACTCGGGGGTTGTTTGCTCTGGAAATTGTTCTACTAAACGCAGATACCATTTTGAAGCATTATCATACTCACTATTCCAATAATAGGTGTCACCTAATTTCTTATATATCTCAGCAGAGCCATACCCATCCTCTACAACTTTTAGGTAAATATCACGAGCATCTATATAGGCAAAGCGATCAAAATCTTTGTCTGCCTGTATAAGGGCATTTGTTTGTGAAAAACCAAACCCAATGTTTAAAAACATAACAAGTATGGTAAGTAACTTTTGTATTGAACGGATATCCATAATGTTGCTATTATGTTATTGTTTATTAATTTTATTCTATTAATTGTATCCTAGACATATTGGTATCTAGAAAAATCTTGGCGTAAGTACTCTCTCTGGTTTGGTAAATACGTCAAAGCGTAACATCAACTCATAAGATCCATCACTGTATATTTCTAAATCTGTGGTTTGATAATCATACCCAAGGCCAATAAATAAACCATCATTTACCTGAAAACCAGCCATAGCTGTTACGGCCGCGCTCCATCTGTAGGCAACCCCAAGAGTTAATTTTTCATTAAACAGTGCATTTAAAGACACATCTGCTTGCAGGGGTGCTCCACTAACTACCTTACTCATAAATGCAGGCTTTAATTTTAAATTTTCATTGACATCAAATACATATCCTGCAATTAAAAAATAGTGTACATTTTCTTGAGGAGTAGACTCAGAATTTGAGTTATCTAAACTAGAAACGTCAAAATGCCTTGTAGTTAAGAAATTTGGCACAGATAAGCCTACATAGTAATTTGGTGTATGAAAATACAATCCTGCACCAATTTGTGGCTGAAACTTGTTATCTATATTATTTTGAAACCTTGGATCATTCTGGTCAAAAACATCCAATTTAGTAAAATCTACATCTAGTATATGCATACCTGCTTTTAAACCAAAAGCTACGTTTTTATTTTCACCTACTTTGATTGTGTATGAGTAATCAACCGTAAAGTTGGTCTCAACTGCTGGGCCTATTTCATCTACAACAATACTAAGACCTAAGCCCATGTTTTTAGCACTACTTACTGGGCCATCAATAGTAAAAGTCCCTGTTTTAGGGGCGCCATCAAGGCCTACCCATTGGCTGCGCATTAAAGCTCCAAAACTAAGCACCTCTTTAGACCCAGCATATCCAGGATTTACAACCTGAGTATTGTACATATACTGCGTATACTGCGGATCTTGCTGGGCAGAAACCCCTAGCAGTCCAAATAAAAACACCGCGATACCTGTGATTAATTTTTGTTTCATATTATATAGTTTATAACTAAAAGCTGTAACCCTTAGTACTAAATTTTATCTTTTATCTATTTAAATATAAGTAACCGGCATAACTATTTTTACCTGGGTTATCTGGACCATTAAATGTAATTATATAATAGTAGGTACCTGTTGGTAATAATGTTTCTGGCGCAACTGTTTGACGACCATCAGAATAACCCCTAAAGACATTCTCTTGATCATTACTTCCTCCATAGCCACTAGTTTCAAAAACTTTAACACCCCAACGGTTAAATATCTGAACGGTGTTGTCTGGCCAATCACTAATACCACTAACAAAGAAGAAATCGTTCTCACCGTTTTCATCTGCTGAAACAGCATTAAATATTTCAAACTGACCTCCTACACTTGGCAACGGAGTAATGGTTGGGTCATCAGGATCTCCATCAGAGTCTGGATCTGAATTTGTTAGGTTGGTTGGATCATCAGATGTGTCGATAACAGCTATATTATTTGCTGTTACACTTCTTACCGTAGCTTGATTAACTACCCTTTGTAAATCTATATCTGCCTGAGTTATTACATATGTCGCTGTAAATGTGGTAGCGTCAATCTGTCCTGGCTCTAATAATGCTATAGGACCTCCTTGCACAACTAATCCCGGCAATGGATCTTCTACAGTAATATTAAACAATATGAGATTTCCTGTGTTGGTTACTGTGAAATAATAACTAATTGTTTCACCAACATCAGCAAATCCACTATTGTTTTCGTCATTAAATACCCCCTCTTTTTCAAGAAATATGGATGGATCTTGACACAAAATACTTACCGTACTATCATTCTCAAAGTTGCTATTATCATCAGATAAATCATTAACAACGTTGCCTGAAGGATCAAGCCCTTCCGCAATTGCCTGGTTACTAATTTGGCCATTCTCAACATCGTCTTGTGTAACAGTATAAATGGCAAAGAAGCTTTCAGTATCACTCTCACCAGCTAGTATGGTTACTGGCCCACCTTGTACCGTAACCATTGGATCTGTAACTATAACCTGGGTTAGAGGAACGTTACCAAGGTTTGTTACAACAAAGTCATAGATTATGGTTTCTCCCAGGTCTATACAACCATCACCATTTTCATCACCAAGTATTGCCGTTTTAATTAGGGCAATCACAGCCAAATTACATAGCGGAGTAATAGTTGGGTCATCTTGAGTAAGAATATCATCATCTGATATATCACTAACAACAACTCCTGCAGAAGTTACACCTGTTACAGTAGCTGTATTTGTTACCGACCCCGTATCAATATCTGCTTGAGTAATCAAATAGATAGCAGAAAAAGTAGTGGTGTCTTCTTGTCCTGGAACAAGAGTTATAGGACCTCCTTGTACATTTACCATTGCATCTTCAATATCAATACCAGAGATTGTAGTATTACCCGTGTTTTTAACCATGAAAGTATAGGTAATAGTCTCTTTTACATCTGCACATTGGTCTCCATCTACATCATTAAATACGCCTGTTTTTATAAGTGCAATAGCATTGTTTTGACAAAGCGTAATTACCGTTGGATCATCCTGTAAGAAACTATCATCATCAGAGGTGTCGGTAATTAGAACTCCAGCTGGGTTTAGACCACTTACTATGGCGGTGTTTGTGATTGAGCCAAGATCAATATCTGCCTGAGTAATTAAATAGACCGCTGTAAATATAGCCGCATCTTCTTGACCTGGAGCAAGTGTGATAGGACCTCCTATTACATTTACCATTGCATCATCAATATCAATATTTGAAATGGTAGTGTTACCCGTGTTTTTTACAACAAAACTATAAGTAATAGTTTCATTTACATCTGCACAATTATCTGCATTGGTATCATTAAAAACGCCTGTTTTTATGAGCGCAATAGCATTGTTTTGACAAAGCGTAGTTACCGTTGGATCATCCTGT
>Ga0209193_1001869_pt1 | contig 10319 bp, 8 predicted proteins | sample COGITO_mtgs_1003_FD_185515 | JGI IMG/M metagenome (GOLD analysis project Ga0209193, IMG submission 185515) | Pelagic marine microbial communities from North Sea - COGITO_mtgs_100330 (SPAdes) (version 2) | ecosystem: Environmental > Aquatic > Marine > Epipelagic ... | reverse complement strand
GGACGTGAAATTTCATACTTGATCAAGCATCCGTTTTCGTTGTCTTCGGATACTTCAATCCACACAGCTCTGTCCGGATATCGCTGTGCAATCTGTATATATATGTCATCTGCCATCATCTCGCAAGATTTATGATCCAACTGCAACACTGGCGTTGAACTGTCTACTTCACTGTACAGTCGCTCTAGCCAACGTTTGAATTGAATAAATTCAATGTCTCTGTCATTATGGAACACATCAATCCACACACGAAAGTGAAAAATATGTCTGTGCGGCACACCAAGAAAACTCACATCGTCCCAGTCGCCTGTGGCCAACTTTGGATCTGTGTCAGCACCTGGGTACATGTGTACCCCTTCTTTCTGGAATGTGACCCAAACTTTACGTTGGGCTTTTTCCATAATTCTTATTGCTTGTTCTGCCATTGCTTGTTCTCTTTGCTGTGTCATAATGTTTTTAGTGTTAAAATTGTATTGATGATTGTACAAGTTCTGCAATCTTCTCGTGACCTTGTTGATTAGGATGATATTGTTTGCCTTCAAAATAAGGCCCGTAAAAAATAAGACTGCCTTGGTTTACTTCAACGCCGACAGGACCCAGCTTGCCATTGAGAGATTCTGGTTCAGTTAATAGTGTAGTTAGCGATTGGTGACTTAAAAATTTAGACTTGTGGAAGTTTGAAAAATAATATCCAGTATCCGCCAACGGAAACTCCCCGTAATTATGCATCAACAAATATTGACATCCAATTTTATTTAAAATTTCACAAATTGTAAAAATAAACATCTGATGATGATACCTAAACCAATCATCTGTTTTATCATAATAAAACTTTGCAGATACATTATAATCTAAAGTTTTCCATTCTGTATACCATCGACTGTCTGGAGGAATAACTACCAATACGATGTTATCCTTGTGTATATCTTTTGCGTTTTGTGCTAGTTCTCGGGTTATTAGTCCTAACGACATTCCTTCTATGCTAAAATTCTTTACATTGTAGGAAAACTTATCGCCTAATAGTGTAGTAAAATTTTTTTCGCCTTGGACAAAGTTTAACTCTGCTCCTGCTCCCCAACTATCTCCAAAACAATATAATGTTTTTGTATTCATAATGTTTCGTCCTTTGTGTATTTAGACCACGGAGTAAATGTGTTGCGATTTTGTAAACTGTGTACACTATGACACCATACACCTGGATTGGTTGCGTCAAAGTCTACATCATCTAATTTGATTGTGGCATTATAACCCAGTTGTTGTATATGGGGCAATTTAACTGAAATCATTGGAATAAAATTGTTGTACTCAGCAAACCCAGTTTCGAGCAAACCAGGCACCCACTTAACATCAATGTCCAGTGTACACAGGTATCCTGCATCTAAACATGGCTGAATCATTTCTTCCCAGTGTTCCCAGTGATACAGGCCAGTTGAATCTGGAAAACTCATGTTAGCGCCAAAATAGATATGCTCACAGCCGTGTAAGTGTTCAGTGATCTGTTCAAATGATTGCACTCCCACAACAAACAATGTTTTTAACCCGTGTGCAGGTGTGTGCTCTACTTCGACTCCGGTAAAGAAATTTACCGAATCGTCATGTCCATCTCTGATCATAGTACTGTTTGCTCTAATTTGGTTAAGTTATCTGCAGAAAGTTCTTCTTCGTCTGATTGTACACTAGATTCCGTATCTTCGTCAACCACTTCAAACAAGTTGTTAAATTGGGTACGGGCGTTTTTGGCTTTTTTACCCTTAAAACCCCGTGTACCAACTATATCCATCCAATAACGATCATAACTTTCAATAATGGCTTCTGCTTCTGCTCGATCTGGTGTGGCAAAGATTGCTTCCACAATGTCTTCAAACTTGGTATGGTCGCCATTTGTGTCCCACATCATTTTGGGTCTTGACCCAGCATCAAACTCACGATTGGCACGTTGTACTGATTCCAAATGCAACCAAACATTGTGCCCCATCAGTAATGCGTAACTAAATGAATCCCAACTTGTTTTGCCTTCCTTGCCAATTTTATTTAAATCACCGGGCTTGTAATAACAAATGTCTTTCATTTGTAAATGTTGGCTAATTGGGCTTTCGTCAAACTTGTCAACAAATCCGTCTGCTACAACTGCTTGACCATACGGGCGTGTATCTGTGGAATACTTTTTATCATCCACAATGGGATTCATTCTATAACTCCACTTGCCGTCGTGTGGTAGAACAATTTCGTGATACACTTGTCCGTTAGCAGTGGCCAGGAATGGACTAGCACAATCAAAACTGATAGTAAAGTCTGGATTCACATACTTTCTAACTGCACGTTGAATCACAGTTAACAGCACAGCCCACTCCAGTTTACTTGTACCCAAGAAGTGCATCCAATCATGCACACCTTGTTGCAACAAGTTGTCGTGCCTCAGTGCCACCAAACGTCGGAGCACCAAGTGTACATCGCACATGTTCTGCCCACCCATACTCCAGCCATTGAAGTGTGTGTCAGGATATTTGACAGGATCGCAGTAGTCTTTCATCAAGTCATACCAACGATCAGCATCGTCATGACTAGCACCCTGCAACACGTTCAGCACTTTCATACCGCCATTCTTCACACCCTTGCGGTGCTTCATGAAGTATTCGTTGTTGTACTTGGTAGCGTCAACTGCTTCTTGTAATGTTTTTATACCACACTTGTCACTGGCGTTTTTGTCGTGTATAACCCAAGTAGGAATATCCAACGTCATACCGTACGTGGCAACACCGTCTAGCCATTTAAGAATGGATTCACGCTTCTTCTGTGCTTTGGGGCAACCCGAGTTGGCCTTCCAGTCTCCTTCCCACAAGCCTTTGGCAATTTGGAATCCACCAGAGTCACCAAGTAGCAAAGTGTTGGGATCACGGTTTCGCACCATGTCCTCACTCCAGTCCTGCTTGTTGAGATCCAAGTTGGCGTGACCACCTGATGCCAATGACCACCGGTATGGAAACAAACTCTTTTGATCATTTAACCAATTCATCTGCTCCATGTCTTGTATACCTGCTGGCATACGACTGGGCTCTACGTAAGGACCGTTTACTGGATCACGTTGCTTGCCTATAAAGGCGGCGTAGAATCCGCTAATAGCTGGCAAAAAAATTGCATAATCTAATTGCTTGGCTGTTAGATTGTCTTGTTCCATTACTTGCTCTGTGCTGGGAGAATGTAGTTGTAAACAGCAAGACCTGAATCAACAGTGATCATTGCGGCACCGTCGTCACTGATCTTGACAACCTTGTCGCCTGTTAGATCCATAATGCTGATAAAAGTTTTAATAGGCCATGACCATGCACGTTTGAGTTGCCCTGTGACATCTGGCTGAAACACAAAGTTGCCAGCGTGTGTACTATGGTCACCAAAGAAAAACATCAAGTTGGCGCCGTCAGTTTTGGCCTGAAAGTTTGTTTCTTCTGCGTTGGCCTGTGCTTGCATTTTCAAACGCATGATACTGGCCACAGTTGGTTCAAACTCAATATGCCAATTGACACCTTTGAACTTTACAGTTTTGAGTTTGTCGTTGACAATTTCACTGGCCATAAAACGATAGCTGTTCTTGAAGTCGCCTGTGGCGTTTTCAAAGTTGATGCCATCCGGCTCACCAGTACTACGGCGTGTAATACTGAGTTTGGCGTTCTCGCGATACTCCTGAATGTTCAACAAGATTTTTAACTTGCTCAAATTTGGCATACCAAAGTTGCCAATAAAGTCAGCAACAGGGTTGGCAAACTTGCCTTCCACCACAACTGATCTGTCTTCGGCCAAGCCAGCAATAACAGTTTCTTTGTCGTCGCCTGTGATTTTGACCAAGTCAATCACACCCAAATCGAGTGTGTGTTGAACCAGGTCTAGTAAATGATCTCTCATGTTTTAATTCTCCTATAGTGTATTGTACGTGAGTTATTTAGATTTAGCAAGTGTTTTGGGTAATATTTTTGCCAGTGTTTGCCCGCCTTTTAAACTGTCAAGTGCTCCAGGCTTGCGCAATTCCAACCAAGTAAGATTTTGGTTATCGTTCCATGTAAACTGTTGCTGATACCCAATACGCTTGGCTGTTGCTTTGACTCGGTTTCCTGGCGTATAAAAACCATATGTCTTTTCAACCAATGCCACACAATGAGCACGATCACAATCATTGAATGTCATTGCCAATGTGCCACCTGGTCTTAATTTCTTAAAAATATTTTCGAGATAGTTTTCTAAAATATCAATTGGTGTGTATTCAAAGAAATTGAATGCTAAACATAACCCAAGTTGATTATTTGGTATTGCGGATAACACATCAGTTGATGTTGGCGGTTCAATATACAATCGTAGTCTATCTTGATACTCGGTGTTAAATTTAGATACTGATGGCGTTAACAATGCATTGCCCCAGTCAATCAAATACAACGGATCAAGTCCTACTAAATCATTGATAAAGTGTTCTTTTCCCGGACGAATAACCAATCCAGCATATTTCCAATCAATGTATGAGTTTATTCTGTCAGACAGCATCTTCTGAGTTTCTGGACTCATTTCTAGTTGTCGGTCAAGTATTTGTTGATCAACATCGGTATTTGTTTTGTCGTCGAGCTTACCATACCTTGACGATTCTTCGTTGTATCGCACAGCACTATCTTGATAGTAAGTTTTTTCAGCAACTTCGATCATGAAATCTAACTCTTGGATTAATCCATTTAGTGTGCCGCCAAATTGATCGAACACATCGACTACGTTATCTAAATCTTCTTCCATCGTTTGCGTATATGTACGTGGTTGAATAACACTGTTTTTAACAGTATGTACAACATCTGAAAGTTTATGTCGTGCATGATATGCTACGTCGGCTATGTTGTACTCCAACAGTTGATTACGGTGCGCAATAAGTTCACTTAATTTCATATACTACCATTCAAATAAAGTTTGGAACGTGTTTTCTGTATTGGTTGCACTTGCCAGATCCCAATTCATGACACCCAACAAGTTGTCAATCTTCTGATCAACCACTGTTGCTTCCATCAATCCATCATCAAACGGCAGTTGTTTAAACCATTCGGGTAACCGTTGCTCGTCTGTTGGATAGCCAATACTGGTCCATCCCAGTGGATTTGTTTTTAATTTGCACACAATAGTTTTCATGCCATCTACAATCTGCATTGAATAGTTATCGCTGTTCATACGACGCAGATTATTCCAGTTCAATGCAGCTCTGACATGTCCTGGCATATTTGCCCTGCCTTGTCGTTCTTCTTCGACTGCGTATTTGGTCAAGTTGTTGACACGCTTGGGACTGCCTTTTTCCCAGCCAGGTCTGTCCATAAATTCATATTTGAATTCGCGAATGCGCTCAATTACCTTGTCTTTTTCTTGTCCGCTAAGTGCAAGATTTAATACTTCTAGCAAGAAATCTTGAATAACTTTTGGAGTATCACTGCGTTTTAGATCAAGGCCCATGACTTTTGTCTTGCCTAGTGCGCCATTTGTGTCTAGCCGCTTGCCTTCGAGATCAATAATGTTCACAGCATAACGTTTCTTTGTAATAAACAATCCACGATCTGCTACAATTTCTCGCCCTGCTTTGATCAACCCTCCCATGTCTCTGGGACAATGAAACGCTTGCTCCATAAAGCCCGGGAAAGAGTCATTGACTTGGTCAGCAAGAGAATCATATAGTGCAATACATGTTTCCTTGTTCCACTCCATGCGTCCTTCTTCAACTTCTTTCTTTATCACAGGCCATGCAGTGAAATAACAACTGTCTGTGTCACCATAAATGATTGCGTCACCAGTGTGATCGTACACTCCAGTGATGCATTCATTGATGTGTGCATCCATGTGCCGGGCAATTGCACGACCTGTTAGTGTGGTACTCTGTCCGATACGATGATCAAAGAATCTACAACCTGGATTCAAAATAGCACCGTACAAACTGTTCAAATTAATCTTCTTGACCAACTGCCGCTTGTCCCAGAATGCTTCTTCTTTCTTGTCCTTGGCGTCTTTTTTCTTTGCTTGCATTTCCTTACGCTCGGCATACCAACGTTCCAACAAGCCGGGAATGATACCTTTCTTTTCGTAAGATAGAATAGTACCATTTGCAGTCAAAATCCAAGGCCGATTTGAATCAAACACAATTGACCAAATTTGTGATGCAGAATAAACATCAGACTCGCCGTTTTGCCAATCAATGGTAATTTCGGTTCCAGGTGATTGTTCCATAACAGCAGTATACTCTAAACTGCCAAACAACCCTTCCCATGCTGCCGCAAAACTTGAACCACTGTTTGTTTTATCTTTGATATAGCGATCGGTCATTACGGGACGCAGTTGTCCCAGCACAGTTTCTGGTCCCATGTTCATAGCACGAATTGCCGACGGATACAAACTGTTGATGTCAACAGATCCAATCCATTCGCTCATGCCCTTCTTGGGATATGCCACGTATGCGCCTGCTGCCTGTGTGTCATCGGAGTTGGGCGAACGTTGCTTGCGATTGGGAACAACCACACCTCGTTCGTGTGCTTCATTGATGATGGCCTGCTCTGTCACTGCTACTGCACCCATTGTGGTTTGTAGCAATACAGTATTGGCGTGTGCTAGTGTGTTGGCAAGATCTAAAAACTGCAATTTTTTGTCCAGTTTGTCCAACAGCGCAGTATCTTGCCTGTTGTAGGCAATAAAAGTTTTAAAGTGTTGATTGTACAGTTGATCCAGTGTGCCTTCGAACTGTGTTTTACGCTCGCCGAGTTCGTGTTCAGCAATGGCATCCAAACTGTAACTGTGACGTTCTTCGTATGTGTACTTGCGATACAGTTGCATATAATCCATATGCACACGGCCAATCAAGTCATATGTTTGTTGCTCAGCACCAAAGCGTTCGAACATTCTTGGTTTGGGAAACTGTCCCCACAAACAAAACTTGCGTGTATCATCCTTGCTGAGTATGCGAGTAATACGATTCACTGTGTAGGGAATATCATAGCCTTCGCTGTTCCAGCCACTTAGTACATCTGCATCATCAATCAAGTCCAAAAACATTTTCAGCATGTCTGCTTCGTTGTCAAACAAGAATGTGTTGTCAAACTCAGCCACCAGTTCTTGAGCAGTTGCCATGCTAAGACTTTTTGGGGGAACAGCAAGTGTTATAAGTTGATCAAGCCAATTCAAGTACACAGAAATAGCAGTGATAGCATTGAATGGATCATGCGTGGGCGAGAATCCTCGAACTTTGTCAAAGTCTACTTCAATGTCGAAAAATGCTGTTTGTAGTTCAGGAGCAACAGCATCTTTGTAGTTTTCTTCAAAACATCTAAAGATGGGATTGATATCGCTTTCGTACAATTGTTTGCCACCGTGCATACGAACTTCTTTGCGAAATTCTTTGTTGTTGCGTGTACTAAAGCGACTAACAGGTGTTCCATAAATGCTTTGAAACTTGCCTCGTGGGTCGTCGTAATAGAAAATGTAGCTAGGCGGATATTCTTTGTATACCCGTCGACCTTCTACTCGCTCTATCACATGGATGCGATCGTGTTCACGATCAAAAAGTGCGTCTACGTAACTCATTTATTAATCATATCTGTAAAAATTTTATCCAAAAATTGACCTTTTAAAAATTCTTGTTTATAGTCAAAGATCAGTTCTCGGTTATGCAATGCATTATTATACAACAGATCAGCATCATACGCAACCGAATCGGTGACAAGTATGTCTAGCAGTTTTTGCTGCCGTTCTATCCAAGGAAGTTTATCAATTTGCAACATAAAATCATCAATTTTAAAACCTAATTCTGCTAGTTTAGAGAGAGAATGTTGTTGAGAAAATAATAAATTAATTGTTGGTGATTGTAGTGCTCTGTGCAACTTTTCGGTATAACAGTAACCAATGTGGCCGTCTTCGACTGCATAAGTTTCTAATACCAATGAATATTTAGAATCTGCGGCATGACTGTCCAAGTTTGTTGTTTCGATGAAATTTTTGTAAGGTACATGTGGTCGTAATTCGTGATATGCTTGTTCAAAATGCGGTAGCTTGTTTAACTCATGGTGGGTATGAATCCAATCAAACAATTCAATTCCTGATTTATCTGAATAAAATTCATATTGAAAGAGTAAAAAACTTACATAACCTTTATCTAGTAGATCATAGTGTTTTAAAAAATAAAACCAAGTTTGCCTAACCGAATCGACCCGTTGTATAAAACAATTAAACAATCTAGATGGGGTTGTTTGTGTACTATTGCTAATTTCCTGACAATCAATCATACCAAACAGTTCATTAATTGATATAAATGTTATATTTTTTAATTTTTTAGTTTGTGTTGTGTCTACTATGTTGTCAGTTAGATAGTATAAATGTTTGCCACTGTTACCTAACTTGACATCTAACTGCGTTAAATCATCACTCGACATAACTAACTCAAATATTGTTAATTTGACAAGTTTGGTAAATGCTGATTCGCTAATGCGATGATATGTACCAAAAAATCCAATGTTGTTTTTGATGCACCATTGCTGAACTTTGTCTTCAAACTGTTGTCGATAAGCCTGCCACTTGCTGGAATCAGCAGGATTAATATAATCTACCATCTATTTTACTATTTTCCGTTTATGGCCAGCGGGCCTTGATTAGTGCTCTTAATGTGAGCGACGCTTTGTATTATGTTGTTACAGTATTTATTGGTATATAAATACAAGAATGATAAAACCAACACTGCCTTTTTTAGAAACTATGGTAACTTATGCATGTAATCTAAGTTGCACCGGATGCACAAACTACAGCGATTACAACATGAAAGGCAATGTTAACTGGGCTGACAGCAAACGCTGGATAGAGAATTGGCTTGACATTTTTGATATTCCTGACTTTGGGTTAATAGGCGGCGAACCAATGATTAGTCCTGAAATTAAAGAATGGATATATGGTTGCAGAGAGTTGATGCCTGACAGTCAAATTAGATTTACTACTAATGCTGTTAATTTTTTACAGAATACTCAAGTGCTAGATTGGTGTGCTGAAATTGGAAACTGTGTGTTTAAATTCTCTATTCATGAAGATGCAAGTTATGCAAAACAGTCAATTGAATATGTATTTTCAAAATATAAATGGAAACCGGTTACTGAATATGGTATAAATCGATGGGTAGGCCCAAACGGAATTAAATTTCAAATTAATAGCCCAACCACGTATGTTAAGACATATAAAGGCAGTTACGGTAATATGCAACCGCACAATAGCAATCCTAAAGATGCGTTTGACATTTGTGTGCAAAAAACTTGTCCCCTTTTATATAACGGAGACATTTACAAATGCAGTAGTGTTGCTTTGTTAAACCGTGTACTCAATGATTGGAAACAACCGATTGACAACAGTTGGCATCCGTACACAACTGATTACCAACCACTTACTTTATCTAGCACCACAGAAGAGATTAATCAATTTTTAGAAAATTTTGGCAACCCAAACCAAATATGTCAAATGTGTCCTACTAAGAATGATAATCAAAGTATCATTGATCATAAAACTAATGTTCTTTCCAAAAAACAATGGATTCAATTACAACGCACTTAATGTGTTAATCTGCGATTTAAAAAAATCATACAAATTAAAGATAAAATTATTTCTATTGTTCTCTAATTCAGTTTTGTGATCTTTGTATATTTCTTTTGCATTCTTAATAAGGTTCTCGTTTTCTATGAGCATTTTTTCTAATCTTAATGCGTGGTCATTGCTGTCGTAGCCTTCGATATTATCAAACCCTAGATTGCAAAAATTTTCCGGGCCATAAGAACTAAATCGCTGAGGCCATTGCATAATACGCTGATGTCCGTAAATTAAGTACATTTTCCCTAACAATGCCGGCCACAAACTTTTTTCTGTTGCTGGAAAAATACCCGTAGTAGATTCTGGATTAATTATCAAAGGTGCATCGTGCGTATTGTAAATATGCACATAGTTTGCTACATTCCCCGATACCAGTATATTGTTAATGTATATTTGGCCAGCTTCTTGTCTGTGTATTGTAGGAAGTTGGCCTGAGTTTAACGGACCGGTGTTGTTGAATACAAAATTTTCTTTAATAAATTCTGGTGCAGCCGGGTCCCGATATGTAACAAGACCATATTTGTGCAACCCTAACTTGTGAATCTTTCTTAGTAAATCGTATTTGCTGTTTTCCGACCGATTAACCATACACAAAAAATTGTGTTTTGTTTCGGGTGCATTAATTAGTGTAGTTTTTTGTATTTTAAAAAAACAAATAGCATCGTTTACTAAAATAAAAGGTAATTCTAAAATTTTACATTTTA
>Ga0209193_1001867_pt1 | contig 10323 bp, 9 predicted proteins | sample COGITO_mtgs_1003_FD_185515 | JGI IMG/M metagenome (GOLD analysis project Ga0209193, IMG submission 185515) | Pelagic marine microbial communities from North Sea - COGITO_mtgs_100330 (SPAdes) (version 2) | ecosystem: Environmental > Aquatic > Marine > Epipelagic ... | reverse complement strand
ATGACTTTTATCCAGATGAACATAAATTTCCGTGGTAGTAATGCTTTCATGTCCTAACATTAATTGTATAGAGCGTAAATCTGCATCATTTTGTAATAAGTGTGTTGCAAATGAGTGTCTAAAAGTATGAGGTGATATGTTTTTTTTGAGCCCTATTTTTTCAGTAAGTTGTTTTATAATAGTAAAAATCATGGCTCGGGTTAATTGTTTTCCTCGTCTGTTTAAAAATAACGTGTCTTCGTGCCCCGATTGAATGTTTAAATGGATGCGGATTTCATTTCTGTATATATTAATGTATTTCTGTGTAATGTCAATAATAGGAACAAAACGTTGTTTGTCTCCTTTACCAGTTACCTTAATAAAACCCTCATCAAAAAACAAATCTGATAGTTTTAGATTTATGAGTTCGCTTACTCGCAATCCACAACCATATAGCGTTTCTAACATAGCTCTATTGCGTTCTCCTTGTGGTTTACTTAAATCAATGGCTTTTATAATATGATCTATTTCTTCTTCTGATAAAGTGTCAGGAAGTTTTCTGCCTATTTTAGGAGATTCGATAAGCTCTAAAGGGTTGTCTTTTCTATAGTCTTCAAATACTAAATAATTGAAAAAACTTCGTAACCCAGATATTAATCTCGATTGAGATCTTGCGTTTACCTGTTTTGCAGCATCATAAATAAATTGCTGTATAATCTCAGAGGTTATATTTATAGGAGAATTGTTTATGTTGTTAGAATCAATAAAACCTATAAGTTTTTTTATATCAAGCGCATAATTATCTATAGAGTTTTTAGATAATCCACGTTCTATCTTTAAGTATAGTTGATAGTCTTTTAATGCATTTAACCATTTCATGTTTGTAAAATTAAGCATAAAAAAAACTACCATATGGTAGTTTTTTTTATTTTAATTGAGAAATTAGAAATTACAAATTAGTCCCATTTATCAGTTAACATATTTATTAAATCAATAATAGCCCAAATACCAAGACCTCCAATTGTTAGTATAAATAGAATGTTTGCCCAAATAGGTTTGTTGTAATACCATCTGTGAGCTGCAAATGGCCATCCTAAAAATACCCAAAGAGCTACACCTACCCATTTGTCTTTTGACTTAACCGCAGCAATAGGCGTGTAAACATCTTCTGATATTTCACTTGCTATTTCAGCATTAACAGTTGTAGTAGATGTTCTTTTCACAGGAAAAGAAGCATAACAAGTAGAATAACCTAGTAAAACGACTAAGAAAGACAATAATAATTTAATTTTCATATTTAATTGGTTTATGTTTGTTCATGCAATTTATAAAAAAAAACAGAAATTTCATGTACAGAATATACTTATCTTTTTTTCTGAGTTTTTTTTTCTTTTCAATTTCTTTTTCTCAAAATGAATATGAATATGTAGGAGGTGTTAAGTTAAGTGACTCTATTATAATTTCTTATAAAATTAAATTTAAAGAAACTAGGGGAGAAGTAAAAGGATACTCAATTACTGATATAGGTGGGGAGCATGAAACAAGATCTAATGTTTTTGGTGAATATGATGTTGATAATAAAATATTAAGTTTTAGAGAAACAGGTATTGTCTATACAAAATCGCCTATTTCCCAGATCGATTTTTGCTTTTTAAATACAACAATAGAAAATTTTGTATTTGGTAAAACAAAAAAAGTAAAAGCTGATTTTATTGGTTTGTTTTCAGATAATACAGAATGTATTAATGGTGAAATTTTATTAAATACATTGGAAAAAGCAGAGGAAAGAGCGAAAAAAATAGTCGATAAAATTAACAAATCTAAAAGAGTACCTGACAGTTTAAAACAAAAGCTTAATGAAGTAAACTTGATGGATAATTTTAAGATGAATATATTAAAAAAAGATCAAACACTAAGTGTTTTTACCAATTCAAATACCATTAAAATCAATATTTATGACGGAGGAAAAGAAGATGGAGATAAAATCACGATTTTAGTAAATAATAAAATTGTGTTAAATACCTATGAGGCCAATAAACTAAAAAAGTTTATTGATATAAATTTAGAAAATAGAAAAACGTCTATAGTAATAAAAGCTAATAATGAGGGAGATATTTCTCCTAACACAGTTGTCGTTGAAATTGATGATGGTATGAATCTAATAAAGGCACTATCCAACTTAAAGAAAAACGAGACTACACAAATAGATTTTCTTAAGCACTAAATTAATCTTCTTTTTGTATTTTTAAGACATGAAAAAACTAATCATCATCAACGGTCCTAATTTGAATTTACTGGGTAAACGTGAGCCTAATATTTACGGTAATTTATCTTTTACAGAGTTTTTGGAAGAAGTAAAAGAAAAATATTCTCAAGTTCATATAGATTATTTTCAATCGAATATAGAAGGTGAGTTGATTGATAAACTGCAAGAAGTGGGGTTTAGTTGTGATGGTATCATTTTAAACGCTGCAGCTTACACACATACGTCTTTAGGTATTGGCGATGCTGTAAAAGCAATAGAAACACCCGTTGTAGAAGTTCATATTTCTAACACGTTTAATAGAGAAGAGTTTAGGCATCAATCGTTTATATCACCAAACGCTAGGGGCGTAATTCTTGGTTTTGGTTTGCAGAGTTATGAGTTGGCAATTCAAAGTTTTTTGAATTAGAATTTTAGAGATTTACAAACGTAAGTGTTAGACATAAAAAAAGTTCCAGAAATTTATTTCTGGAACTTTTTTTATGTCTAACAATTTTTATAGTCTATAAGTGAATTACCTCATCATAAGCATCAGCTACAGCTTCCATCACCGCTTCACTCATGGTAGGGTGAGGGTGAATTGTTTTTAACACTTCATGACCAGTAGTTTCAAGTTTTCTACCTAAAACAGCTTCAGCAATCATATCAGTAACACCAGCACCAATCATATGACATCCTAACCATTCGCCATATTTGGCATCAAAGATAACTTTTACAAAACCTTCTTTAGTTCCACTAGCACTGGCTTTACCAGATGCTGAAAATGGGAATTTACCGACTTTAATATCTAAACCTTTATCTTTCGCTTGCTTTTCAGTTAAACCAACAGATGCTATTTCTGGAGAACAATATGTACACCCAGGAATATTTCCATAGTCAATAGCTTCAACATGCAGTCCTGCAAGTTTTTCAACACAAAGAATCCCTTCCGCGGAAGCGACATGAGCTAAAGCTTGCCCTGGCGTTACATCTCCAATAGCATAATAACCAGGTATGTTGGTTTGGTAAAAATCATTTACAATAATTTTATCTCTATCAACTACAATACCTACGTCTTCAAGTCCTATGTTTTCAATGTTAGTTTTAATACCAACAGCACTTAAAATAATATCAGCTTCAAGAACTTCTTCGCCTTTTTTAGTTTTTACTGTAGCTTTTACGCTTTTTCCAGAAGTATCAACAGAGGTTACTTCAGCAGAAGTCATAATTTTAATGCCACTCTTTTTAAAAGAGCGTTCTAATTGTTTAGAAATATCTTCATCTTCAACAGGAACAATACCAGGTAAATATTCAACAATAGTGACATCGGTTCCCATAGAATTATAGAAATAAGCAAACTCAACTCCAATAGCACCAGAACCAACCACAATCATTTTCTTAGGTTGTTTCTTTAAGGTCATGGCTTGTCTGTATCCAATTACTTTTTCTCCATCTTGCGGTAAACTTGGTAACTCGCGAGTGCGGGCTCCTGTAGCAATAATAATATTGTCGGCACTATATTCTGTTCCATCAACATCAACTTTTTTTCCTGGTTTAATCTTTCCGTAACCATTAATAACGTCAATTTTGTTCTTCTTCATTAAAAACTGAACACCTTTGCTCATACCATCTGCAACACCACGACTACGGTTAACTACAGCATCAAAATCATGAGCAGCATCTTTAACAGTTAAACCATAATCTTCTGCATGTTTAAGATATTCAAATACTTGCGCAGATTTCAATAAAGCTTTTGTTGGAATACAACCCCAGTTTAAGCATACGCCACCAAGATTTTCTTTTTCAATAATAGCGGTTTTAAAACCTAATTGTGATGCTCTAATAGCTGTTACATAACCACCAGGACCACTTCCAAGAACAATAATATCGTATTTACTCATCTGTTAAAGTTTAAGCTGCGAATTTACAAAATCGAATTTGAATAATAAATTTTAGAAACCTATAAATTTATATCTTTTGCTACCTTTGCCATCATGGATAAAAATCTGAACATCACTAAAACCAGTTACCCTCGAATTGTAATTATTGGTGGCGGTTTTGCTGGGGTTGCCCTTGCAAAAAAATTATCGAAGCAAGAAGTGCAAGTTGTGCTTTTAGATAAGAATAATTATCACACATTTCAGCCTTTATTGTATCAAGTGTCTACTGGAGGTTTAGAACCAGATTCTATTGCTTACCCAATAAGAAAAATTTTAAAAGACTTTCCTAATTTCTATTTTAGGATGGCGGTTGTTGAAGAAATAGATACAGATAAGAACAAAGTAAAAACAAATATTGGTAATTTAAAATTTGATTATTTAGTTGTGGCTTCAGGTTCTACAACAAACTTTTTTGGAAATTCTGAAATAGAAAAGCATAGTATGGCAATGAAAACCATACCACAGTCCTTAAATTTAAGAAGTTTAATTCTTGAAAATTTTGAGGAAGCTTTATTGACTTCAGATTTAAACGAACGAAATGCTTTAATGAACTTTGTTATTGTTGGAGGTGGGCCAACGGGAGTAGAGCTTGCTGGTGCTTTAGCAGAAATAAAGAAAGGGATTCTCCCTAAAGATTACCCGGATTTAGATACACGCTCGGCACAAATACATATTGTTCAATCTGGTGATTGTATATTAAAAGGGATGAGTGGAAAGGCTTCGGCAAAGGCAGAAGATTTTCTTGAAAAGTTAGGTGTAAATATTTGGAAAAACGTTCGGGTCACAAGCTATGATGGAAAAACGGTAACCACAAATACCGATTTAACTTTTGAAACAGCAACCTTAGTTTGGGCTGCAGGTGTTAAAGGCGCTACTATAAAAGGTTTAGATGCAGAGGAGTTCGTAACCAGAGGGAATAGATTATTAGTAAACCAATTCAATCAAGTAAAAGGGTTCAGACATATTTTTGCTATTGGTGATATTGCATGTATGGTTTCAGATGCGTTTCCACATGGCTTTCCTATGATGGCTCAACCTGCCATACAACAAGGCGACCAACTTGGAGAAAATATTTTAAAATTTATTGAACAAAAACCAATGAAAGCCTTCGTTTATAAAGATAAAGGTGCTATGGCTACCATAGGAAGAAACAAAGCGGTTGTAGATTTGCAACATTATAAATTTCAAGGTGTTTTCGCATGGTATGTTTGGATGTTTGTACATCTTTTCTTTTTAATAGGTTTTAGAAATAGAATGGTGGTATTTGTAAATTGGGTATATAATTATGTCCGCTTTGATCGAGAAGCTCGATTAATAATTAGACCTTTTAAAAAGAGACTTAAAAAGTAATTAGTAGAATGATTAATACAACATCTATATAAAATATCTGACTGTAAACGTCGTTTTTTCAGCTATTTTGATTAAATTGAGTGATATTAATCAACAAAAACCTTTTTAAAAATGAAAAAACATGTCATTATTATCATGATGCTTTTCACGTGCATCATGTTTTCGCAAACAAAAAAAAACGGAACCGTTTACAATGAGCATCCTGCAATAAATGCAGTGGAAACCATGATGCAAGCCTATTTTGATGGAGATGCAGATAAAGTAGCAAGTTATTTAACCGATGATTTTAAGGCTTGGGATGGCGTAAGTACAAATAAAGACGCTAAAGGAAATCCCAAGGATAATTTTTTAAATGGTGTAAAATGGGTTAAAGAAAATTTACTATACTCGAGTTATAAAAGAACATCTGGGGCTTATCCTGATGCAATAAAATATAAAGGCGACACAGGGTTGTGGGTGCAAACATGGGATCACTTAAAAGCAATTGACGCTAAAACTGGCGTAAGAATTGATATGCCAATACATCGTCTTTATCAAATGACAGATGATAATAAAGTTAAAAGCATGATTACCTATGATAATGATTTACCTTGGGCAGAAAGAAGAAGTAGTTTTGCGTCGAGAACAAACGGTACAATTTATAACAACCATGATAATATTAATACCGTTAGATTAATGATGGGTGCTTTGGAAAATGGTGATGCTGACAAAGGGTTTAGCTATTTTACTGAAGATGCAACTTTTAGTAATTTAGACATGGCTGAGGGTGTAAGGGCTACTTTAGCTGAAGAAAAAGAAGGGTTTTTAGGAATGCTCGAAAATTGGACTATTACTAGCATTGATGTTCAGGGATATCCCGATTATTTAGAATATGAGTTAGGGAATGCTAAAGTTGTACAGTCTTGGTGGATTGCGAGAATGACAAGAAAGTCTGATGGAAAAAAAGTAAAATTACCATTAATGATGACTCATGATTTTAATGATGAAGGTGAAATAACAGGGGAGAATGGTTATTATTCATTACAAGTGTTGTCAGCAAAATAAATTTTAAGTGTAATAAAAAGAATCCTTCAAATTAAATTTTGGAGGTTTTTTTTTGAGTAAATTCTTTATCTCTTCGTCGCCATTCTTTTTCTCCATCTTCCGTTAAAAAGTTTGTTCAGCTACTAATTATATTGCCAACTATATATATTTATTTATTTTCAATAAACTTAAGTGAAACTCCATTTATACAATGACGCTTACCAGTAGTGTTTTTTGGGCCATCATTAAAAACATGACCTAAGTGTCCACCGCAAGTGGCACAATGTTCTTCTGTTCTAGCATAACCTAAATCGTAATCTGTTGAAAATGCAACATTGTCTTCAACCTCTCTATCAAAACTTGGCCATCCTGATCTAGAATCATATTTATGTTCACTTTTAAATAAGGGTGTGTCACAACCTTTACATATATAAATACCTGCTTCATTATTTTTGTTAAACGGGCTAGTAAATGCACGTTCGGTACCCGCCTTTCTTAATACATTAAACTCTAGTGCCGTTAACTGAGTTTTCCATTCAGCTTCAGTTTTCATGACTTTATAAATTTCTGTTTTCTCGTTTGATTTTTTTTGTGCTGAAGAGTTGCAGTTGAAAAATAGAGTTAAGGCAAAAACCATTAATATTTTATTCATAATTATTAGTTTTAAATATTTAAGTCGGTATATAACATAAAACATAACAATAATAAAATACTGATTAAGTTCTGTTTAATGTTCAATGTTTTTTATTTTTGATATCGGGTGACAAATAAACAACTTTAGTGTCTAAAGATTAAAGATACAATTTTTGTATTTTTAAGAATCAGATAAAACCTTTGAAAGATGAAGATAAAAAATACATTTTTTTTAATAGCCATTGTGACTTTAGTTTTTGCATGTGCTACTAATCCTTTTACAGGAAAGAAAACCATGGCATTAGTTCCGAATTCCCAATTATTTCCTACGGCCTTTGCTCAATATAGTCAGTTTCTGAATGAAAATAAAATAGTTACAGGAACTAAAGATTCTGAGATGATAACTAGGGTGGGGCAGCGTATTGCTGTTGCTGCTGAAAGGTGGTTAAATGCTAATGGGCATCAAGCTTATTTAAAAGATTATAAATGGGAGTACAACTTGGTTGATGATAAGACAGTTAATGCTTGGTGTATGCCAGGTGGTAAAATTGTGTTTTATACAGGTATTTTACCAATAGCTGAAAATGAAGCAGGTGTTGCAGCTATTATGGGACATGAGGTGGCACATGCCTTAGCGAATCACGGACAGCAGCGTATGAGCGCAGGAATGTTGCAGCAATTTGGAGCTGTAGCAGGTAATATTGCTATTAAAGACGAAAAATCAAGAAACGCGTTTAATCAGTATTATGGTGTAGGATCACAAGTTGGTGTTATGTTACCTTTTAGTAGAGGTCATGAAACAGAGTCTGATCAAATTGGGATTTATTTAATGGCTATTGCGGGTTATAATCCAGAAGAAGCTTCTAAACTATGGAAACGAATGAAGGCCAATAGTGGCGGACAAGCACCGCCTGAGTTTTTAAGTACACACCCATCAAACGATACTAGAATTGCTAACCTAAAAGCATGGGCGCCAAAAGCCAAAGTAGAAGCTGAAAAATTTGGTGTTACGACATTTAGACAAAAATAAATGACTTTATAAATAAAAATATTGATTATTTTAGACGCTGCTCATAAAAGGGCAGCTTTTTTATTATGGCAATATTAGAAAAAGGAAGTAAAAAGCTTCTTAATGCTTGGGCTTTTTACGATTGGGCCAATTCAGTTTATACGCTTACTATAGCGTCATCTATATTTCCAATATTTTATTCAGCTTTATTTATTAAGAGTACCTCGCAAATCAAAACAGTTTGGGCCTTTGGGTTTGAGTTTAAAAGTACCGCACTAATTACTTTTGTAACCGCATTTACATTTTTAGTAGTCGCATTTACATCGCCAATTATTTCTGGTGTTGCCGATTATGTTGGAAATAAAAAAAGTTTTTTAAAATTTTTCTGTTATGTCGGAAGTGCTGGTTGTATTGGTTTATATTGGTTCGATATCGCGCCAGAAAAAATACATTTAAGTTTGCTGTTTTACTTTATGGGTTTGATAGGATATTGGGGGAGTTTGGTATTTTACAATTCTTATCTGCCAGACATCGCTTTTCCTGAACAACAAGATTTTGTTAGTGCTAAAGGCTTTTCATTAGGTTATTTAGGGAGTGTGCTTCTACTCATTTTTAATTTACTGATGGTTATGTTTCCACAGTTATTTGGGTTTGATATTAGTATATCGAATTCTATAATGGAAAATGGATCAGAAACTGAAATTAATGAGGCTATGAATGCAGCGAAAGATATTGCGTCTTTTCAGGCTATGAAAACATCATTTATAACAGTTGGTATTTGGTGGGCTTTGTTTAGTCAATATTCATTTTATTATTTACCTAAAGGTGTGTCCTCTGGTCATAAAGTAACAAAAGCTGTAATTTTTAATGGATTAAGAGAATTGCGTCAGGTTTGGAATCAATTAAAATTGAACTTAAGACTAAAACGATATTTGTATGCTTTTTTTGTGTTTAGTATGTCGGTACAAACCATTATGCTTGTAGCAGTGTATTTTGGCGAAGAAGAAATTTCATGGGGAGGAGAAAGTGATAAAACAATGGGATTAATAATAAGTATTTTGGTTATTCAATTGGTAGCAATATTAGGCGCGTTCTTAACATCTATAGCATCTTCAAAATTCGGGAATATTAAAACACTAATTGTTGTTAATTTTATATGGATGGCATTATGTTTTTATGCTTATTTAATGAAAACCCCAATGCAGTTTTATATAGCAGCGAGCTTTGTTGGTTTGGTAATGGGAGGAGTGCAGTCTCTAGCGCGTTCTACATATTCAAAATTTTTACCAGAGACAGAAGACACTACTTCTTATTTTAGTTTTTATGATGTTGCAGAAAAAATAGGGATTGTTATTGGCATGGTTATATTCGCATTTATAGATCAAATAACGGGGAGTATGCGTAATGGTATTTTGTTCTTGGTTCTTTTCTTTCTGGGTGGAATTATATTATTGTTTAGAGTGCCAAAAGAAAATAAGATACATTAGAAAACGCCACTCATTGCGTGGCGTTTTTATACAAAACTGTTTGTTTTTTGATAAATTAGTTTTTAAAAAGTGTTACGCTTCCGTAATCAGAATCAATAGATATATTATTGGTCGATGATGAACTGCCATAATACCCTTGATAGAATTTATCTGATGAATCTTTTATTTCTTTTGTAATTGTTAAGTTGTCGCTATCTCTTAATGAGCCATAGTCTAAATCAATAGTAAAGTTGAAATTGTAAGTAGAAGCATATCCTATTTTAATACCTGTGTAATCAGATTTAATAGTTGCGTTACGTGCATTTTCGTTCAGACGGTTTATTTTAATGGATCCATAATCAGCTTTAAGTGTCAAACTCTTATAAATATCTCCAATTACAGTAGTTAAATAATCGCCATTTCCAATAATATTATTTGCTTTGTCTATTTTTATACTTCCGTAATCACAGTTGTAATTTACATCTTCAGCAATTTCAATTTTTGAATTTGTGTAATCCGCATTTATATCTATATTTTTTGTTTTAGAAATGGTGAAATCGCTATAATCAGCATTTATTTTTCCGCTTTTTATATATTCAAAATAGCTTCCTTTTGTGTAATCGAAATTAAAAACATTCCCTTCTGCCATTAACTCTTTAGTGGTAATTTTGCCATAATCAC
>Ga0209193_1001863_pt1 | contig 10345 bp, 18 predicted proteins | sample COGITO_mtgs_1003_FD_185515 | JGI IMG/M metagenome (GOLD analysis project Ga0209193, IMG submission 185515) | Pelagic marine microbial communities from North Sea - COGITO_mtgs_100330 (SPAdes) (version 2) | ecosystem: Environmental > Aquatic > Marine > Epipelagic ... | reverse complement strand
AGACTCACTTAATACATTAGTTACTTCAACTGATGTTAGTGCATTAACGAATGAAACAGTTGGTAATAGTTTAGGTTCTGGCGGACTTGCAAGAATAGACACTGAGGGAACAGGTCTACCTAGTCTAACTAGCACAACAGCATCTACTGATTCTGGACTTATGAAAACCGTATATGAAGCTATGGGTAATGTGACTAACGAAGATTTAGATCAAGTACAAGCAATATTAGGAAGTGACATCAAAGGATTAACATCAATGCAAGATATGTTAGACCCTAGTAAAATAATGCCACGTAGTTATCCTAGTATGACTTCAATAGCACCTACGGGTAAATTAACTAAGGTTTATACATAATGGCAAGTCTCAACTCATCTTTTAACGGATTAGGCAATGACCTTTATACAGCATTACCTGAGGATGTCGCAGATGCCAACAAAGCATTAGCAAGAGCACTAGGACAGATTAAAAATGTATTTGACCTATCACCTGGACAATTAGGACAAGCGGCCGCAACACTTGAAACAACTAAAGGATTAGATTTAATTAATAGTTCAGGCGGATTAGATCAGGATGTAATTGATTTTTACAAAACCGATCTAGCCACTGGTAGTGGTAAAAACGGTGAATTATTATTAACTGATGTGATAGGAACTGCGGCTGGTTGGGTACATGAAGATGAACTTAACAATGAAGCAGACAGATTAAAAATTCTCAATGACTTAGGAGAACTTGATGATTTACAAGCATGGCCTACACCTAAAGCATATAACAGTTCGGGTAACGGTTTATACACAGTGCTATGGTATCATTGGGTAGAAAATGCTTACTACACTCCTTTTAGTGATTATTCACAAGTTGATCCAGTAACTGGTGTACCTCCTTTAATAATACCACGGTGGACTATACCAGCTGGAATAACATTAACTAGCAGTGTAGCAGGAACATATAGCTCAAAATTGTTACTCAGTGATGCTGTTGTTGGATTAGTTAATACTGAAATACAACGTATTGCTAACAAATATCCTTTACAGGCTACTCAAAGTGTTACTGCATTTACAAATATGGGTAATCAAATGGTAAAAGAAAAAACTAATCAAGCGTCTGCAGGCATTATTCCAGCAAACACACAGACAGGAACTAAGACACCTGTTCAGGGATTAGTTAGTAACTTGCATAGTATAGGTCAAGACACTAGTCTAGGTGGAAGTGCCTATGTGTTAGAAAAACTTGCTGACACCAGAATCAAAGGTGGTCAGGCAGTAATTGCATCAATGCGTGAAGGACGTAACATACAGCGACTAGCTGAGTATGGAATTCCTACATCGTTATTTGCAAACTCAACAACAAAAACAACAGAGCAAGCTCAATTGCTTAAATCAACATATACAGTTGATGAAGCAAAGTCAAATACAGACTAATAACTGTTGACATCAAATATACAGACTGTATAATATTTTTATGAAATACTTTTCCTATGCTTTAACCACAGATGAATTTACAATGACAGACGTTTGTGCTGATGCTGTTAGATATGGCCCCAGTACTTTAAACAGTTATGAATTACGATTTGCCGGACAAGCAGATATCATTCCTAACATTAACGCAAAGGTAGAAGGTATCCTATGGGATATACCTGAAGAGTATATAGATATGGTTACCGCTGTAGAAAGACATCAAACAAAGAAACAAATCATAGTATCATATGGTAAAGAAACTGTGAGAGCGTGGACATCACAAAGAAAGCTATACACTAGACCAAATGTACCTACTTGGCAGTATTGGGAAAAGTTAGAAGATGCTTACTACCAACAAGGCTTACCGGTCCAACAAATAGTAACAGCTATTGATGAAATAGAAAAGTTTTACGATACAGGATTTAAGTTATAAATTAGTTGACCAAAAAATTAAAAGACGTTATAATAGTTATACTTTAAAGCAGTAAATAGTTGAACGGAAAGGAGAATAGTTGATGAAGTTATCAAGGAAGGTACTATACGCAATACTAGTTGTGTTAATAGCAGGTATATATTTGCAACTAACACAACAAGCTGAACAAGAAAGAGTTGCTTCAACAGAACAGATTTTAAAAAGCATTGAGCAGAAAAAACAAGAACTTGTACTCAAACAAGAATTAATAGCTCAATTAGAACGTGAAGATGTGTGGATGAAAGAGATAAGTTGTCTTGCACGTAACGTATACTATGAAGCACGAGGCGAAAGTCTACAAGGGCAAAAAGCAGTAGCTCTAGTTACTCTAAACAGAGTTGAAAATCCAATGTTTCCTAATACTATATGCGGTGTTGTAAACGAACGCAAAGTAGTTAAAGGAACAACTAAATGTCAATTCTCCTGGAGATGTGAAAGTCATACTAATCCTAAAAAAGCAGTAAGACAAAGTCATGAAAGTTATCAAGCGGCCTTAACTGCTATACTTAACTATGAAAGTCTTACAACTACTCTAGTTACAAAAGATACATTATTTTTTCACGCCAAACACGTTAGACCGTTTTGGAGGAAAGTCAAACAACGTCTAGCACAGATAGACAATCATATATTCTACGAACAACGTCCAGGTGACAAACGCAGATAAAAAGTGTGGCAAAAAAACAACAATGTCTCTAGTTTATAGGGACATTTTTTTGACTAAAAAGGTTGACCATTAAATGGTTCTTTGCTATAATGTATTTGTAAGTTAGAAAAACAAGTTAATTATTTAGGGGTAGATAAGATGACACACACAACAGAAAATCCAACACTAGAGTTACTAACAGAAAAGTATAACGGTAAACGTGGTCAGTTTAATCGTTTAGGTGTTGCTGTTTTAGATGACGACAATCATGCTTGGAAACTTGGCAAGCAAGGTGAGGTTCGTTGGGCTGAATCAAACAACATTGTTCCAACTGACATCTTAGAGATGGCTGTGGTTGATGGTAAGATTACCATTGAAATGCTTGAACGTACAACTAAACAAAACTCAATTGAAACTCAAAAGTTTCTTAAACGTTATCAAGCTATGCGTGAGAAACATGGTTACTCAGAAGAAGAGCAAATGGAAATGCGTTGTGAGTTTGGTGATGAAGAAGTTGTTGATGTGTTTACTGGTAAAGTGATATCATAATGAAACCAACAGTTGGACAAATTATAACTGTAGCAACTGAATATAATCGCCCTAGTATTTGGGGCGACATTCAGCACTCAGAGCTTACAGGTGAGGTTGTTGATTACAAATGGGCAAAGCCAGAAGAGTTTGCTGTTCGTAATCCTAATCATCCCAATGGCTTTTCAGTTATTCATATGAACAATGTTGTAGACATCAGAGATGAGGACGGACATGAATATAAATTTACTACAGACAGTTCAGTTCGAGTTTGGACAGTTACTGGTAGCAAAGGTAACGAATATACTGTAAAATTACAGAACGGAGAATATAGTTGTGAATGTGTAGGCTTTCAGTATAGAAAACATTGTAAACATATAACAGAATGTACATCGGATTAAAAATGAAACCTTGGGAAATAATAAAACTGCTTGAAGCAGACAACAGTAGACTAGCGAAAGAGAAAATACTTCGCGATGAAGCCGGCTGTGCAAACAAAGAATTCTTCCACGGAGTCCGTCTAGCCCTTGACCCCCTAATTACATATGGTGTTAAGAAAGTAGCAGAGCAAAAAGGTCCAGGTGGGCCTGGGCTAGATTGGACCATTTTTCAACAGGCACTAGATGGCTTACGTTCAAGAGAGATTACAGGTAATGCCGCACAGCTAGTGTTAGATACAATGATGGAAACAGCAACACAGGAACAATGGAACAATTGGTATAGACGTATTCTTATCAAAGACTTACGTTGTGGCGTTAGTGAAAAGACTGTGAATAATGTAGTTAAGAAAGACTACCCCGACTATATTATTCCAGTCTTCACTTGCCAACTAGCACATGATGGTGCTAACCATGAAAAGAAATTAGTAGGTAAAAAACAGATTGAAGTTAAGCTAGATGGCGTTAGGGTTATTGCTATACTCTATAAGGACAAGCGTCCTGAAGTGTTTAGTCGTAACGGCAAGCAGTTTCATAATTTTGAACACATTGTAGAGCAGTTACACAATGTTGTTCGGACTTATGGCATCGGTACAGATATGATATTAGATGGTGAAGTTATGAGTAGCTCATTTCAAGACTTGATGAAGCAAGTTCACCGTAAAACTAATGTTCAATCTGACGATGCTATCCTACATTGTTTTGATATGATTACCTTAGAAGAATTTCAACAAGGTGGCAGTGTTCGCCCACAACACGAGCGTTCACAAGAGCTAGACAGTTGGATTGAAAAACATGCTCCGGAACTTCCACATGTTGCTACACTGACATGGGAAGATGTAGACTTAAATACTGAGCAAGGACAAGCTACGCTTAAACAGATCAACAAGCAGGCCATTGACGGTGGTTATGAGGGTATAATGATTAAGGATCCTAACGCAGGATATGAATGTAAGCGTAGTCATAGTTGGCTAAAAATGAAACCGTTTATTGAAGTAACTCTAGAAGTAGTAGATGTAGAAGAGGGGACTGGCCGTAATGCTGGTCGATTAGGAGCACTTATTTGTAAAGGAGAAGATGATGGACTTAGTATTAATGTTAATTGCGGCAGTGGCTTTACTGACAGCGATCGTGATAGCTTCTGGGATATTCGTACAGAGCTCTTGGGGAGAATGGTGGAGGTCAGGGCGGACGCAGTCACAAAAAACCAAGACGAAACGTACTCGTTAAGGTTTCCTAGATTTAAAGGATTCCGTGGCTTTGAAGCTGGCGAGAAGATGTAATGTCTGAGTTCCTATTAGAGTTGATTGAAGTAGCACGTGCTAGTGAATTCCCCAAGTATGGTGAATATGGGATATGGTTAGCATTTGTTATAGGCAACGTTCTCATGTTTGTTCCTAGTTTCAATTGGCCTAGTCTACCAAAAGAAACTGATGAAGAATGGTATGCGAGAATGTGTAAACAAAGAGATGAACAACTATGGTGGAGTTGGTCGTGAGTATACCACAAAAACCTAAACCGTGGCGCCAACGTATTAAAAACTTGTTTGATCGAGAATTACCTTTTGGACATCGAGTTGAAAAGGATAAAACCAAAATAATTGATCGTAAACGCAAATATAAAAAAGGGGAGATTGATGACAGCGCCTGAGCGTCTATCAAAAATGAACAATGATCAGAGCAAAGGCGGAAAAAAGTTATTTCCTGAACTCGACAACCTAAGCTCATCTATCCAGCACTTCCACAACTATCACGGCTATGGCGAAGTTTTTGCACCACCTGGTGGCTTTCAATCTGTTGTAACAAAAGACTATGTTGTTTGTTCTTGTTATGGAGAGGATCCAAGACATTCATTGACAGAATTTGAAAAGTTAAATGATAAAAAAATGGTTTTTATCTCTCCTTGTCGACATACAGATTTTCAAAATACTAAATCAAAGATCATATACTTTCCACTTGGCTATGCTTTGTATCCTAGATCAGAGAACAAACCAGACAAGGAGTTGGTGTTCAATCGAACATTTGATAAAACCTTTGTAAGCTTAAATGGTAGAGCCCATTGGCCTAGACAGGCACTTTATGAATTTGTTGACAAGTTCAATCTTTATGATAAATGTTATTTCAGTTATCATGCTGAGGATAGATACAACAGACCTCCAAAACAAGTATGGGATATTATGCGAAAAGACATAGGTGATGCCTGGTTTAATGAGGGCGTTGATCAAGATTCACTATTTGATCGCTTACCTGTAACAGTAGATAGCTTTAGAACAGGTGTTCGTGATCCATTTACTCACCAATTCTCAGGTAGGGAAGACTTCTATAATACAAGTTTTTGTTCAGTTGTACCAGAAACATTTATTGTTAATGATAGAGACGCAGTTTTTACTGAGAAGATATTTAAACCATTGTCTTATGGACATCCGTTATTAGTTTTTAGTAGCCAAGGTGCTTTAGCTAAACTAAAAGAATTAGGATTTGAGACATTTGAATCTATCTTTGATGAGAGTTATGATATGTTAGAGAATCCACAGTTGAGATTTGAAGCAATGCTAGAACAACTGCTGGAACTAACAAAGAAAAGCGATTATGAGTTATCATTGATGTTTGAAAAGATCAAACCTGTACTAGAACACAACTATGATAGATTCTGGAATGGACTGTCAAAAGACTACGAAAGCAAACTTGAAGATGTTAAAGAAGAGATTTTAGATTACTTTGGTATTGACAAATAAATGGCATTTGAAGATCATAAAAAATTATTTCCTGAACTCGACAACCTAAGCTCATCTATTGATCAACTTCATACTTATCATGGCTACGGTGAGAGTTTTGTGCCTCCTGGAGGCCTTGGAACTATAGTAACAAAAGATTATGTTGTTTGTTCTTGTTTTGGAGAAAACCCAGCTACTACATTAGAAGAGTTAGAGAAGTTAACTGATAAAAAAATAGTTTTTATCTCTCCTCGCCGGTTAAGTGAATTTCAAAATACTAAATCAAAGATCATATACTTTCCACTTGGTTATAATTTGTATCCTACAACAAAAGATATGCCTAAGGAGAAATTAGTACTTGATCGAACATTTGATAAAACTTTTCTAAGCTTGAATAGAAGATCTCAATGGCCTAGGCAAGCACTGTATGAATTCATTGACAAGTTTGATCTTTATGATAAATTTTATTTTAGTTACCTGGCGGTAGATAGATTCAACGAGGGAAGTAAAAATCTCTGGAAACGTACACAAGATAACATAGGTAACACTTGGTTCAATGAGGGCGTTGACCAGGTCTCGTTATTTGATCGCTTACCTGTAACTGCAGATACTATTCAACATCCAGATTGGTCCTCAGGCGGCTTAGATTTTTATAATACAAGTTTTTGTTCAGTGGTTACAGAAACATTCATTGACCAGAATCAGGATCCAATGTTTACTGAAAAGATTTTTAAGCCATTGGCCTACGGCCATCCAATGTTAGTTCACAGTAGTCAAGGTGCGTTATTAAGACTTAGAGAGCTAGGGTTTGAAACATTTAGTACAGTATTTGATGAGAGTTATGATCTAATAGAGAACCCACAGTTAAGGTTTGAAGCTATACTAGAACAGATATTAGAATTATCAAAGAAAAGCGAACACGAACTTGGTTTGATGTTTGAAAAGATCAAACCTGTATTAGAACATAACTATGATAGATTTTGGAACGGATTACCGAAAGATTATAACAACAATCTTAGTTCCTTGAAGGAAGAGATTTTAAATTACTTTGGAGTTGACAGTTAAATGGATAACGTGTATAATTGTTCAGTATGTAGCACAGATTTTGATGAATGCTCAGAAGGCGGTATACGAGGCAATTTTGGTATGTTGCCAGTAGCATTTTGTCCAACATGTTTGGCCTGTATGTTAGATATGGCAGATCAAATGAGAGACCCGGAGGAGAATTAAATGACTGATATAAAATTAGCAGAAGCAGTGCAGACACTTTACGATATCGCTCGTCAGATAATGGACAACGATGGAGAATTAGCTGAAGATATTATGTTGTGTGCTGAAAGACTTAATAAAATGAAACCACTACTTGATGGCGATCTTGAACAAATTAAGAGAGCAACATAATGTTAACTAAATCGTATGATGTAGTATATTGGAATGAGCAAGGTGAAAAAGAAATTATCAATAGTTTCCCTACAAAAGAACAAGCTGAAGAAGTTTATCTTAAGTGTATGGAAGGTGATAAAGAAGCTCAAGTAAATCAAAGTTATGATATTGAAGAAGGTTATGTAGGAGTTCCTGGATATTAGTACACTGACTAACATATGTGAATTACTTAGAGATGCCTACAGTCGTAACTGGATAACCAGTCGTGATGGTAACATCAGTTGGCATCCTGAAGGCAGTGATTACTTTTATATTACACCAAGTGGTGTGCGTAAGCAGGATATGACTCCTGAACTGTTTAAGAAGATTGATATTACTACACTAGCAGAGCTAGATGATAATAGAGATCTTCGCCCAAGTGGAGAAATACATCTACATCACAGATTACTAAAACAAACACGAGAAGAACAATGTGTGGTTCATTTACATCCTACTTATATTGTTGCGGCAATGCAGACACTAGAACTATCAGAACTAGTTACTGACTTTCCTGAACTGTCAAGATATACTCGTGTTGCTGATAATGTAGGCATGGTACCACCTATCAGCGAAGAACTAGCAGAACAATGTATACTGAAACTAGGCGAAGACCGAGACATTGTTGGTATCAAAGCACACGGTGCTGTCAGCAGAGGAAACACTTTATATGATGCTTATGAACACACAGAGCGTCTTGAACATATTTGTAAAATTGTATTGGTAGGGAGAACTGTATGAGTATGCATATGGAAGGTCCCGCATTAACTACAACAAGGACTAAGAAGTATAAACTAAAAATGACTAAGGCAAAACGTAGCCAATTAGAAATGGACATGTTTCACTACAATAAAAAACAAAAGCGTATGGGAGAGCCCAAAGTTACGTTTGATGAGTATGTTGATATTCGTTGTGGTCGAGTAGTAAAGAAGAAAAAACTACACCCTAGTGAACTGGGCGAATATAATGGACCCACATATCAAGCACCAATTGGTCGAAAAACTAAATATATTCCTAGCCTGCCAATGGGTGATGGTGTAGCTACTAAAAAAGAAACAACACAATACACAGGAACATTGATTAAAGGTATTGCTACAATGCACAAGTCAAATGCTATTCCAATTATAGATGAAAAACAAGCACGAGAAGTAAGTAAAATGAGGAGAGGGTAATGAGTAACAACGATAAATTTTTATTGGCTATGATACTTGCGGTACTTGTAGGAGTGTGGGTACTGATTGACGGCAACGAAGTAAAAGCTGAAAAACGCAAACACGATCAAATAAAATTTGTTCAACACATATATGACAATGCCTTAGATGAGATTGGCAACGGTAATCGCAAAGGCGGTTGCAAAGAATTAAGAAGAGCATTGATACACAGCAAAGATTTAGACGATGACGGTAATACCTATTACAACATAAGAGTTATTGGTACAACTGTGTGTAATTGGGTAGCGGCCACAAAAACAGTAGTAGGTTCAAACGTATTATTTTTAGACACAATCCAAGTTACAGCAAACAAATAAAAAGGAAAACTAATGGATATAAAGGTACATTGCACTGATAAAGGAATGGACGTAGATGGATTTGTTTTAAATCACAATCCGGGTGTATTCTTAGATGTTGCTATCAACACTGTCAAAGTTAAATTAAGTTATGATAAACAATTCAATCAGTATGTCGGCAGTATGGCTGGACTTGAATGGATTGTAAAAGCAGACGCAATACCAGACGAGATGGAAGAATATAAAAGGTAATCATTGATGTCTAAAAAATATAATAAAACTGCTATAAAAGATATGATGTATGGTACTTTAAAAGAACTAGCTGATACCCCAGAATTTTACTGGAAAGGTGTTAGTGATAGTTATAGCCACTTAACTGACGAAGGTAAAGAGCAGTTAACCATTCTAGTAGAACGCATGATTCCATTAATTCACGCATACGAAGACGAAGATTTTGAAGACCGTGCCAAAGAGCTAACGTTTAGCCTCCTTAACGATCAAAAAAATCCTACAGAATAGCGATAAATACGTGACTATGCGAAAACTAACATTTAGTGACAAATATTTAATTCCTTGGCTAACACTTCTTTCAGGATTAGCTATCTCTGTAGTTGCAGTTTGGTATTCAGTAGCAGGACTTGTTGCTATATTTGCCGCCTCTGCTACAGCTATTATTATTATGGGTGTGGTACTAGAAGTAGGTAAACTAGTAACAGCAGTATACTTACACAGATATTGGAATGTAACTGTTGGCTGGTTAAAAACTTATCTGTCTATAGCAGTTATATTTTTAATGTTTATCACATCAATGGGTATCTTTGGCTTTTTATCAAAAGCACACGTTGAACAAACATCATTAAGTCAAGAACAATCAGCACAGGTTGAAGTCATTGATGAAAAGATAATACGTTCAGATGCTAAAATTAGTCGTTGGCAAAGTGAAATAGATAGACTACTTAAAACTGGTAATGTGAGTACCGATACAGTTTTACTTGGTCAAGATACAGAACAGTTAAAAGAATTAAGAATACAGATTAAATCTGAAAAAGATATTGTGCGTAATGAAGCTGATAAACGTATCAAAACTGCACAAGAAAGACGTGATAAAGAGATAGAAGCGGCCAAACCATTACTAGAAGATTGGGGCGGAGAAGAAAAGTATAACAGAGAA
>Ga0209193_1001857_pt1 | contig 10366 bp, 14 predicted proteins | sample COGITO_mtgs_1003_FD_185515 | JGI IMG/M metagenome (GOLD analysis project Ga0209193, IMG submission 185515) | Pelagic marine microbial communities from North Sea - COGITO_mtgs_100330 (SPAdes) (version 2) | ecosystem: Environmental > Aquatic > Marine > Epipelagic ... | reverse complement strand
ATTAACAACAAATACCATTCCTTTAATTAAAAAGTCAACTGAAGCTCCGCCAGAGCCAACTCCACCAGTAGCTGTATCAGCATCTACTGTAAAAGTGTAAGCACTACTTGCAGCAACAGCTGAACCGCCATTGACATCAGCAGCCAACAAGAAGTTTCTTGTTGTCATATTTATTTTTGACCTATTCTCTAGATAGCGAAATACCGAGTCATCCGTTGGTGACTTAGCAACTTGAGAGAGGTATACGAAAAAAGGTGATTCTTCGGGAGCTAACTCAGCAACTCTATCACTAAAATCGTATAACCGTCTTCTATCTGGAGCTTGTCCTATACCAGCACTACCAGCCGCAGCTGTAATATTGCTAGATAGTTTTATTCCTTGTGTAACAGACATTTTATTTCTCCGTTATTTTATTTTAGAGTAATCTTCCAGCGTTGCCTGCTTGTAAAATCCTATCCCAAGAAACATCTAGTTCACTTTTCTTCTGTGGGTCTCCTCCTTGGAGAACTCCAGCAGACTTGGGCATTGATTGGACATTTTTTACAGCTTCTAAATTTTCAGAATCTATAGGTTGTGGGTTATCTTTATTTTTATACTGTCTATATACATTAATCAAAAAGTCAACAGGTAGTTGTTCTCTTGGATTTGTAGCAAACTGAATAAAGTCTTCCATTTCTCTATCATCTGTAATACCATAATTTTGTCTTAATTCATTTTTCAGATTTTGCATAGCAACCTGACTTTGGATTCCAGACATCTGTTCTGAAACAGCTTCCTGAACCAAAGCTTTTTCCTGACCAACTCGTAACTTATACGATGCTGATTCAGGCTTGTAATAGGCTTCCCAAGGGTCAAAAGAGGCTTCATCAATACCTTCTGGTGCTAATGAACTCTCATTGTTTTGTTGAGCAGGCTTACCTTCCAATTTCTCTTGAATCGCCTGAACTACGTCAGGTCTTGATTCTAAAACAGATTGTAACTTTTGTAACGGTTCCAAGGAACTAACTTGCTTTTGCAATGAATCATAATCAGATTTTTGTCTATCATACATAGATTGGAATTTTCTAGTTTCACTTTCCCAATCAGTAGCATAATCAATCTGCTCTTCATTGCCTTCTGCTGTAATTTCGCTAGGAACTCTAGTAGTTCCTTCGCCTTGAGCTTCCATGTTTTCATCAACTGGAACCTCATTACTAACTACCTCTACATCTGGCATTGTTATGTCCAGACCTTTTCGGTCATCAGCTAGTTTATCCTCGTAAGTTTTACCTATTTGCTCTGTTGTTGTTTGGCTTTCCATGTTTCCTTTCTGAATCTTCTTGTTTTTATTTGGACTTTACCTTTCGATATTCCCATACAAGACTTGACTCTAATTAATGTTAACCTTCAACGCCTTCTTCTGTATCCGTGCCTTCATTGGCATTGCTTCCATATCTGGATTGTAAATCTGCTTTATCAATTACATTTTCCATCTTATTGAGATTCTTTCTTTCTTTGTCCTTAATTTGATTAAGGGCTGTATCAAGATTAGTCTTGAATTTCTGAGTGATGGTTTGCTTCCTAGCGTTAATCATTTCACGCTCAGAAGTTTGTAAATCACCACTTAGTTTTTTAACCTCAGATTCTAATTGTTTAATGTAGCCTTGCATTTGTTGCATAGCACCTTTACGTTGCAATACTCCTTCTTTGTCGTAGATTTCTGTTTTCTTTAAAACCTCGACATCATCTACCAAGCCCAACTTATACGCATCTAAATACATATTGTACTCAGCCATCCTATTTGATGGTAGCGTTGAGCCTGATACTATCCGAATATCGTGCTGTCCTAATGTGATATCGTTTTCAATAGTCGTTAGTTCGTTCGTCTTGTCGTCATACATTCTATTGTTTATTGTAAACTCTGTAATATCATTATTAGGTTGCACAATTCTAAAAGTCTTTTTAAACTTGTAATGTCCTTTAGAAAAATTGTAAACAACTTTACCAAGTATATCCAAGCTTCCCTCAATGTCCCTCAATTTTGAGCGACCTCTACTTTCTCCCATTTCTTGTAATAAATAAGTACCTCTAACTGTGTCTGGAGCACCAGACTTAAATCCCTGCATAAGTTCTGAGATACCAAAATTTAAATCTATATAAAACTCTACTCTCGAAATTAAATTGTAAAACTCAGAAGCTAGTGGTTGTGGTGCTGGGTAATGAGGTTCTCCAAACTCTGGATTGTATTCTATAACAGCATTTGGATTAGCCCAGTCTCTCTCAAGTTGACCTATATCATCTACACTTCCTTCAGGTACTAATAATTTTAATCCAGCAGAAGCCTGAGCATGACTCAATGTTAGTGAGAATAATTTATTAATTAATCTTTGTGAGTCTTTTACTTTTGTAACGTCAGACTTTGGATATGGAGTATTAGTCCAAATATTTGGGACTGGCACGATAGGATATACGTCGGTGTTTAGAACTTGTTCATAAAGGAGAACTTGACCGACTGTAGCTACTTGACGAATACGTGTCTGCAGAACTTCGACAGCTTCCACCAGTCCCGATTCTAAAAGATGACCATTTTCCTCAGCTATGCTTTGGAATGTATCTAGGTCAACTATTTTTTCTTCTTGTGTTTCTCTATTAAATATCCTGTAAAAAGGAACTTTAATTTTTTCAAATCTTTCTAATATTCTATACTTTTCATATCCACCTCTATCATAATCTTTTGTAACGTCAGGTGTAAATGATGCTGATGAATTTTTACGTTTTGAAGATGGGTAATCTTCTTCATCGCTAGATGAATCTATACTATCAATCATTTCAGAAAGTTGTGGATAAAGACCAAGAAGTTGGTCTCTTGTAAGGATTGTAGATAAAATCATAGCAGATGAATCTGCGTAATACCTATCTCTTGCAGCTGGGTCTACATATACCCTAAAAGGATTTATATGAGTAATCTTAACATCGCCTCTACCATAATCAGCTTCTGGGTCAAGGTATACGTAAAAATATCCTAAACCAGCTACAGAGTAATCATGAACTACTTGTTTAAAATGGGTATTACAATCTGATACATCCCAAACATATTCTAATATTGTTCTCCAAACATTAGCAAGTTTGTAATCAGAATCTTCTCTAGCTACTGCTGAGAATTTTGGATTGCGAGATGTAAGTAAAGATTTTAGTTTATCAACAGCAGCGTAAACCCTGTCAATAATAAAATCACCTTGCCCCACTGATTGAAGCATATCTGACTCTTCTGAAGAATAATGATTGCCTAAAGAGAAGTCAATAGCATCTCGTGCTTCTACTTCCCAATCAGACCTAGCGTCTCTCCACCTTCTCCATAAATCTCTATTCTTTTGAGCTTCGTCGTTCTCTGCAAAAGTTTCTACGTAGTTAATAGTCGAACTCCTTTAATATATATATACTATATAATATAATGAAAAATACCTAAAAAGTCAAGTATTTTTTTAAATTCTTTGTCCTGTAATCCAACTTCTAATTGCAGACTTCTTTTTATCTTTTTTATTTTCACTATCTTCTAAGTCAAAATTAGCAGCATCAAAGCTTTTACTAAGCGGTGCTCTAGCATTTGTTATTGAATACCAAAGACCATCTAACAGGTCGTCATGCTTTCCTTTTGGAAAGTGAAACATTTCATCTATAAGTTCTTGATGGTTCTTTTTTATATAAAGTTTTCCACGGTTTACAATAGGGCATAATGATGATTCTATTCTATCTTCTTTTTTTATTCCCTGTGGTGGTCTAACACCCCTAGCTATTCCAGGAGCCATTTTTCTATCATAACCACTAATTTGATTAACAGAATCCTTAATAATTCCTTGTGCTCCAACGTGTTCTACGTTTACTCTCCTTATAGGAGAGTAAAGCTTAGCTAGTTCAAAAATCTTTTGTGGCATCTCATAAAGCGGCAAGTGTTCATGATAGTAATCAATCACATAAAAGTTCTTATCGCTATCAACTGCAGTCACCATAATTACCTGATAATCGTTATGAGCATTGGACTCGTAAGCTAAGTCTACACCCATATAAACATTAACAGGTATTACTGTATCGTTACCTCTTAAATAACATTGATTTGAATTGCTAACTAATTCATAATCATGACGCTGTATTTTATCTATTTTAAACTTAGCAGTGGCTAAATCCCTAGCATCGTTCATATACTCTTGAGCAAACTTATGCAGCTGACCTACATTTTCATAATCTCTTCGTATTTGATTTATTTTCTTTTTATTAAAATAAGAGTTCCAAAGAGGATTACCATCTTCTAATACTCTATGAAATATAACATCCCAAGTGTATTCTTGTTTTTTATCTTTAGCTTCGAGGTATCCATCGTATATAGCCTGTAATGCTGAATCGTAATGTACGATAGTGCCAATTAACCAGATAGAGCCCTCGTTGCCTTTTGATTCTTCTAAAGACGGATAGACAGTTGACATCAACCACTCTTTAATTTCACGTCTTCTGTCTGGAGTTTTTGTATTTAATTCTGATTCAAAGTCATCAAGAATAATTTTTGTATATCTAGTTCCTAGTTCAGACCTACCACGCAATCTCTGACTAGTACCCTTTGCTATAATCCTATCACCACGACTAGTAGTTATTTCTTTCTCAGTCCACTTACTTCCAACCATGTCTCCAAAATAATAATTTAAAGCACTGTTGTACTCCATATGATTTTTAATATACTTTAAATGGTCTACAGCCTGACCTTGCTCTTCAGATACCCATGCTGCAAATTCTTTTTTTCCTTGTGGATTAAAATATATTTTATGTAATAACGCTGCCTTTGCCATTGTTGACTTAGAATGACCACGAGGAAGCACAATACACATTCTTCTTGATTCTGGGTCTAAAAGTTTTTTACCAACTTCATAATGAAATGGTGCTGGAGAAGATTTCATAAAGTCATCTGGTAAAAATAGCTGACCAAAAGAAATTAAATCATTTGACACAATACCAAGCACTCGGTCTTTTTCTTTTTGACCACCTGAGTTTATATTAAAATTATCTATCGTACCAATCTCCACTTTGAATTACTTTAAAAGAATTACTTCTCTGCATCATTTCATCCCCAGCTACGTATACCCAAGCAGATTCTGTTGTTCCATCTTCCATCTCAACATCTGTTTTTACTCTTCTGTATAGTCCAGAAGATATTCCTTCATACATATCATATCTCATTAACTGTTCTTCTGTGATGTCTCTGACTTCAACTACCGTTCCCTTACCTTTTAAGTTTTGTATTACCGCTGGAAATGTTTGATGACCTGGATAAACTAAGGATGTATTTTCTATCCTACCTAATTTACCCTCACCTCTTCTTAGCGTTCCATAAACAGCTATCTTATCTCTTTGTTTACTCATTATGACAATCCAATTTCTCTAGGTACTCCTAAGTGTTCAATACTAAAATCATGGCTATATACAGTCATACAGTGAACGCATTGAGCAAAGTATTGATTTACATCAATATCATGAATTACTATACCATCAATCATTAATTTTGTATGACAAAAATGACAGTCCTTAGACTTCAATCTCTCTTTCAACCGACGCAAGTTCCTTGACATTACCACCCCCTATGGCATCTAATTGTTCTTTTGTAAATCCTTGAAACACTGCAACGGACTCTGTTTTCTTTTCCGTATCCATCATACCACTAATCTGCATTAATGTTTTTAAAGCTTGTATTTTATCTCTATCGTTAGAATCTCCTTTGTCAACAATATCTCTCATCTGCTCTAAAAGATACAGTGGAGTTATATCTGCGTCGCTTAATACTTTATCTATTTCTTCTCTAATCATGTTTTGAATCCTTTTAGCCTTCATCAATATTTTGGCTTGACCTTGAGCGTACGATTTATTATTCGTTGGAAATGCCTTTACAAAAGCATCTACTACATCCTCTCCTTTTGCTACGTACTGAGCAAAAAGAAATTCTCTTTGTGTGGTCTTTTTCTTTTCGACCTTATGTTCATAGACACTAGTGTCAGTCAAGCCAAAAGAATAAAGGTTTCTTCTAGGTTCACCTTCCATTTTAATTTTATCACCACAGATAAATGTTCCGAGAGGAACCCTAATGTAATAGTTTTTTTGTTTACTGCCTGCTCGTTTTAACATTGTTCCACGTTTTAAAACTTCACAGACTTGTCCATCGTCTGAGACTATCCAGCTACCTTCAGTTCCTTCTCTCCAATTTTTAACTAACAGTAAATTAGGGTTATCCTTTCGGAACTCATCTATACTACTATATATCGGATGATTGATTTTATTTATTTTTCTAGTTATCATACTATAATATAATCAAAAAATACACAAAAGTCAAGTTATCTTGAAACAGAACGTTTTGTAATTTGTTTATTACTTTGACTATTCTTACTTCTAATGTAGGGAGAGTGACAGCTATTGCAGCTATACAATCTATACCTACTACTACCAGTATAATAAAACTTCTTAGTAGCTTTTAATTGATTGCTTCCACAAACAGTGCAGCAGTCATCATCAATCATTACAGCTACGTTAGGATGGGATTTCATGTATGGTCTTAACTTAAGATACATGTCTTCAAGACCTACAACATCACCACGATTATATCTTTCCATTCTATCTAAGGCTTCTTGTTTTCCATCCATACAGTCAATCCATAATTGAAACTCTGTATCTAGCTTTTCTTCTAACTTTAAAAACTTAGTTATAAAGTCTTGCTTGTGCGAAGAGAAGGCAAACTCTCTCCTTGCTTGCTTTAATGTATCTATAGTTTTAAAAGGTAGAGGTGCTTTGATATCATTAGCTATGAACCTAGCATTTATTTTTCTAATATCAAACCTATCTCCATTATGAGCTATTATAATATCTGCTTCGTTTAATAATTTCCACACAGACTTCATAATTCTTTTATCAGTTCTAGCTTTAGCTTCTCTAGGTGTTAACACATCGCTCATCACTTCACTGTCGTACAACCACTTGGCAGACCAACTTAACAAGTGCCAGTCCATCATCGCACCGTTTTTGTTTTTCATGATTGCATAATGACCAACGTATTGTTTTCCAAGACTCCAAGTCCATACACCCATAGGTGTAGTTTCAATATCTAGGATTAATATCTTTGGTAAATCAATGTTACTATAATTACTTAAGGGTTTTTTAATATTTAATGTTTCAAGTTTTCTGGCTACAGACTTATAGGTTCTTTTATATCCAGAGTTTTTTAAATAATTCCTAATCTGCTCTATTGTCTTTGTTCCATCTCTATACAGGTTTAAGACACTAAGCTCTTCTTGTTTCCATTTCATAATTACTTCCGATTAAATAGTAGTTTAAGTAGTACTTTGATTATCACAGCTTCTATCTTTAGCTTGGTTGTTTTTATTAACCCCATTTGTCTTCTGCTACTAGCTGCGCTATAATTCCATATATAGACAAATCAACAAATGCATCCATATATGTTTCTTGTGTAACTGCGTTACGACCTTTGTTCTTGATAATAATAGTTTTTAATCTATTAATCTTATCGTTCATACGAACAACTAAAGCAGTAAGAGATACCATGCGACCTTCTTCGGTACTGATATCCTCTCCTAGGGTTATGTTGTCGCTTCCATAATCATGTTGTTTTCGACAAAAGAGTCTGTACTGTTCATCTAGTATCTCTTTAAATCTTTTTGCCATATCAGGATACTTAGTTTCTATGTAATCTATTACTTCTATGTCTTTCATATTTTCTCTCTATTTAGGGATTGAAGGTACAACAACCATATCGAAGTAGTCGCACCCTTGATTGATAATACAATCTTTGCCTTCAAGTTTTGAATCGACACGAATCTTAAAAACATCACCGTCAGTACGCATCATGCAACCAAGGCATTTACCACTGTTCCAGTTTGCACAATAGTCGCGTGCATCGTTTTTTCCGTAATTTTTCATACAAACAATATAATACTTAATACTATCTTTTGCAAGTATTTAATTATTTTAATTATTTTACTTGACAAATTGCCAAATTAGTCTTATATTGTAACTAAGTGGGGGCTTAACTATTCTTAAATATACTAACTATTCTTAACTAAAGAAAAAAGATATTACTACGTAATATCCAAAAAGAAAAAAAATTGTTACAAAAATATTTTACGATACTAGTAAAAGCTACCACATAGAAAAAAAATACTAAATTTTAAAAAAGGTTCTTGTTTTTAAGATTTATATTTTGTAAGTTATAACGTTGGAAATGTTACATAAAAGGCAAACACATGAAAAAAATACTCTTTGTGGTGGCAATCCTATCAACACTGCTCTTTGCAGCGTTACCAACCTTTACGGTAATTAAGGATATCACTGGAAAAAAACATATTTATTACAAATTACAATACAATAAAGAAAACTATTGCGAAATGCATGAAAAGTATGAACTCGTAGAACTCCGAAAACGTTCTCAAAAACATCATATTGGTACTTATCCTCGAAGAAAACAAAAAACCTCCAAAATGAGGGTAATTTGAGCCAAATAAGACTATATCTATATTCTATCTGTACCCCATGTTTTATAAATAGACATACTAGTACTAAAAAAATAGAGTAAAATTGTGTGTAACTCTTTTCTATGGTTTACCCCACCCCCCTATGTCTAGTTGCAAAATTTGGTTTCCGTTGAAAAAACAATGTAAGGTGCTTCGCTCAGAAAGTTTATAGCGTGGCTCGATTTTTTTTTGCGAGACGAGATTTTTTGCGAGAGGAGAGAGGAAGGGAGACAGCCTCTCACAATATGCAAGAGGCTGTCCGAGAGTGGAAGGGGTTTACTTGGAGACGGCTCCATTAATACGAATTACAACCTCTTGACCATTTAAAGTCATAGGGAATTGCGTTCCGTGATTGTTGATAAGATAGAAGAGTTGCTCTTCTCCTTTGCTCATATCAACTTTAGCCTTTGGATTATCCTCTAGCTTGTTCAACTCCTCTTGAACTTTAGCGTTGAACTGTTCAACAATAGAGCCTAAATCAATCGTAGCTCCTGAGAGGTCATACATTTCCTGTCCGTAGGCTTTTTTCATGCCCTCATTTATGACCTTGTATTCATTGAATTGACTCTGTTTGATTTTACCAGTTACTTTTTTAGTTTCTAGTTTCATGACATTTTCTCCTTTTGTTATTTGTTTAGTTATTGTCATGTATAAGCTTACATATAATATACTTAACATCCTAATTATTTCTTAACTATCATGTATATTTTTTAAGCCTCTCCAAAACTCACATCTTGAGACACATCCACAGCGAGACACCCTATCGAACGAGACACATCAACCATAGAAGAAATATAGAAATATAGAAATCCTGCAGCTCTCAAGTTGGCTATTGCCTCTCTCATTATTTATTCGTAACTTGTCTACAAGTACAATGGAATATTTATACCATAGAGAAATTAACAAGGAGACCAATTTATGAAGAGACAAGAGCTACAAGATAGACGGCTCAAGCTACATAAACAAATAGATTCTCTAGAGCGTGAGATACACGAGATAGAAAATCAGATAGCAAATCTTCCGTCTAGCTTAGAACACTTCGAGATGGAGAAGTCTGGTAGTAAATGGATACTCTATACACCAGTAAAAGACCTAGAGCTAAAGATGGGTTCTCTACAAGACCTAGTCTCTCAGTTCATGGACTTTAGAGAGTATTTCTATAAAAATGATGTTGGTGTAGAGCTATACGACCGAGACAAAAAAATACTAGTAAAAGAATTTTTCAGAGTAATACAATACCTAGAGGATATTGTACCTGATAGAGAGACATCATACAAGAGACAGCGTAGATGGAGACACTATGGTGTAGAGAGACCGAAGCCAACTAAGAAACAAGACCCTAAAACTATGAGACCAATTCTCAGAGAGGAGAAAACATGGTAGACAATGACTACCTAGAGGAACTAGAAGCTCTTAAAAAGGAATATAGAGACCTTGAAGATAAATATAAAGAGGCTTTAAGAGAAATAAAGCGATTAAATATAATGAGACTAACTAAAGAGGAGAAAACATGGTAAAAAAAATCAAGATAGAACCTCCTACATGGGAGACAGCTATGAGAATATATATAAAAGTTCTTGAGCAAAAAAATACTGGAGAGGAAGCAAAGCAGGGAGCGAGAGATGATTTGATGACACTAGCCAGAGATGTAGATAAAATAAATAAGGAGAATAAAAGTGAATAGAGCAGAAATAAAAGAGATGATGGATAGAAAAGAGAGGATGGATATGGTAAAGAAAATAGCAGTTATACGAGAAGCAATAGAAGAGACAAGAAGAAGTAGGAGTGGATATACAATGTTCTCTGCAGTAAAACATGATACAATAATAAAG
>Ga0209193_1001855_pt1 | contig 10380 bp, 10 predicted proteins | sample COGITO_mtgs_1003_FD_185515 | JGI IMG/M metagenome (GOLD analysis project Ga0209193, IMG submission 185515) | Pelagic marine microbial communities from North Sea - COGITO_mtgs_100330 (SPAdes) (version 2) | ecosystem: Environmental > Aquatic > Marine > Epipelagic ... | reverse complement strand
CGACAAACATGCCGCATGCGCAAAGCGATGCTGCGCCACCGAAGGCGAAAAATTCGCCGGTTACTTTGTCCGCGACCTGTAACTTCGCCCCTTAATCCATACTGCAACATGCACGAATGGCCGGTCGGGCACTGTCAGACAAAACGAGCTTGAGACGGGCAGGGTGGTCTCGTAGCCTCTCCGTATGACAAAACACTCCCCATTCAGGTATTTTAAAACGAGCCCTGAGATCATCCGCCTTACGGTATGCTGTTTCCCACCGAGGCCACTCCTGACCGCTTAAGGCGCTACACGGGTTGGGTGTAGGGGACCGATTGGTTGCGTGGGGCTGCCCTAAAGCCACTTCGACTTACGCACCAATTTAAAGCTAAACCGAGCCGCTGCTCTCGCTGAGTGGCGCCAACTATTGAGCGCATAGATTCAGGCTGCGCCAGCAATCCGATGCGAGTTCTCATTCGTCTGACAGCACCCAAAACTGTGCTTAGTTGCAGCTTTCCTATGGGTTCCGGCAAATCATTTGGGTCACAATTGGGTATCTGTTAGATTATCGACGCCAGACATTTTCCCGTCCGCGCTCGTCAATCCGTTGCGCGAGCCCGGCAAACTCCGCCTCCAAGAACTTCTGGAATCGGCGAACCGCCGGCCGCATGGGCCGGTTAATATGCCACAAAAGCCCCAGTTCGCGTTCGGGATGCTCCAGTTTCACCGGCAGGGCGGTGATCGTTTTTGCCGCCCTCTGCATAAACACCACTGAGTATGGCAGCACCGTGAGCGACTCTGAGCCGGCCATGACACTGATAATCGATGCTAAAGACCCCCCCGTGAAGCTGACGCGAAAGTCAGTGATCCCGATGCGTTCCAGGGCGGTCTTCAAATCCGTGTAAAGGGGGCTTCCTGCTGGTGGCGCAATCCATGGGTAGGCAGAGATATCTTCAAACTTGAACGCAGACTTTCGTGCAAGCGGATGTGAAGGGGCACAGGCAATAACATTGCGACCGCGCAAGATGGGTCGGAACGTCAAATGAGACGGAATTTCGCTCGAAACAACAGGACAGATGGCAAGGTCAATGTTACCTACTGAGAGTTGCTCGGAAAGGTCCGCAAGGTAGCCGTAGGTCTGATGGATCGTCACATCAGGAAACGTTCTCTGAAAGGATGCCATCATGTTGGAGATCACGCCGTCCATAAAGATCGGGGTTCCTGCGATTCGAGCAGTTCCGGCTTTCCCACCAGAATAATTGTCGATCGCGGTCTGCGCGGCCAATTCGGCAGCCCCAATAACCCGCCCCTGTTCTGCGAGCGTTTGGCACAACTCTGTCGGTCTCAGGGGCCTTTTACCCTTCTCAAACAGCCGCGACCCCAGACGTTTTTCGAGCATCGCAACGGAGCGCGACACGCTTGGCTGGGACTTGTTCAGGGCGACGGCCCCTTCGCTTAGGCCCCCGCTGTCAATGATCGCTGCAAGCATATGGAGGTGGTTTGGATCAATCTTCATACCATTATGATATATTCTTTGTCAAAAAATCGATCAACACCTAATTCATTGATGTTATTCTGAGCGCGTTACAGATGTGGAGGACGCCGGTGGGGCAATCAGCCCAAAATATACAGACAGCAGTCAGGATCGTTTTCGGAGCGGGGACGCGCAATAGTGTCGCTGCTGAACTGAAACGGCTGGGGTTGTCAAAGGCCCTCGTCCTTGCAACGCCGCAACAATGCGACGCGGCGCTGGAAATTGCCGAGCAACTGGGGCCATTGGCTGCCGGGGTGTTTTGCAAAGCGGCCATGCATACGCCTGTCGATGTGACCGAGGTCGCGATGGCCCATATCGCGGAAACGAATGCGGATTGCATCGTTGCCATCGGCGGCGGGTCCACGACGGGTCTGGGAAAGGCCATCGCCTACCGCACAGACCTGCCGCAAATTGTGATCCCGACCACCTATGCCGGCAGTGAATGCACCCCGATCCTAGGCCAGACCGAGAACGGAGTGAAAACGACTCTCAGCGACGCAAGCGTTTTGCCGGAGGTCATCCTTTATGATGCCGAACTGGTCAAAACATTGCCTGTGGCCATGACAGTGACATCGGCGCTGAACGCTATGGCCCATGCGGCAGAGGCGCTTTATGCAACCGACCGGACGGCAGAGACAACCGCATTGGCCATTGAGGGCCTGAGCGCGTTTGTCGAAGGATTGCCGCGTGTGCTGGACAACCCATCCGATCTTGAATCCCGCGAGGCGACACAACGAGGCGCATGGGCTTGCGGCACCGTTCTAGGGCAAGTCAGCATGGCGCTACACCACAAGCTTTGCCACACGCTTGGCGGGTCCTTTGACCTGCCGCACGCAGAAACGCACGCGATCGTGCTGCCCCACGCCATTGCCTACAATGCCCGCGCCGCCGCTGATGACTTGCGACCGATTTGCGATTTGCTGGGTGGAACCAATGCTGGCACGGCCTTGTACGATTTTGCCAACAAAATGAACGCGCCAACCGCTCTGCGTGATCTCGGCCTCAAAGAAGCTGACCTCGACCGCGCCGCAGATCTGGCCACAACAAAACCCTACCCAAACCCGCAGCCAGTCACGCGCGAGGAAATCCGCACGCTTTTGCAGGCGGCTTGGGCGGGTGAAACGCCACTTCAGTAATCAAGATAAAGTCTGGGAGGACAACATGATCACACGCCGCAAACTTCTCAAATCAACCGCTGCAACAGGGCTGACTCTGGCCGCAAGTGGCCTTGCCGCGCCTGCCTTGACGCAGGGCGCAAAGATCCGGCTGGGCTATGTCAGCCCGCAATCCGGGCCACTAGCTGCATTCTCGGACGCGGACCAGTTTATCATCGACGGGTTCATGACCTCTGAAGCGGGTTCAAATTTCGAGGTGATCGTCAAGGACAGCCAGTCCAACCCAAACCGTGCCACCGAGGTCGCCAAAGAGCTGATCATCGACGACGAGATCGACATGATGCTTGTAGCCTCTACGCCAGAGACGACCAATCCGGTCGCCACGACCTGCGAATCTGAGGAAATCCCCGTGATCTCGACGGTTGCGCCATGGCAGCCTTACTTCATCGGCCAGCAGGGCAATCCGGGCGATCCAGGAAGCTGGCGGCCGTTTGATTTCAGCTTTCACTTCTTCTGGGGGCTTGAGGATGTGATTTCGACCTTCACAGCAATGTGGAACGAGCTCGACACCAACAAATCCGTCGGGGCGATTTTCCCCAATGATGGCGATGGCAATGCCTGGGGTGATCCGAATGTTGGCTTCCCGCCCGTTTTGGACGCGCAGGGCTTCACCCTGACCGATACTGGTCGCTATCAGAACCTGACTGATGATTTCAGTTCTCAGATCAACGCCTTCAAGGCTGCAAATTGCGAGATTGTCACCGGCGTGCCGATCCCACCAGATTTCACCACCTTCTGGACGCAGGCCAAGCAGCAGGGGTTCAACCCCAAGGCGGCCAGCATCGGCAAAGCGATCCTGTTCCCGCAGGCTGTCGAAGCGCTTGGCGATCAGGGGCATAACCTCAGCTCTGAGGTTTGGTGGTCGCCCACCCATCCATTCTCGTCTTCGTTGACGGGGCAATCCGCTGGCGACCTCGCGTCAGGCTACACGACATCGACAGGTAAGCAGTGGACCCAGCCTATCGGCTTTGTGCATGCGTTGTTCGAGATGGCCGCTGACGTGATGGGCCGTGTTGGAGATAGCCGCGATCCTGACGAAGTCGCCTCTGCAATTGCTGCCACACAGCTTTCCTCAATGGTCGGCCGCATTGCATTCGACGGTGCCGGATTGCCGCCGTTTGCCGCCCAGAACGTCGCCAAGACACCCCTTGTCGGTGGGCAGTGGCGCCTGAACGACGGGGCCTATGATCTGGTGATCGTGGACAACTCCGACCACCCGGACATCCCCACGGGCGGCACGATGGAAGAAATTTCCTGACACAGTAGCGGTTTGCGATCCGGTTGACATAAGCCGGATTGCAAACTCTAACGGAATTCAACGGGCCGGCCCACGCCGGTCAAGGAACCCCTTATGTCCATTCTCTCGCTTCAATCGGTTTCCAAAAGCTTCGGCGCGCTGACCGTCACGGACGATGCCAGTTTTAATGTCCCGCAAGGCCAGGCGCTTGGCATCATCGGGCCGAACGGGGCGGGCAAATCGACGCTGTTCAATTTGATCACCGGAAACATCAGGGCCGACAAAGGCAGCATCCACTTTGAGGGGCGCGACGTCACAAAAGTCTCTGCGATGGAACGGTGCCTAACCGGCATCGGGCGGTCATTCCAGATCCCGCAACCGTTTGAAAAACTCACAGTCTACGAAAATCTGCTCGTTGCCGCGACCCATGGGCGCAACCTGTCCGAACGGGATGTGCGCGACGATTGCGCGGATGTGCTGGAACGCACCGAACTCTTGGGCCGTGCGAACACCCCTGCGGGCCAACTGTCGTTACTGGAACGCAAACGCCTTGAACTATCCCGTGCGATGGCGACGCAACCCAAGTTGCTTTTGCTGGACGAGATTGCGGGCGGGCTGACCGAAGGCGAATGTAAGGCGCTGATCGGCACCATCAAGGACATTCACAGCCAAGGCGTCACGATCATCTGGATTGAGCATGTTCTGCACGCGCTCACCTCTGTTGTGGAACGCTTATTGGTGCTCGATTTTGGCAAGGTCATCGGCCTTGGCGACCCGGACGAGATCATGGCCTCGCGCGAAGTGCAGGAAATCTATCTGGGGATCGAAGTCTGATGGCGTTGTTGCAAACACAAAACCTTGTGGCCCACTACGGTGACTTTCAGGCGCTTTTCGGGGTAGATATCGAGCTGGGCGAGGCCGAGACCATCGCGATTATCGGCGCGAACGGGGCGGGCAAGACGACGCTTATGCGGTCTATTTCAGGCGTGCTGTGCAATGACGCCGCCGCCGTGAAATACGACGGCACAGCAATCGGGTCCAAGCCCGCCGACGAGATCATGTCGCAAGGGGTCGCCATGGTGCCCGAGGGTCGCAAGCTGTTCCCGTCGCTATCGGTCGAAGAGAATCTTTTGATCGGCACCTATGGGCGCAAGATCAGCGGGCACTGGAACCTGAACACCGTATACGATCTGTTCCCAATCCTTGGCGAACGCCGCAACAATCCCGGCACGGCCCTTTCGGGCGGACAACAGCAAATGGTCGCGATCGGGCGCGCCTTGATGAGCAACCCGCGCGTGCTGCTCTGTGATGAGATCAGCCTTGGCCTTGCGCCTGTGGTCATCAAAGACATCTACAAAGCGATCCCGCAGATCAAGGCCGCAGGTGCCTCAATGATCGTTGTCGAACAGGATATTGCACAGGCAATGGCCGTTGCCGACCGCGTGTATTGCATGATGGAAGGTCGCGTAACGCTTTCGGGCACGCCTGACAGCCTGTCGCGCGACGATATTCACAACGCATATTTCGGAGCAGGCCATTGATCTGGATCGACACAATCATTCAAGGCATTCTGCTGGGCGGGCTATATGCCCTCTTTGCCTCTGGCCTTAGCCTCGTCTTCGGGATCATGCGGCTGGTCAATCTGGCCCATGGCGATCTGATCGTGATGGCGGCCTATCTGATCCTTGTTCTAGTAACGCTGTTGGGGCTGTCGCCGTTCATTGCTGTCTTCATCGCGATGCCAGTGATGTTCGGGCTGGGATGGGTGCTGCAACGCTATATGCTGAACCGCACGCTTGGCGATGATATCCTGCCGCCGCTTCTGGTGACGTTCGGGCTTTCAATCGCCTTGCAGAACGCGCTACTCGAAGGGTTCTCTGCCGACAGTCAGCGCCTGCCGACGAATGCCCTGACGACCGCCTCGGTCGATGCGGGGCCAATCACGCTGGGGGTGATGCCGCTGCTCACCTTTGCCTCGGCCGTTCTGGTCATTGTCGGGCTAAATCAGCTGTTCTACCGCACTGAACTGGGGCGCGCGTTTCGCGCCACGTCCGATGATGCGACAACCGCCAGCCTGATGGGCATCAAACCTGCCAACATCTTTGCGACGGCCACAGGGATCGCACTGGTCATCGTGACCATCGCAGCACTTTATCTGGGACTGCGCGCGAATTTCGATCCCAATATCGGCCCGGCGCGCCTGATCTATGCGTTCGAGGCCGTCATCATTGGGGGACTTGGATCCCTTTGGGGTACGCTTCTGGGCGGGATCATCATCGGCGTCGCACAAACCGTCGGGGCCGCGATCAATCCTGAATGGCAAATCCTCGCAGGGCATATCGCCTTCCTGATTGTCCTGCTTGTCCGGCCCCGTGGCCTTTTCCCGAGAGCAAATGACTGATGGCTTATTCCGTAACAACCCAAACTCCTGCATCCCGCGTTGCCGCGATCCTGGGTGCGATCCTGATTATCGTCCTGCTCGCGCTTCCCTTCTTTGCCGGGCGCGGCACAATTCAGGACATGTTTTTCATCCTGACGATGCTGGTACTTGCCCAGTTCTGGAACCTGCTTGCGGGCTATGGCGGGCTGGTCAGCATCGGGCAGCAAGCTTTCGTGGGTATGGGCGCTTATGCCCTGTTCGGCGCAGTGATCTTGTGGCGGCTTGATCCCGTGCTATCCATTTTGCTGGCAGGCGTCGCGGCTTTGGTCATTGCGGTACCCACTGCCTTCTTCGCATTTCGCCTGAACGGCGCGTACTTCGCCATCGGCACTTGGGTGATCGCAGAAGTCGTCCGTCTTCTGGCCGCGCAGTGGAAAACGCTGGGAGGCGGTACAGGCACCTCGTTGCCCCGCGATGCAACCCGCGATATGTGGTTTGTGGAGATGATCGAGAACACACTTGGTGTCCGGTCCGCCGCCGCGCGTGATATCCTCGCATATTGGTTGGCGCTGATCCTCGCCATTGCCACCATTGGCGGCATCTACTGGCTGCTGCGCACCCGGCGGGGGCTGGCCTTGGCTGCCGTTCGCGACAATACCGAAGCCGCGAAATCCGTTGGCGTGGACGCGGACCGCATGAAGTGGGTCGTCTTTCTGGCCTCCGCCTTCGGCACCGGTCTCGCGGGTGGTTTGATCTACATGCAGAAGGCGCGGATCAGTCCCGATGCGGCGTTCAGCGTCACCGACTGGACAGCCTACGTCATCTTCATTGTGGTCATCGGAGGGATCGGCACCATTGAAGGCCCCATTATTGGCGTGCTTGTCTTCTTTGCTCTGCAATCGCTGCTGGCTGATTTTGGCAGCTGGTATCTGATAACGCTTGGCGTGCTGGCCATCGTCATCATGCTGGTCGCCCCGCGTGGGCTTTGGGGCCTTTTTTCTGAACGCACGGGCCTGCACCTTTTCCCAATTCGCCGCCGATTAACGGGCGGAAAACTCAAGCTTTCGGAGGAATAATCATGGCAGATATCACAACAGAGGTCCTTGTCATCGGGACGGGTCCCGCAGGGTCTGCAAGTGCGGCACTGCTGTCGAGCTACGACGTCGAGAACATCGTCATCAATCGCTATCACTGGCTGGCCAACACGCCGCGCGCCCATATTACCAACCAGCGCACTATGGAAGTGCTGCGCGACTTGGGAAAAGAGGTGGAAAACGAGGTCTACATCAACGCGATGGACCAAAGCCTGATGGGCGAGAACGTCTTTTGCGAAAGCCTTGCGGGCGAGGAGATCGGGCGGATGAAGTCCTGGGGGACGCATCCTTTGTCCAAGGCCGAACACCTGCTGTCCTCGCCGACCTTCATGAACGACCTGCCGCAAACCTTCATGGAGCCGATCCTGTTCAAGACCGCTTGCAAACGCGGCACCCGTGCGCGGATGAGCACGGAATACAAAAGCCATGTGCAGGACGCCGACGGCGTCACCACAACCTGCCTCGACCGGTTGACCGGCAAAGAGTTCACGATCCACTCCAAGTATCTCATTGGCGCGGATGGAGGCAATTCGCTTGTGGCCGAGAACGAGAACCTGCCGTTTGAGGGCAAGATGGGCGTTGGCGGCTCGATGAACATCTATTTCCGTGCGGACTTGTCAAAATACGTCGCGCATCGGCCTTCGGTACTTTACTGGATCATGCAGCCCGGCGCGGATGTCGGCGGCATCGGCATGGGACTTATCCGGGCGATCCGCCCTTGGAACGAGTGGCTGATTGTCTGGGGCTATGACATCAACGAACCTGCGCCCGACGTGGATCAGAAGATGGCGACAGACGTGGCGCGCCAATTGGTCGGCGACCCAGAGCTGGAGATTGACTTGATCAGCGCAAATACCTGGACCGTGAACGATTCCTATGCGACGCAGATGTCCAAGGGGCGCGTATTCATCATGGGCGATGCCGCACACCGCCACCCGCCGTCCAACGGGCTGGGGTCCAACACCTCCATTCAGGACGCGTTCAATCTGGCATGGAAAATCGCCGCTGTGGTCAAGGGTCAGGCGGGGACAGACCTGCTCGACAGTTACAACGACGAACGTGCCCCTGTCGCCAAGCAGATCGTAACCCGAGCCAACCAATCCATCGGCGAGTTTGGCCCGATCTTTGATGCGCTCGGCATGACCGGCGGCACGGATGTCGAAAAGATCAAGGCGAATATGGATGCCCGCTGCGACAGTACGCCCGAAGCCGAGGCGCAGCGCGATGCCCTCAACGCCGCGATCGCGTTCAAGAAATACGAGTTTGACGCGCATGGTGTTGAAATGAACCAACGTTATGCGTCCAATGCCACCGTTACGGATGGACAGATCGAACCAGATTTCGCGCTTGATGCAGACCTACACTACCAGCCAACCACTTGGCCGGGCGCGCGTATTCCGCATGTTTGGCTTTTTGACGATCAGGGCGGAAAACACTCCACGCTTGATCTGGCGGGCGGCGGGGCCTTTACGCTGTTCACCGGTCTAGGCGGCAAAGCATGGGCCGAAGCAGCTGACAGGGTCGCCGCTGACCTTGGCATCAAACTGCACGCTCATGTCATTGGCCCGCGGCAGACATATGTGGACCATACCGGCGATTGGGCCCGTGCGCGCGAGGTTGGAGACTCCGGCTGTATACTGACACGTCCGGACCAACACGTCTGTTGGCGGAGCGATGCGGTCGCGGAAGATACCGCAGCGGAACTCACCCGCGTTCTTTCAAAAATTCTGGCCCGATAGGAGGTGATGATGTCCAATCAAGAACAAGGCTATTTTACCGAAGAAAACTCAGCCGATGTCGTTGTCAGCCAGATCGCCGAAACTACAGAACCAAGGCTCGCAGAGGTTATAGAAGCTGTAACCCGCCACCTGCACGCCGCAGTCAAGGAAATCGAACCGACACAAGAAGAGTGGTTGGCCGCCATCATGTTCTTGACGAAAACAGGTCAGATGTCTGATGACTGGCGTCAGGAGTTTATTCTTCTCAGCGACATATTCGGTGTATCGATGCTGGTCGATGCCATTAACAACCGAAAACCAAGCGGTGCATCAGAATCCACGGTCCTTGGTCCATTTCACGTACCTGATGTTCCGGAATTGCCCATGGGAGCCAATATTTGCCTTGATGGCAAGGGTGAGCCGATGCTGATCAAGGGCCGCATCTTGAATACCGATGGCGAACCCATCGAAGGCGCGAAAATCGACGTCTGGCAGACCAACGATGACGGCTTCTATGACGTTCAGCAAAAGGGCATTCAGCCTGATTTCAATCTGCGAGGCGTCTTCCGCACCGGCATTGACGGAACCTATACATTCTGGGGCGCGAAGCCACGCTTCTACCCGATCCCAGATGATGGCCCGGTCGGAAAGTTGCTTGGAAGCCTTGGCCGCCATCCTTATCGTCCGGCGCACTTGCACTACATCCTTGAAGCTGAGGGTTATCAGACACTTATCACGCACATATTTGATCCTGACGACGAGTACATCCGATCGGACGCTGTTTTCGGCGTAAAAGAAAGTCTGCTCGCCAAGTTTGAGCTGATTGAAGATCCAACACGGATCAGTGAAGAAGGAGCAGAAGGGCCCTTCTATGAGGTGATCCATGACTTTGTTCTGGCACCGGTATCATGAGTAATCCGTGCATCATTTGCGTAGCAATAACTGGCAGCTTGCCGCGTAAATCATACCGATTGATGTGCCCATCTGTATGGCAAGCGCATGTATATCCATCCCATCGTTGAGTAGGGCAAAGGTCGCATAGGTGTGGCGTAGGCTGTAAAGCGTGCGGTTCTGGTTCGTACGTGGACACGTAATCAGCCCTGCGTCTGTGACGAACTTGCGGAAGGTTTGGTGAATGTTCTTGGATACTGTCCCATCAGACAGTCTGAACACGGGTAAATCAATGCGCTGCTTGAGTAGGTCCTCAAAGGGAATATGCCGTATGTCCTCGGACGGCACTGTCAGACAAATCTAACTTGAGAC
>Ga0209193_1001852_pt1 | contig 10399 bp, 5 predicted proteins | sample COGITO_mtgs_1003_FD_185515 | JGI IMG/M metagenome (GOLD analysis project Ga0209193, IMG submission 185515) | Pelagic marine microbial communities from North Sea - COGITO_mtgs_100330 (SPAdes) (version 2) | ecosystem: Environmental > Aquatic > Marine > Epipelagic ... | reverse complement strand
CCACTGGAGCTGTTGTAGTACATATCTCTTGGAATGAGTTTCTAACCACCGTAGTCGTAATGGTAGCACCTGTAGTACAGTCTGTAGTAGTAAATACAGCACCATCAGTGCCGCCATTTATTTGATAAGTATTACATGTAGTAGATACCGCAAAACTAATAGGATTATTACTAACAGGTATCTTTAAATCTATAGCATCACCTACCGTAAGCTCAATAGCTGGCTGAGTAATAACTGGTACAGCAACCTCCGCACATGAGGAACAACTACCTACCGTTAATACCACTCCCTCATCATTAACAACAGCATAATTAGTTGTTGGGGCTGTCCCTATTCTGTGGAATGCATTGTTACCATCATAAGGTGTCAATCCACTAAGTTCATCATATATAATATCCCCTACCACAGGTAATGCAGCAGCTCCTGAGTGATACCTAGTATCTGGAGATGTAGTAGCCGCACAAACACTAGTTAGCGTGTCATCCGTGGTATCTATAGCAAATGATTGTAGCGTACTCGCTGCTGCTTGAGCTGTAAATGCGCCACCGCCAGAGGCTATAATCTCTATATTACCAGGTAGTAATTCATTCTTAAAGAAAGTAATATCTGTAACCCCAACCACATCTATAGCCTGACCTACTATCCTGTCGTTCCACTTAACAAAGAAAGTATTTGTCCCTGAAGGTGTACACCTAACATTTACGTTCCCTCTTCTATTGGTATAATCAGCGATTGAATTAACCGTACCTGCAATAGATGCACTACTTGTAAGTGTAGCAGGTGGTGTAATGTTATTTCTGTAGTCATATATTAGATACAAGAACTTCTCATTAGATGGTCTAGCGAAAGTAAATGAGCCCTCATAGTTACTACCTACGATAGCAGGTGTTGTAGCTGTTGATAGTAATATTAATGTCTTAACATCTGCCTCTGAGTACTCCACATCAGTAACTAAATACCTGAGTGAGTTTCCAAAGTTAGGATTAAAAGGCTTTATGGTATCTGTACCTGTCACCCCTGCTTTTAGTGTTACTGTATCTCCAGCAACAGGGATAGAGTCTACACCCTCAAAAGAATTAAAACCATTATCTAAAGCAAAAGCGTTTTTAGTAAGTGCTACCCCGTCAAAGTCAATATCACCACCCGTAGTGTTGCTAGTAAAGTCATACTTCTGATTAGCTATCAATCCTCCATCTACACTATTACCAATAACTATTACCTTTCTATCTATTGGTAGGGTAGCGTACTGAATTACAGTAAAAGGATAGCTCACACCACATGCAGTAAATGTAACGGTTACACTCCTGTTAGAGCCTGTAGCGTTAGCCGCATAGGTGAAGTTTAAGAACTCTGAATCCTCACCTGAGTATGGTGTTGCTTGGGTATTAACCGTAAGCCATGTAGCTCCTACCCACGCCACGGTCCACTCTGTATTAGATATTACCGTCCATACATCGGTATTAGCGGCATTACCTATTGTTAGTCCTCCTGATGGTGGCTTCACACTGAAATCACATGGAGGGTTTAATGTGTCGTTATTGGCTAGTACGTATCTCTCTTTAAATGGGTCTATAGCTCCTATCTTCTGAGTTCTACTGTTAGATATGAACAACTCCTTGAAGTAATTTCTCATGCCTTGAGATGATATCTCAAACATTCCGTTAGAGCCTAACCTCATTACCGCACCTCGTCTAGAGTCTGTAAAGTACATATCATTACCCCACGTAGCAAAGCTCTCTGGGTTTTCACTTATACCATACTCACCTGTGAAGGTAACTTGAGTTCCTAACACCTCTGGTATAGATGCTACCACGCCACCACCTACTGAATCACTTAGTAGGTTCTTACCGTATAGTATCTTAGATACCTTATTCTCTTGAAAGGCTACTAAGTCTGTATCTCTTGCGTGTAGCTTCTGAATAGAACCAAAGAACTTATCAATGTACTTAAAGTTAGCTAAGGATAGATTAAACTCATTTAGGTTGTTTATCCCTGTGTTCTCTCTATATATACCGCTATATGTAATAGCCTCCTCTACTCGCTGTTGCTTATAATCCTCTATCACAGAGCTTACTCTTGGAGAGTAGGCTAGTGCTGGTGCGTTGAAGTCACCACGTATTCTAAGCCCCTCTACACCATTGCCAAAGCAATAGGCGTTGTACATACTGTTCTCTCTATCTGAAGCTGTGGATGATAGTGTAGTAGTATTTAAACTCACCGTAGCTGGAGAGTTACTCGATAAACTCTGATTAGAAACATTACCCTGATGAGCACCATTAATAATATCAAGTGTATCACTAAGCTCGTAGTATATATCCGCAGGATTCTCTATAGGAGTAGTCTCAAAAACATTAGCCTGTTCTTGTTGTATTATTTCAAAAAATACGTTTATTTCTGGAGCTCCATCACAACTAGTTAAATTAGCACTTGAACCAGTACTAAGTGGTTGGGCTGAGCCTCTTATCATCATCCAAATAGGTTGAGTGGCTAAATATTCACTCCAACTAAGACCTCCAGGAGCTGTAGCATCTGGAATGGTGAGAGTAAATGTTTTTTGATAAATACTATTACTATCACTACATCCTGATGTTGATGCATTATTGAAACTAAACCCTCGTCTGAAAAATACATTAGCAGCTCCTAGTTGATTTTGAAATTGAGAAGATATGGTTCCTAAAGATTGCTGTAAAGCAGTGGGTTGACCTAATTGTTTAAATTGTTTATAAGCACCACTTTCCCAGAACCACTCCTCTATATTTAAGTAGTCTCTAGGAGATATAAATTCATTTTCTTCTAATGAAAAATCTGTAACATTTATCTTTATTCTAGCTCCTGCTTTTATAGGTCTGTCAATAATTGGTTGAGCATATTGAGCTTGAGGCAATCCTGTTATAGCATTTCCTTGGTCGTCTTTCCAAAAATTTTCACCCTGAACAATAGCGGTGTGATAAGTGTTTTCTTGAGATTGTTGGTTGTATTCCCATTTATTCTTAACACCTCCAAGAGTAGAACCACTTCCACCTCCTTGAACTTCATGTATGTTAACAATCCAATAATCCCCTACTTTATAACCTAAGGTAGTAGGAAAAGTAAAGCTATAAATCACAAGCCCACTTGTAGAGGAATAATTTACTTCTTGTAAAGAGGTGGTTATATCAGTATCTGACTTTAAAGGAACGTAGCCCCCTCCAGTAGAGTTTAACTCAAATTTATCTACCCTGTATCTATTTACTCCTGAAGAACTTGGATTTGTTATTATAATTTTTAACCTAAAATCATTATTAAATTGAGGTGTAAATCCGAATTGAGGTATTATATAATTATTACTGGTAGAACCCCCATAATATATTGGGTAATTAACCACACCAACTCCAGCACCTACAGCCGAATCTAACCCTCTAATATAAGGAATTGATTTCCAGTCGCCATTAACATCTTCATAAACAGAGCCCCTACCTGTGTTGTTGTAGTTTTCTTCAAATAAATCACTTCCATTAAATAATGCAGTATCATCTATTTTTAACTTAAAATATAAACCATCTGGTTGAGAAAGTCCATTGTCTAAAAAATTTTCTGGTTGAGACTGAACATCTAGTACCTTGTATTGTTGATTACTCTCACTAGCTACTCCTGCCTCTGTTTTAAGTATTACATAGCTCCCAATAGGCACCTTATCCACCTCTGATTGGTCTATTTGAAACCAGGTATATATATCATCTTTTGCATACCACAACACAAAAATATTATAATAATTACCCTTAGGTTGTTTAATAAATATTCTATATTTCTTAGCAAATGCAGGGGCTTCGTTATTTATTTCAACCCTAATATCGTTAGCCTCATCAGATAAATCTGGTGTAATGTTAATAGTATTATTAGGAGATGTTAGTACCGTAGTCATTCGGCTGTATTCATCTAAATATACCAAACCTATCTCATAATCCCTGTCACTCCTAAATGTAGGCAGTGGTGTGCCAGAAACCGCTGTTGACTGTATCTCTAAGCTGTAGTCTATATCTATAGGTTTACCTGATGAATCAATGATGTCATAAAACTGAACATAGTTGCCATAAGCAATCCTACTACCTATAAGCTCCTGTGCTTTTGCTTTTAATGGTACATTGTCAAATAGTCTTGTAATCTCATCAGGAGGAAGTACTGTATACACCTTACTATTGTCAAAGGTGTTGGTAAATCTTCCGTTAACATCAATACCCAAGGATGGATTAGTAAGGATGTCTTCTATAGTAAATGACTCAATAACATTAATGTTGGTGCCAGCCGTATCTCTAAATAACAACTGAACCTCTTTTATTCTAGGGTCTGGAACCCAAGCACCACCTGATAATTCCCCGTTGATGTAGTAATCTACACTAACCTCATTATAACTATTAGTCATAGATGAAAAAGAATCATCACCAATTACATATAAAAAAGGTGACGGCTCAAATGCTGTAGATGAGAATGGAGATATAGCACTATACTCATCGTTCTCGTACTTATATCTACAGGCAAACTGTAGGAACTTATACTTTAAGTTATTCTCCTGGAACTGTATAGCTGAATTAGTTAATGTTATGTTTGGTGAGTTTAACGCTGGCTTTACAATAACCGATATGTCATCCTCAATAAATCCATCAGTAGAATAATACTTAGCTACATTTAATCGTCTTGGTGGGTTTATATTATCTGTCCAAAACAACAAACCATCTATAATATTAACACCAGTAATTAAATAACTGGGGTTGAATTTTAGTATTCTATTCTTAGTGTCTTTAAGTAGAACTGTAGTTACACCATTAATCTCATTATATTTAAGTACATAATCAAAATCAGTGTCAGCAACAAACCAGTAGATATTATTATTAGCCTCATCAGCTACAGCACCTATAGTCTTAGCGTTAGCGGTAAAGGTTTGATTAGATACATTGGTATTACCTTTTATGTTCTCTAATGCACCAACACCTGCACCTTCAGATGCAGACACTTCGACATTCAACGCATCTCGATACTGACCGTCTGGAATCAGACGTTCATCAAGACCTTTGTTCATAATACCTTTTATGAAACTTTTAATTAACCTCATTTAATCCACTTATCTCTGCCTCTTAGAGTCATCAATAATCTCCCAGAGTGCATATTGCTTAATCTAATCTTAGCGTTTCTAAGTTTAGCCATTTTCTCTTTCTTAGCTCTCCTTACCACATATTCCTGGGTGTCTATCTTATTATCTAAAATAGCCCATCTAACGTAGCTATATATGTAGTCCTCTGCTAATTTATTAATTGTAACCGAATCATCATCACCATTCTCCATACCATCAGATACATACTCTAGTACTATAGACTGAGCATTAACACCTGAGCTGAAGTTAATAACACCTGATTGTTTATTAATTCTAAAGCTATCGTTTACATTAGCCTTAGAGGTATCTAACCCGTAGTATCCACCTATTCCATAGCTAAAATACCAGCTTCCATCTACACACCAACCCCACTGTCCATATCTTAAACCTGAATCTAAAAATTGTTGCTTAGGTAGTCCAGCTAATCTATCCCTATCTAATTGAGATAGCTCCTCCTCTAATACCTCACCATTCTGGTCGAATAATAAATTACCATTATTATCCTTTAGGTATTCAGTAGCGTAGTTAATCTGACTGTTCTCATGTAGGGGAAATAATATACCATCCTTCTCTACCGATATACGTACATAGTTTACGTAGTCAGGTGGTAATACAAACCTTAAGTCATCACCAACAGATTGCTGTAATACCTTTATGTTCCTTAATGCATCGTAGTTAATCTCTTGGATGCCTCTCTTGGCGTGAAACAATACGTTATACCTAGTCACATTATTAACCAACTTATCATCACCTACATACATTAACATAAAATTATTAACGATATCCTTTAGTGATACGTATTGGTACTCTCCCCAGTTTGCATTCTGAGGTACTGTACCTGAGTTGGTGTAGTATTGATAGTTAGTTATGTATGCCATTATGTTTCTTTTTGGTCGTTAATAGCTTCCTCTTGTGATGCAAATGCTGTTACAGCTGCTTCTCTAATATTAACACCAGCGTACTCCAGTATCTTAAAGACCAGAGTATCTTGGTCTGAAAGAGGTAACTCAAAGTCTTGGTAATCGGCAGCTGACTGATTAAATACAGGTGAGCCAGATACTGTGTTATAGGTCCACTTAGGGTCAGATGGATAGCGTACATATAGAACATCTATATTGTTTATTATGGTTGATGGATATACTATTATTGAATTACCTGGTGAGGTGGGTGTTGGTGTTGAATTACTAGCACCTGTTAAGTAATACGCAGGGTATGTAGTAGTTGGAGCTGTAATGTTTGACATTACCAGCTGGTTTATTTTATTCTGGTTAACTCTCTCTACCTCAGTAGTAGTGTTATAATAAACCACGTTTAATGTGTACCAGTCTGTAGGTAGTGTAAAAGATGTTGTTCCACCAACATAAGTAAGTCCTGTTGATTTCTTGGTAAATAAATCTATAACCTCCGCTAGTTGCTTAGGGATATCTGCATAACCACTATTAGATAATCGCTTATTCTGTAGGTTTAATGCATTCTTGTAATCATAGAAATATTCCTCGAATAGCTCAAGTTGAGCCTGCTTTGCAAACAGGTTAAACTCTTCAGGAGTTACGTAGCCATTATTATCCTTATTAAGGATTGCCATGACTGTATTTCTAACCTCATTAATCATTTAAAATTTCTTTGATACAAAGATAAAGAAAAAAAAGGGACTTGTTGTTTTTTAAGGAAGTATAAAAAAAGAGGACCTATAAAAAGTCCTCTTAATTAAATTCACTAAAGCTTTTACTTAAGCAATAGCAATACCACTCACAGCTTTACTAGGAGCTACTGTTTCAACTACGTTTTGCCACATGCTTTGATGAGCAGCTACAACCGCATTTTGAATATCATCTCTCATTTGAAATCCACTAGATTGGGTAGCGTGAGTAATTGTAACTACATCTTGAGCAGCTGCACCTCCGTAAACAATAGTAACAGTAGTAGTACTTGCTTGCTCAATTAACTTAATGTTGTCAGCAGAAACAAGTTGATTTCCTTCACTTGTAACTGGAATACTTAAAAATTTTGCCATTTTAAAAAATTTTATGGGTTTATAAAGTACAAAGGTAATAAAAAAAAGGGACTCGAAAGCCCCTTCTTTTAACCAATAAACATAACATGAATTATGAATAACAAACACTTACCTATACGTAAGTTCTTTTAAAAGGTTACGTTTTACTTTAACTTTTTTTCTAACATCTTCATTACCTCTATTCCCTCATCTGTTTGAAGGTATGAAGCTAATGCAGATACTGGCTCTTCCCCAAAAGGAACAGTCATCATCTTTTTCTTATTATCCTTTAAATTAAAGTAAATATCCCTCTTATTGTTTCTTAAGGCTACTAAACCATTACTTAATGATTTTTGAGCTAAATCCTGAAGCTGTAACATTGGGTCATCCAACATCTCTAAAAACTCTACAGGATTGTTTCTAGCGTATAAACGCACATCTCTTTTTAATTCAGCACTACTTAGCTTATCAGCTCTTGAACCCATAAGCACCCTAGCAATTGATTCAGCCATCTCAATAGACATTTCCTTAGCCGCAATCTCTGCATCTAATTCAATATCCATAGATGCAACATCATCAGAGGCTTCTCTCTCTGTATTTACCTCCTCAAAGATTGTTCCAAATCCTGGGTGTAAATTTAAGAACCATTGTAGTACTGGATTGTTTTTTGGAACCGTTAAAAAACCATCCTCGAAAACTACAGGCTCTAATATAGCATTATTATCCTGTTCATCCTCAAATGGGGTTTTTTGATTTCTAGCATATCGTAAAGCTCTATTTACTTGTTTCTCTTCATCGAAATGCATTAATGGGTATCTTCCTGTGTTTCTGGAAGCCAACATAAAACTAAGCGGAGTAGTTTTAGTTTTTAGAATATAAATTCTGTCTTTTAATTGTAATTTCATTTTATTTAATTTTAAATTTTAAAAAAAAGGGGAGGAATTAACCTCCCCTGTATTATTTATTCTTCTTAACTCTTAAAGATAAAGAAGTTGTTTGCACCTAATGTACAAAGTGCTCTTTCAGAAAGAAAGTTTACTTCCATTCTATCCAAATCACTTGTAGCAGCACCGCCAGCAGAACCTGTTATCCAAGTTTTGTAACGTCTGTCTTCAGTCTCAGAAGCTCTGTATCTAACGTGTAAGAAAGGTCTACGAGCATTTTTACCCATAACCTGGTCGTATACATTAGTAGAACCAGCTGGTACTAATACACCATTTACCGCACCTCCTGTTAAACCACCTCTTAAGGTAGCATCATTAAGGTATTTCCAGTCAGACTTGTAGAACTCATATCCTCTTTTGAATCCTGAGAATCCAAGGTTAAGTGCCATTTCTTCGTCATTGTCAAACAATCCGTAAGAAGTACCACCTGCACCGTAAGAGTTTTGAGCAGCTAACATGTCATCAATATCAAATCCCATTTGTCTGTTAACAAAAAGAACATTCTCTTGAATCGCACCTTGCTTATCTAATCTCTGGATGATAGCATCAAAATCAGCTAACGCTGTTGGATTACCACCAGACCAAACATTTCCTCTGTTTTCTATAGTGTGGAACATACCATCTGTCCCTGCATCCGTTGCACCTGGAGCTGGAGATAAGTTTGCCAATGCTCCTGAAGCTGCCGCTGCTGGAACACCTTCTACCATAGCCATTTCTAAGTAGTCGTCATATCTTAGACGAGTCTCGTGCTCAGACTTGATGTACCAAAGGTATCCATCTGCACCATTTTCTGATGTTACTTCAACCCAACCAATTTGAGCCATATCAGAACCAGCAACAACGTACTTGTCTTTTATGATAATTGGTTTGTTGTCAAAGATTACAGGGTCAGCCTCTAAAGAACCAACCATTCCAGCTGAACCTTTTCTAAACTCTGAACCATATACAAAAGATGTAATTGTACCAGCATTGAATCCAACTGCTTGAGCCGCTTCATAGTATGCTACTTCAAAAGAATCTACTGTACCAGCTACAGTGTCAGCTCCTACAGCTGTTACAATAGCTTTATTTGATACGGTAGCTCCTGCACCCTCTAATGATAATAAAAGAGTTTGTCCTACTCTAAAGTTACACGCTACTGCACCAGCAGTAATATAAGGAACAGCAGTCGATGCTGTAGCTCCATCTCCTTGAGTTGTCGTACATCCTTCATATTTTGTATGTAATCTTCCTTGCTCTTCCCATTTAATAAGGTCAGAGTTTGTTGGCATTTCTGCCCCTACCATTCTTAAGAAAGCGTTGATAGACCTGTTTCCATATCTCTCAAATTCTCTTTCGTAAGTATCTGGTAGATATTGACTTAAAAAATCAAAGTTATTAATATAATTACTAGGTAACGTTGATTTACTTGATGATGGTGTTAACGCTGGTTGTCCAGCTGCACCTGTTATAGCTCCTGCCATTTTTTTTAGTTTTTAATAGTTATTTTTTTTTACTTCTTATTCGTAGCTTACCCGAACCTCTTTCTTCACTCATAGCAGTAACTTTAAAACCTCCCTTAGATACACTCTCTGATGCTTTTCTAACTGGCATGTCTACATTTTTAGACTCCCTAGTTACATCACCGATTGCATCTGATTGACCTTGCTCGTAAAAATACTTCGCAAAAGCCTCAGGATTCATCGCTACTGATAGAGCTCTGTGATACGCATTAGCATCCTTTAAGTAACCGTCCTCATTAACATGACTGCTAATAAAGTTAGTAACATCAGACTGAGCTTTCTTTAGTTGCTCTGGATTACCAGGCTTATAAGTTAACTCCCTCTCTCCTACCTTAAATTCAAAACCTTTGAACTCATCAGAGAATAGTTTGTTAGTCTTATCTAAAAAGTACTCCTGTCTTTTTAAATTTTGCTGCTGCGAATCTTTAGATTCTTCAGCATATTTCTTGTAAGCATTGTAGTTTTCTTTCTCCCCTTCTGGAACAAAATCACTACTTGACTCAAGCGGTAATTTATACAGTTCCTTCTGTTTGTTAAAATACTCCTTTGCTTTTACAAGCTCTTCTTTCTTGGCGATTTTAGTCTTTCTAATCTCCGACTCCTCATCTATTTCTTCATCGTAACCAAATCTTTCCTCTAACTCAAACGCAATATCGTCAGAATCTAGGTGTGTTTTGGTTTCAGACCAATAATCAGCCAAGAGGCTGTCTGGGTTAGCTTTATCAAAATCTTTGTTTAACTTAACAAAGTCATTGATTCCCCTTCCAGTTTCTTTTTTAAACTTTAAGAAAGTAGAGACATCATCTGGAAGCTCCTCATTACTTTCTCTCTGCTC
>Ga0209193_1001843_pt1 | contig 10420 bp, 5 predicted proteins | sample COGITO_mtgs_1003_FD_185515 | JGI IMG/M metagenome (GOLD analysis project Ga0209193, IMG submission 185515) | Pelagic marine microbial communities from North Sea - COGITO_mtgs_100330 (SPAdes) (version 2) | ecosystem: Environmental > Aquatic > Marine > Epipelagic ... | reverse complement strand
ACAGGTAATGTAGTATTATCAACAGCAATTCAACCTAATAGTGTTGCTCTTGCTACAGATACTACAGGAGATTTTGTTCAGTCCATTACTGGAACGACAAATGAAGTAACAGTATCGGCAACTTCTGGAGAAAATTCTACACCTCAAATTGGACTTCCTAATGACGTAACTATTGGACAAGATTTAACTGTTACTAGAAATATAGATGTAGATGGTCATACCGAACTTGATGATGTAAATGTATCTGGAGCACTTACTGCCACATCATTAAATGTAACTGATAAGTTAACTACCACTGGAATTGGTATATCTATTGCGAATGGTGCCGGAAATACTGCATATATCGAAGGTCCATCAGAAATTTGGATTGATCCCCATCCATTTGGTGTCGGCACAACATCCGGGTCTGTTAGAATTAGGGGTGATTTATATGTAGATGGAACAGAGTTTATTGTTGATGTAGATAAAATAGAACTTGGTGATTTTAATATTGGAATTGCATCGACAGTATCAACAAACTCATTACTTGATGGTGCCGGACTTGGTATTGGTGCTACAGGCATTAGAAAAACAATTACATGGAATAATTCAACATCTGCATTGATGTCAAGTGAAAATTGGAATCTAGCATCAGGTAAACATTATGAAATTGCTGGAACTGATGTTTTAACTTCTGATACTCTTGGTAGTGGTATTATTAACTCTTCATTAACGAGTGTTGGAACATTAGGAGCACTTACAGTCTCTGGGAATGTGAATGCAAATGGTAATATTATAGGTGATGATGCTACTAATATTTCCGGAATCAATAGTGTAACGGCAACATCATTTTATGGTTCTGGTGCCAACTTAACATCAATTCCTAATGGAGCACTAACAAACTCTAGTATTGCTATTGGTGGTGTAACTCTCAATTTAGGTGATACTGATGCTACACCGGCATTTAATTTAAGTGATGCTACTGATTATCCCACTTCTAGTTTAGATGGAACCATAACTAATGCTCAATTAGCAGGTTCTATTGCGAATGATAAGTTAACAAACTCCAGTATTGCTATCGGTGGTGTAACACTTAACTTAGGTGATACTGATGCTACTCCAGCATTTGACTTGAGTGATGCTACTGCTTATCCATTTACTTCACTGACAGGTATCACTACTGAAATTGTAGGTGATACCACTCCACAACTTGGTGGTAACTTAGATCTTAATAGTAATAACATAACCGGAACAGGTGGTATTAATGTCTCCGGTGTAATAACGGCAACTACTTTTAGTGGTAATTTACCGACAACAGATCTCACCGGAACCATAACAAATGACCAGTTAGCAGGATCTATTGCGAATGGTAAGTTAGTAAATTCTAGTATCGCTATTGGTGGCGTAACACTTAACTTAGGTGACACTGATGCTACTCCAGCATTTGACCTTTCTGATGCTACTTCTTATCCTTATACATCATTAACGGGTATCACTACCGAAATTGTAGGTGATACAACACCACAACTTGGAGGAAATTTAGATGTTAATAATAACAACATAACTGGAACTGGTAATATTAATATTACTGGTGTTATAACTGCCACTACTTTTAGTGGTAATTTACCGACAACAGATCTCACTGGAACCATAACTAATGCTCAGTTAGCAGGTTCTATTGCTAATGATAAGTTAGCAAACGATAGTGTCTCATTTGGTGGTATAAGTCTTGCTCTTGGTGCAACAGATGCTACTCCAGCATTTGACCTTTCTGATGCTACTAACTACCCAACATCAAGTCTCAGTGGAACCATAACTAATGCTCAACTTGATGGTTCTATTGCGAATGATAAGTTAGCAAACGATAGTGTCTCATTTGGTGGTATAAGTCTTGCTCTTGGTGGTACTGATGCTACTCCAGCATTTAACTTAAGTGATGCTACTGCTTATCCTTATACTAGTCTTACTGGTATTACCACGGAAATTATAGGTGATGCCACTCCACAGCTAGGTGGAAACTTAGACATTAATGGTAAATTCATCACCGGCACAGGTGGCATCAATGTTTCTGGTGTCATAACTGCCACATCATTCACTGGTTCTGGGTCAGCATTAACTGGACTAACTGGTGCATCTGCCGCAACTTATGGAGATGCATCTAATGTTGCTCAAATTGTAGTCAATTCTGACGGAAAAATTACTGGTATTAGTGAAGTTACTATCTCCGGAGGAGGAGGTAGTAGTGGTATTAGTTCGGTTGGAATTCAATCTGGAGGAACACCTGTTGGTGCCGGTGCCACATTAATGAATTTTGTTGGAACTGGTATCACTATGAGTGCTACTGGAGGTTTGATTGATATACACATTCCAGTTGCAACAAGAACAACCACAAGAACAGTTGCAACAAATGCCCAAACCACATTTTCTGTCAATTATACAGTTGGATATGTTGATGTTTATTTAAATGGTTCAAAACTTGACATCAATGAATTTACCGCAACTAACGGGACAAGTGTAGTTTTAGGGACCGGAGCATCTACTGATGATATTGTCGAAATCGTTGCTCAAAATGTAACGGCAGCAGTGGATTTAAATGGTCTTGCAAATGTTGTTGATGATACTTCTCCACAACTAGGTGGAAACTTAGATGTTAATAATAAATTCATCACTGGAACAGGTGGTATTAATGTTACAGGTATTGTTACGGCAACATCATTCGTTGGTTCTTCTGCCGTTGTGGGTTCTGGAGTTACTCTCAATTCTAGTGGTCTTAATGTTACTGGTGTTGTAACTGCAACGAGTTTTGTTGGTAATATAACTGGAGATGTAACTGGTAATGCAGATACGGCAACCACAGCAACTACTGCAACTACAGCAACCACAGCAACTAATACTACAGTTGCCGATGAAAGTTCTGATACTTCATGTTTCCCACTATTTGTTACTGCGGCAACTGGAAATTTACCACCTAAATCTGGTTCAAATTTAACTTTTGATTCTTCTGCTGGTATTTTGGGAGCAACTACATTTGCAGGTAATGTAGATCTTTCTGGTTTACTGAAAGAAGGAGTCAATATAACTGCAGGTAAATTAAGTGCCAATACGAATATTGATCTTGCGAATGGAATGGTCCATTTATTTACTACAACAGAAACTGCAACTGCAACACCAAATATAAGAGTAGATGGATCAACATCTCTTAATGCTTCCATGAGTATTGGTGAGGCAATAACTGTTGTTGTAATTATAACTGCTGCGGCCGCAGGATATTCTGCTCAATTAACAATTGATAGTGGTCCTGCTACTGAAGAATGGTTGGGTGGTTCTGCCCCAAGTACTGGTGGATCGGGTGGATATGATGTTTATACATATAGTATAATTAAAACCGCAGATGCGACATTTGTTGTGCTCGCAAACTTAGTTAACTTCGCATAATATTATGACACCACCATTAACATTGATAGGAATGTCCGGTCCAATTAGTTACTTAATCAGTGGAGGAGGAGCAGAACCTGGACAGCAATTATTCACTTCTACTGGAACTACAAATTGGGTTGTTCCTGCAGGAGTTACCTCCATTTCTGCAGTATGTGTAGGTGGTGGTGGAGGAGCAGGTGGAACCGGTGATTGTACTGCTGCAACTAATGGATGGGCAGGAGGTGGAGGAGGAGGTGGAGGTCTTGCTTATGCAATATCAATTGCCGTAACTCCTGGTGAAACATTAACTGTTATTATTGGTGCCGGTGGAGTAGGTGGAAGAGCAGGAGGGGGAACTAGTTCAACGCAATGTGCTCGCGATGGTTCTAATGGTTCAAATACGGAAATAAAAAGAGGTAGTACTGTTCTTTTAAGAGGTGGATTTGGTGGTGGAGGATCAATGGGATCTGTCTCTGGAGGCACAGCGCAATCCAATACAGGAGGAAGTTCAGGAACAGGAAATCAAGGAACAGAAGCAGATGGTGGTGGTAATGGTGGAGTAGGTGGAAGAGCTTCGAGAAACCTTTCTGGAGGTGCTGGTGGTGGAGCTGCTGGATATAGTGGTGATGGTGGAAGAGGAAGAGATGGAAATACTAATGTAATACAAACAGGAACTTCTGATGGAGCTGGAGGTGGTGGATCAGGTGGTACTACATCGTCAAGCTCCTGCGGTGGAGGTGGTGGAGTAGGTGTGGTTGCAGCAGGAAGTTCTGGTGTTACTCCTGGTGCTGGAGCAGGTGGAAATGGTGGATCAGGAGGAGCTAATGGTAGTGTCGGCAATAGTGCCTCTACTGGAGGATTGTATGGTGGTGGTGGTGGATCTGATGATGATGATCCTTCAACACAAGGTGGTGGAGGTGCAAATGGAGCTGCAAGAATTATCTGGGGTGTAGATAGAGCTTATCCATCAACTAATACAGAAGATGTATAAACGATTAATCTAAATACTTATAAAATATGAATTATGGGAAAGACTAGAAATACTGGCGATATATCTGCTGAAAATATTATAAGTGTTGATATCAGCAATGACAGAGTGGGTATAAAATCAACTACGCCATCTTATACGATTGATGTAGGTGGAGATATTAACTTTTCCGGAACATTGTATCAAGCTGGACAAGAATTTACTGATGGAGGAAAAGCAATTATCATGTCAATGCTATTTTAAAGGAGAAAATTAATGTCAGCACCAAATCTTATAAGTCCTACAACGATTACAGCTAAAACAGTAGGAATTAATCCAGCAAATACTAACAATACTTCTGCAATTGCAAATGCTTCTTCAAGTGGCAAAGCTATTAAAGTTAATTCAATCTTTGTAGCCAATACTCATAGTAGCGCCAGTAATGTTCTCTTTGATGTATATGTCTATAAGGGAAATTCTACAGCTTATTATATTGCTAATAATATTGTAGTTCCGGGTGGATCTACTCAAGTAGTCTCTTCCAAAGAATCTTATTTTTATCTAGAAGAGAATGATACTCTTTATGTTCAATCATCAATAGCATCTAGCCTTAATTTTGTAATTTCTTACGAAGAGATTTCTTAATGTTTAGATCTAAAGGTAGAATTTCAGGATCAAATCTTGCTCGTGTCGATGGTCCGTATGAACACTCCTTTATTTCAGGAGGAGTATATAATATTATCGATAATCTAATGATGGCAGGAAGAAAATCTGGAGGTTATCTTAATAGCTTATCTTCTAGATGGGAAAGATATTTAGATCCTAATGACCCCGGTAATCCATTTGGTATGTTTTTTACTGAAGATGGACTAAAAGTTTTTATCGTAGTTTACTCTAATACCGCCTATCAAGCATTAGAAACCTGGACTATGACAGAACCTTTTGGGGAACCAACATATGTAACAGTAGTAGATATTGACGATTCGGCAAATTTTTCCGGAACAGGTGGTACTTTTGTTCATGCTAGTTTTAGTCCCGATGGAATGTACCTTTTTACAAACACTTCATCAGATGATTACGCTCGGACATATAGTCTTTCTAGTGCATATGATGTTAGTGATAGTTCCTTAATTGGTTTGGGTAAAGATGTTAAAATGCTACCTTTTATTGCTAATGCCACTGGATCATATGAAGTATCTATGTATGGACATGAGTTTGGAAATAGTGGACTTAAAATGTATACGGTCGGATCTGGTTTAGATAGAATTGCTCAATATACACTTTCAACAGCTTATGATGTAACTACAGCAAGTTATGACGGTTATAAGCTTATAAACTCAATCAACAGTGCTCCAGGTTCCATAACTTGGAAACCTGATGGAACAACATTTTATATGACTGATTTCGGCGGAGATGATGTGCATCAAATATCAGTTGCAACTAATTGGGATGTTACCTCAACGACTACTCTTGTTAATACTTTTGCTGTTGATACTGAAGAAGCAACCCCCATGGATGTGCGGTTTAAGACAGATGATGGTACGAAGATGTTTGTAATAGGAAGAGGTGGTGATGGAATTGACACGTATACACTGTCCACGGGATGGGATATTTCTACAGCTAGTCATACTGCATTTGATTCTCTTTCAACAGAAAACACCTTGCCAACAGGTCTTGATTTTAGTCCTGATGGAACTAAAATGGTTGTTGCAGGAACTACAGATGATGAACTTCTTTACTATACATTAAGTACTGCCTGGACCATATCTTCAAAAACTTATCAGGGATTATATCATACTAGCCCATCACTTGTATCTAGTGCTTACGTTCTTTCCACTGGTCCCACATACTACTATAATAAGCATGGAATTTCAATCCAAGAACCCAGATCTGTTAGGTATATAAACAGCGGAAATGGAATTAGTATAATGGGTGGACATCAAGGTTCAAATCAGTATCATGCTAAAGTTGTCAACTATACTCTTGGACAATCTTATAATGGTCTATCTATTATAGACGGTCTTTTGCTTGATTTTACAACCCAAGAGGGAACAGGAAATTATTCATATGATTTAAAATTTAATAATGACGGAACAAAAGTTTATGCCGTTTCTCTCTCTGATGATAAAATATATCAATGGACTTTAGATACACCATATACATTCAGTTCTAGTAACTATGGAATGACTTTTGATGGAACTAGTTCCTCTTTTAATACTTTAGTAGGAGAAACTTCTCTTCGTGGTATGTCTTTTAATGATGTTGGTGATATACTTTTTGTAACTGGAGGCACCACGGAAAAAATATGGGAGTATACAGTTTCTACACCATTTGATGTTACTTCAACTCTTGCTATCACTACCTCATATTCTGTCTCAAATCAAATAAGTAGTATTAACACATCAACAACCGGAGAAGGTAGTCCAGTTAAAATTCAATGGACAAATAGTGGATTATTTTTCTGTGGAACCGGTCTGCAGGAGGTATACAAAATAAACTTTGTCGATAAATGACACAACAAGATAAATATTTTATATTGGTGCAATTGAATTATGAGGAGATTTTTTAATGTTTAGATCTAGAGGTAGAATTTCAGGATCAAATCTTACTCGTGTCGATGGTCCTTATGAACATTCCCCCATTTCAGGAGGAGTATATAATTCCATCGATAATCTAATGATGGTAGGAAGAAAATCTGGAGAGTACCTTAATAGTTTATCTTCTAGATGGGAAAAGTATTTAGAACCCAATACTACTGGCAATGTACAGGATATATTTTTTACTGAAGATGGACTAAAAGTTTTTGTCTCGATTTATGAGTCATCGTCCAGTAGTCAAGTAGAAACCTGGACTATGACAGAACCCTTTGGAGAACCAACATATGTATCAAAAGTAAATATTAGCAGCGATGCGAATTTTGGATCCACAGGTTCATTTTACAATGCAAAGTTTACTCCCGATGGGATGTACTTTTTTACATCAAATATTGAGTATGATTACCATCAGACATATAGTCTTTCTAGTGCATATGATGTTAGTGATAGTTCCTTAATTGGTATGGGCAAAGATGTTAAAATGCTACCTTTTATTGCTGATGACAGTGGATCAAATGAAACACAGATGTATGGACATGAGTTTGGAAATAGTGGACTTAAAATGTATACGGTCGGATCTGTTTTAGATAGAATTGTCCAATATACACTTTCAACAGCTTATGATGTAACTACAGCAAGTTATGACGGTTATAAAGACGTAAGTTCAATCAACAGTGCTCCAGTTAGTCTTACTTGGAAACCTGGTGGATCAATATATTACATGGTTAATGTATTAGATGATGAAATATATCAAGTTCACGTTTCTACTCCATGGGATGTTACCTCAACGAACACTCTTATTCATACCTTTGATGTTAGTTCACAAGAAATATATCCTGGTGATGTGCGGTTTAAGACAGATGATGGCACTAAGATGTTTTTAATAGGAGTTGAGGGTGATGGAATTGACACATATACACTGTCTACAGGATGGGACATTTCTACAGCTAGTCACACAGCATTTGATAGTCTTTCAGCACAGAATACTGTGCCAAGAAGTCTTGATTTTAGTCCTGATGGAACTAAAATGGTTGTTGTAGGAGAAACAGGCGATGAACTTCTTTACTATACATTCAGCACTCCTTGGGATATTTCTTCAAAAACTTATGTAGGATTATATCATACTAGCCCATACGGAGTGAATTCTGCTTACTACAATGGTGGCACAAATTATTTTACAAAGTCTGGATTTTCAATATTGGTACCAAGGGGTGTTAGGTATATAAATGATGGGGATGGAATTAGTATATTGGATGGATATTATACAAGTAGTAGTTATTATGCCAAAGTTGTCAACTATACTCTTGGACAATCTTACAATGGTCTATCTATTATAGACGGTCTTTTGCTTGATTTTTATACTCAATCTGGTGCCTCCAATGATATTGCCTATAATTTAGAATTTAATAATGACGGAACAAAAGTTTATGTTGTTAATCTATCAGATGATAAAATATATCAATGGACTCTAGATACACCATATACATTTAGTTCTAGTAACTATGGAATGACTTTTGATGGAATTACCGCAGTATTAGAAGGAGAAACTAATCCTCGTGCTTTGTCTTTTAATGATGTTGGTGATATATTTTTTTTAACGGGAGCCACTACGGATAAAATAATGGAATTTACAGTTTCTATACCATTTGATCTTACTTCAACTCTTGCTATTACTACCTCATATTCTATCTTAAATCAAATAAGTGGTATTAACACATCAACAACCGGAGAAAGTTCACCATCTCAACTGTTATGGACAAATAGTGGATTATTTTTCTCTGGTTTGGACTTAGATGCGGTGTATAAAATAAACTTTGTCGATAAATGATATGGCAAGATAAATATTTTATATTGTTGTAATTAAATTATGAGTGATGTATATCTTGGTAATCCATTATTAAAGAAAGCAAACACTGCGATTGAGTTTACAGAGGATCAAATCATTGAGTTCCTCAAATGTAAACAAGATCCAGTTTATTTTGCAAATAATTATATCAAAATTGTTTCTCTTGATGAAGGTTTAACACAATTCCATCCATATCATTTTCAAGAAAAACTAATTCATAATTTTCATAACAACAGGTTCAATATCTGCAAGATGCCACGACAGACTGGTAAGTCTACTACTGTGGTATCATATCTATTACATTATGCACTTTTTAATGACAGTGTAAACATTGGCATTCTGGCAAATAAAGCATCCACTGCTAGAGAATTGTTAGCAAGATTATCGACTGCATATGAAAACTTACCAAAATGGATGCAGCAAGGTATTCTAGTATGGAATAAAGGAAATATAGAACTAGAAAATGGCAGTAAGATATTGGCATCATCTACATCTGCGAGTGCTGTCCGAGGCATGTCGTTCAATATCTTATTTCTCGACGAATTCGCATTCGTCCCTAATCACGTTGCCGACTCATTCTTTGCATCTGTTTATCCTACTATTACTTCTGGTAAAAGCACAAAGGTAATTATTGTATCTACCCCACACGGTATGAATCATTTCTACCGTATGTGGCACGATGCAGAAAGAAATAAAAACGAATATATCCCTACAGAGGTTCACTGGTCAGAAGTTCCCGGTAGAGATGTTGTTTGGAAAGAGCAAACAATTGCAAACACATCAGAAGAACAGTTCCGTGTTGAGTTTGAATGTGAATTCTTGGGTTCCGTTAATACATTAATTAATCCATCAAAACTCAAAACTTTAGTATATGAAGACCCGATACAAAGAAATGCCGGATTAGATGTTTATGAAAATCCAATTCCAGAGCACAATTATCTAATCACGGTTGACGTTGCTCGTGGACTTGGTAATGATTATTCGGCATTTATTGTTTTTGATATCACAGAGTTTCCATATAAGGTAGTTGCAAAGTATAGGAATAATGAAATCAAACCAATGTTATTTCCTAATATCATATTTGATGTAGCAAAAGGTTATAATCAATCTTGGTTATTGATTGAAGTAAATGATATTGGAGAGCAAGTTGCAAGCATTCTTCAATATGATTTAGAGTATGAAAATATTTTAATGGCAACTATGAGAGGGAGAAATGGACAGATAGTGGGGACAGGGTTTTCTGGTAAAAAAACTCAACTTGGAGTTCGCACAACTTCGGCAGTCAAAAAATTAGGATGTTCAAATCTTAAAACTCTTATAGAAGAAGATAAATTATTTACTCCCGATTACGAAATCATATCAGAACTAACAACTTTTTCACAGAAAGCAAATTCATTTGAGGCAGAAGAAGGTTGTAATGATGACTTGGCAATGTGTCTTGTAATATTTTCTTGGTTAGTGGCACAAGAATATTTTAAGGAGATGACAGAGAATGATGTAAGAAAGAGAATATATGAGGAGCAGAAAAATCAAATTGATCAAGACATGGCTCCATTTGGTTTTATCGAAGATGGAATTAACGGTGAAACAACTTTTGTGGATGATTCTGGGGATAGA
>Ga0209193_1001842_pt1 | contig 10427 bp, 2 predicted proteins | sample COGITO_mtgs_1003_FD_185515 | JGI IMG/M metagenome (GOLD analysis project Ga0209193, IMG submission 185515) | Pelagic marine microbial communities from North Sea - COGITO_mtgs_100330 (SPAdes) (version 2) | ecosystem: Environmental > Aquatic > Marine > Epipelagic ... | reverse complement strand
TATAGCACATGATGCAAGTAATTTTCAAGAATGTGAAGTATTAGCATATAATTCTGCAACAGGAGAATTACAATTTGATAACCCAACAAGAACAGTTGGGTCAGGAACATATTCAACTTGGAATGTAAATCTTGATGGAGCTGCAGGAACTAGTGGTACTTCAGGTTCATCAGGTACTTCAGGCTCATCAGGAAGTTCAGGAACTTCTGGCAGTTCAGGCTCATCGGGCACTTCAGGCTCATCAGGCACATCAGGTTCATCCGGCTCATCAGGTACTTCAGGCTCATCAGGCTCATCAGGAACTTCAGGTTCATCAGGTTCATCAGGTACTTCAGGCTCTAGTGGTTCATCAGGTACAAGCGGTAGCTCTGGTTCATCAGGTTCAAGTGGTACATCAGGCACCTCAGGTTCTTCAGGTTCAAGTGGCACCTCAGGTTCTTCAGGTAGTTCAGGATCATCAGGTACATCAGGTACTAGTGGTTCGTCTGGTAGTTCAGGTACTTCAGGTTCTAGTGGTTCATCAGGTACCTCTGGATCATCGGGTTCAAGTGGTACAAGTGGCACATCAGGATCTTCAGGATCAAGTGGTTCATCAGGATCATCAGGTACATCAGGCACTTCAGGTTCTTCAGGTACTTCAGGAAGTTCAGGTTCATCGGGTACTTCAGGCTCATCAGGCACTTCAGGTACAAGTGGTTCATCAGGCAGTTCAGGTACTTCAGGTTCTAGTGGATCTTCAGGTAGCTCAGGCTCTTCAGGTACGTCAGGTATAGATGGTTCTTCAGGTACTAGTGGTAGCTCAGGCTCATCAGGTACATCAGGCTCTAGTGGCTCATCAGGCACATCAGGCTCATCCGGCTCATCAGGTACTTCAGGTACTTCAGGTTCTTCAGGTTCTTCAGGCACTTCAGGTAGCTCAGGCTCATCAGGAACAAGCGGATCGTCAGGTTCATCAGGAACTTCAGGCTCTAGTGGTTCATCAGGTACAAGCGGTAGCTCTGGTTCATCAGGTTCAAGTGGCACATCAGGCTCTAGTGGTTCAAGTGGTACTTCAGGTACTTCAGGTTCTTCAGGTACTTCGGGTTCATCAGGCACAAGTGGTAGTTCTGGTTCATCTGGTACATCAGGTAGCTCAGGCTCAAGCGGTACTTCAGGTAGTTCAGGTTCATCAGGCACAAGTGGTAGTTCAGGTACTTCGGGTACAAGTGGTTCATCAGGATCTTCAGGAACATCAGGTTCATCTGGATCCTCCGGTACTTCAGGTTCATCAGGCTCATCAGGTACTTCAGGTTCATCTGGTACTTCAGGTAGCTCAGGTACAAGTGGCTCATCAGGCACAAGCGGTAGTTCTGGTTCTTCAGGTACCTCAGGCAGTTCAGGTTCTTCAGGCACTTCAGGTTCTAGTGGTTCAAGTGGTACATCAGGTAGTTCTGGTTCTTCGGGTACATCAGGTACAAGTGGCTCATCAGGAAGTTCAGGTACTTCAGGAACTTCAGGCTCATCAGGTTCATCAGGTACTTCAGGATCAAGCGGTTCATCAGGTACATCAGGTAGTTCAGGTTCATCAGGCACAAGCGGTAGTTCTGGTTCTTCAGGCTCAAGTGGTACAAGCGGGTCATCAGGTTCTTCTGGTACATCAGGTAGCTCTGGATCTTCAGGCACATCTGGCAGCTCAGGATCATCAGGCACTTCAGGAAGTTCAGGTTCAAGCGGTACTTCAGGTAGCTCAGGCTCATCAGGAACAAGCGGATCATCAGGTTCATCAGGTACCTCGGGTTCATCAGGCAGTTCAGGTACTTCAGGCTCAAGTGGTTCATCAGGAACTTCAGGTTCTTCAGGCACTTCAGGTAGCTCAGGCTCATCAGGAACAAGCGGATCATCAGGTTCATCAGGAACTTCAGGCTCAAGTGGTTCATCAGGAACTTCAGGTTCAAGTGGTACATCAGGTAGTTCAGGAACTTCAGGTTCATCAGGCTCATCTGGTACATCTGGTTCTTCAGGCAGCTCAGGCACTAGTGGCTCATCTGGTAGTTCGGGTACTTCGGGTAGTTCAGGCTCTTCAGGTACTAGTGGTTCATCAGGCACTTCAGGTAGTTCAGGCTCTTCAGGTTCATCTGGTAGTTCCGGTACCTCAGGTAGCTCGGGTTCATCAGGAACTTCAGGCTCAAGTGGTTCATCAGGTACTTCAGGTACTTCGGGTTCCTCAGGCACAAGCGGTAGCTCAGGCTCTTCAGGAAGTTCAGGTACTTCGGGTTCCTCAGGCTCATCAGGTACAAGTGGATCTTCAGGCTCATCAGGTACTTCAGGTTCATCAGGCTCTTCAGGTACAAGCGGATCATCAGGCTCATCAGGTACAAGCGGATCAAGTGGTTCATCAGGTACATCTGGTTCTTCGGGTTCATCAGGAACTTCAGGCTCAAGTGGTTCATCAGGTACTTCAGGTACTTCGGGTTCCTCAGGCTCATCAGGTACAAGCGGATCAAGTGGCTCATCAGGTACCAGCGGATCATCAGGTTCATCCGGTACTTCAGGTTCATCAGGTAGCTCAGGTACTTCAGGATCTAGTGGCTCAAGTGGTACCTCTGGCTCATCAGGTAGCTCTGGTACAAGTGGTTCATCTGGTTCATCAGGTACTAGCGGATCATCAGGTTCAAGCGGTACTTCAGGATCAAGCGGTTCATCAGGTACTTCAGGAAGCTCAGGTTCATCAGGTACTAGCGGATCATCAGGTTCATCAGGTACTTCAGGCTCTAGTGGCTCATCAGGTACATCTGGCTCAAGTGGTTCAAGCGGTACATCTGGTTCATCAGGTAGCTCAGGCTCTTCAGGTACTTCAGGATCAAGCGGTTCTTCAGGCACTTCAGGTAGCTCTGGTAGCTCAGGTACAAGTGGATCAAGCGGTTCATCAGGTACATCTGGCTCAAGTGGTTCAAGTGGTACTTCAGGTAGCTCAGGTTCAAGCGGTACATCAGGTTCTTCAGGTAGCTCAGGTACTAGCGGATCTTCAGGCTCATCAGGTACCTCTGGTTCATCAGGTAGCTCAGGTACCTCAGGTAGCTCAGGTTCAAGCGGTACTTCAGGTTCTTCAGGAAGTTCAGGTACTTCAGGTACTTCAGGATCATCTGGTTCAAGTGGTACTTCAGGTTCTTCAGGAAGTTCAGGTACTTCGGGTTCCTCAGGTTCATCTGGTTCATCAGGTACATCAGGATCTTCAGGTAGCTCAGGTACTTCAGGATCAAGTGGTTCATCAGGTACAAGTGGATCTTCAGGTTCATCTGGTACCTCAGGTTCTAGTGGTTCATCTGGTACTTCAGGTAGCTCAGGTACAAGTGGTTCATCTGGTAGCTCAGGTACTTCAGGCTCTAGTGGTTCATCAGGTACTTCAGGCAGCTCAGGCTCATCAGGTACTTCAGGTACTTCTGGATCATCTGGAACTAGCGGTTCATCAGGCTCTTCAGGTACTTCAGGATCAAGTGGTTCTTCAGGTACAAGTGGATCATCAGGTAGCTCAGGAACAAGTGGATCATCAGGTTCATCAGGCACCTCAGGTTCATCCGGCTCATCTGGTACTTCAGGTTCATCAGGCTCATCTGGTACTTCAGGCTCCTCAGGTTCAAGCGGTACTTCAGGTTCATCAGGAACAAGTGGTAGTTCAGGCTCATCAGGTACTTCGGGTAGTTCAGGTTCAAGTGGTACATCAGGTAGTTCAGGAAGTTCTGGTACATCAGGTGTATCAGCACCAGCACAAACTTCAGGAACATCCGGTAGCTCAGGCACAAGTGGCTCATCGGGTTCTTCAGGTACTTCTGGATCATCAGGCAGTTCAGGTACTTCAGGTTCTTCGGGTACTTCAGGCTCTAGTGGCTCAAGTGGTACTTCAGGTAGTTCAGGCTCATCAGGCACAAGCGGTAGTTCAGGCTCTTCAGGTACTTCCGGTTCATCAGGCTCATCAGGTTCATCAGGAACAAGTGGTAGTTCAGGCTCATCAGGCACTTCAGGCAGCTCAGGAAGCTCAGGCACTTCAGGCTCATCAGGTTCATCAGGTACTTCAGGTAGTTCAGGTACTTCAGGTTCTTCAGGCTCATCAGGTACTTCAGGTAGCTCAGGAAGCTCAGGTACTTCAGGTAGCTCAGGTTCATCTGGTACATCAGGTAGTTCGGGCTCATCAGGTACAAGCGGATCTTCAGGCTCTAGCGGCTCATCAGGTACTTCAGGTTCTAGTGGTTCATCAGGTACAAGTGGTAGCTCAGGCTCATCTGGAACAAGCGGGTCATCAGGTTCATCAGGTACATCAGGATCAAGTGGTTCTTCAGGTACTTCAGGCTCTAGTGGCTCTTCTGGTACTTCAGGTAGCTCAGGAAGTTCAGGCTCATCAGGCTCATCAGGCACAAGTGGTAGTTCAGGTACTTCAGGAACATCTGGTAGTTCAGGTTCAAGTGGTACAAGCGGTAGTTCAGGCTCATCAGGCACAAGTGGTAGTTCAGGTTCAAGCGGTACAAGTGGTTCATCAGGCTCTAGTGGCTCATCTGGTACATCAGGAAGTTCGGGTACAAGTGGCTCATCTGGATCTTCGGGTACATCAGGCTCTAGTGGTTCATCAGGTAGCTCAGGTACCTCAGGTAGCTCAGGTTCAAGCGGTACTTCAGGTTCTTCAGGTACTTCAGGCAGTTCAGGTTCAAGCGGTACTTCAGGCTCATCAGGAAGTTCAGGTACCTCAGGAAGTTCAGGCTCATCAGGCACATCAGGTTCTAGTGGCTCTTCAGGCACTTCAGGTAGCTCAGGCACATCAGGTTCTAGTGGTTCTAGTGGTACAAGCGGTTCATCAGGTTCTTCAGGTACTTCAGGCTCTTCAGGTTCTAGTGGTACTAGTGGAAGTAGTGGATCTTCTGGAACATCTGGGTCTAGCGGTTCATCCGGAACTAGTGGGTCATCAGGTTCATCGGGCACAAGTGGTTCATCGGGTTCAAGCGGCACCTCAGGTAGTTCAGGTTCATCAGGTACCTCTGGTACAAGTGGTAGCTCCGGTTCTTCAGGTACTTCAGGCAGTTCAGGTTCAAGCGGCACTTCAGGCTCTTCAGGAAGTTCAGGTACAAGTGGATCATCTGGCTCTTCAGGTACTTCTGGATCATCAGGTTCATCAGGTACTTCAGGCTCTTCAGGTTCTAGTGGTTCATCAGGTACAAGTGGTAGTTCGGGTAGCTCAGGTACTTCAGGCTCATCTGGCTCATCAGGCACTTCAGGTAGTTCAGGTTCAAGTGGCACTTCAGGCTCATCAGGTAGTTCCGGTACTTCAGGTTTATCAGGTGCTATAGGTACAAGTGGTACCTCAGGCACATCAGGTTCATCAGGCACAAGCGGTAGCTCAGGCTCTTCAGGTACTTCAGGCAGCTCAGGTTCTTCAGGCACATCAGGATCAAGCGGTTCTTCAGGTACTTCAGGCTCTAGTGGATCATCAGGTACTTCAGGCAGCTCAGGCTCATCAGGTACATCTGGTAGTTCAGGATCATCAGGTACCTCAGGAAGTTCAGGTAGCTCAGGTACTTCAGGTTCAAGCGGTTCTTCAGGCACAAGTGGTAGCTCAGGTTCTTCAGGTACTTCGGGTTCAAGCGGTTCTTCGGGAACTTCAGGCTCATCTGGTTCATCAGGTACTTCAGGCTCTTCAGGTTCAAGTGGCACTTCAGGAAGTTCAGGCTCATCAGGTACTTCAGGCTCTAGTGGATCATCAGGTACATCAGGATCTAGTGGTTCTAGTGGTACAAGCGGTTCATCAGGTTCATCAGGTACTAGTGGCTCATCAGGTAGCTCAGGCTCATCAGGTACTTCAGGCTCATCAGGTTCTTCAGGGACATCAGGCAGCTCAGGCTCATCAGGTACAAGCGGATCTTCAGGTACTTCAGGGTCAAGCGGCTCATCAGGTACTTCTGGTTCATCTGGTACATCAGGCAGCTCAGGAAGTTCGGGCACAAGTGGATCATCAGGCTCATCAGGTACTTCAGGTAGTTCAGGTTCATCAGGTACAAGTGGTAGTTCAGGTACTTCAGGAACATCTGGTAGTTCAGGCTCTTCGGGTACTAGTGGCTCAAGCGGTTCTTCGGGAACTTCAGGTAGCTCAGGTTCTTCTGGTACTTCAGGATCATCAGGTTCTTCAGGTACTAGTGGTTCAAGCGGTTCTTCGGGAACTTCAGGTAGCTCAGGCTCAAGCGGTACTTCGGGTTCATCAGGCTCATCAGGTACTTCAGGTAGCTCAGGCTCATCAGGTACTTCAGGCTCTTCAGGCTCAAGCGGTACTTCGGGTTCATCAGGTTCTTCAGGTACTAGTGGCTCTAGTGGCTCTTCAGGTACTTCAGGAAGCTCAGGTTCATCAGGTACATCAGGTGTTTCGGCTCCAGCTCAAACTTCAGGTACTTCAGGTAGCTCAGGTTCTTCTGGTACTTCAGGCTCATCAGGTTCATCAGGTACTTCAGGTAGCTCAGGTTCTTCTGGTACTTCAGGTTCATCAGGTTCATCCGGCACTTCAGGCTCATCAGGTTCATCAGGCACTTCAGGCTCATCAGGTAGTTCAGGTACTAGTGGATCTTCGGGTTCAAGTGGTACTTCAGGCAGCTCAGGAAGCTCAGGTACAAGTGGATCTTCAGGTTCATCAGGCACTTCAGGTAGCTCAGGCTCATCAGGTACATCAGGCTCTAGTGGTTCATCAGGTACATCAGGCTCTAGTGGCTCATCAGGTACATCAGGCTCTAGTGGTTCATCAGGTACTTCAGGCAGCTCAGGCTCATCAGGTACTTCAGGTTCTTCAGGCTCAAGCGGTACTTCAGGCTCTAGTGGTTCATCAGGTACTTCAGGCAGCTCAGGCTCAAGCGGTACTTCAGGCTCAAGCGGTTCTTCAGGCACATCAGGATCAAGTGGATCATCAGGTACTTCAGGCAGCTCAGGCTCAAGCGGTACTTCAGGTTCATCAGGTTCATCAGGCACTTCAGGCTTATCAGGTGCTCCTGGTACTTCAGGTAGTTCAGGCTCTTCAGGTACTAGTGGCTCAAGCGGTTCTTCAGGTACTTCAGGCTCTAGTGGATCATCAGGTACTTCAGGTAGCTCAGGCTCAAGTGGTACTTCAGGTAGCTCAGGCTCAAGTGGTACTTCAGGCAGCTCAGGTTCATCAGGCACCTCAGGCAGCTCAGGTTCATCAGGTACTAGTGGCTCAAGCGGTTCATCAGGCACCTCAGGCAGCTCAGGTTCATCAGGCACCTCAGGCAGCTCAGGTTCATCAGGCACCTCAGGCAGTTCAGGCTCAAGCGGTACTTCAGGCAGCTCAGGTTCATCAGGTACTAGTGGATCATCAGGTTCAAGCGGTACTTCAGGTAGCTCAGGAAGCTCAGGAACAAGTGGTACTTCAGGCTCATCAGGAAGTTCAGGTTCAAGTGGTACTTCAGGCAGCTCAGGTTCTTCAGGTACATCAGGATCAAGTGGTTCATCAGGTACATCAGGATCAAGTGGTTCATCAGGTACATCAGGCTCATCAGGTTCAAGCGGTACTTCAGGAACATCTGGTTCATCAGGTACTTCGGGTCTGTCAGGAGCTATAGGTACAAGTGGTACCTCAGGTTCATCAGGCACCTCAGGTTCAAGCGGTTCTTCAGGTACAAGCGGATCAAGTGGATCATCAGGTACTTCAGGCAGCTCAGGTTCTTCAGGCACTTCAGGTAGCTCAGGCTCAAGTGGTACTTCAGGCAGCTCAGGTTCTTCAGGCACATCAGGATCAAGTGGTTCATCAGGTTCTTCAGGCACTTCAGGCAGCTCAGGAAGTTCAGGAACAAGTGGTTCTTCAGGCTCATCAGGCTCATCAGGTACTTCAGGCAGCTCAGGTTCAAGTGGTACTTCAGGCAGCTCAGGTTCAAGTGGTACTTCAGGTTCATCAGGTTCTTCAGGCACTTCAGGTAGCTCAGGTTCAAGTGGTACTTCAGGTTCATCAGGTTCTTCAGGCACTTCAGGTAGCTCAGGAAGTTCAGGTACTTCAGGCTCTAGTGGTTCCTCAGGCACTTCAGGTAGCTCAGGCTCATCAGGTACAAGTGGATCATCTGGTTCAAGTGGTACTTCAGGAAGTTCAGGTTCATCTGGTACATCAGGTATTTCACCTTCTGCACAAACTTCTGGAACATCAGGTTCATCGGGTACTTCAGGCTCTTCAGGTTCATCGGGTACTTCAGGAAGTTCTGGTTCTTCAGGAACGTCCGGATCATCAGGTTCTTCAGGCACTTCAGGCTCAAGCGGTTCATCAGGTACTTCAGGTTCTTCGGGTAGCTCAGGAAGCTCAGGCACTTCAGGTTCATCAGGTAGCTCAGGTACATCAGGTAGCTCAGGAAGCTCAGGTACCTCAGGCTCAAGCGGTTCATCAGGTACTTCAGGTACTTCAGGTTCTTCAGGCTCATCAGGCACTTCAGGTAGCTCAGGAAGCTCAGGTACTTCAGGCAGCTCAGGAAGTTCAGGTACAAGTGGTTCTTCAGGCTCATCAGGAAGCTCAGGTACCTCAGGCTCAAGCGGTTCATCAGGTACTTCAGGTTCTTCAGGCTCATCAGGTACTTCAGGTAGCTCAGGAAGCTCAGGTACTTCAGGAAGCTCAGGAAGTTCAGGAACAAGTGGTTCTTCAGGCTCATCAGGAAGTTCAGGCTCAAGTGGTACTTCAGGTACATCAGGTTTATCAGGTGCCCCTGGTACCTCAGGTAGTTCAGGTAGCTCAGGCAGCTCAGGTACATCAGGCTCCTCAGGTTCATCTGGTACTTCAGGTTCTTCGGGTAGCTCAGGTACTTCAGGCTCTTCAGGCTCCTCAGGAACTTCAGGTTCTTCGGGTAGCTCAGGCACTTCAGGATCAAGCGGTTCATCAGGTACAAGCGGTAGCTCAGGTTCATCAGGTACATCAGGCTCATCAGGCTCATCAGGCACTTCAGGAAGTTCAGGCTCAAGTGGTACTTCAGGAAGTTCAGGCTCAAGTGGTACTTCGGGTTCATCAGGTAGTTCAGGTACTTCAGGAAGTTCGGGTTCATCAGGCACCTCAGGCAGCTCAGGCAGCTCAGGGACTTCAGGCTCATCTGGTAGTTCTGGTACTTCAGGTAGTTCAGGTTCAAGCGGTACTTCTGGCTCATCAGGCTCATCAGGTACTTCAGGCTCAAGTGGTACTTCAGGAATTTCCCCTTCAGCACAAACCTCAGGTACTTCAGGCTCATCTGGTACTTCAGGCAGCTCAGGTTCTTCAGGTACAAGCGGATCATCAGGTTCATCAGGTACAAGTGGTAGCTCAGGAAGCTCAGGTACTTCAGGTAGCTCAGGAAGTTCAGGTACATCAGGTTCTAGTGGTTCCTCAGGCACTTCAGGCAGCTCAGGCAGCTCAGGCAGCTCAGGCACAAGCGGTAGTTCAGGTTCATCAGGTACATCAGGCTCTAGTGGCTCATCAGGCACAAGCGGTAGTTCAGGTTCATCCGGAACAAGCGGATCATCAGGCTCATCAGGCACAAGCGGTAGTTCAGGTTCATCCGGAACAAGCGGATCATCAGGTTCATCAGGTACATCAGGCTCTAGTGGCTCATCAGGCACAAGCGGTAGTTCAGGTTCATCCGGAACAAGTGGATCATCAGGCTCATCAGGTACTTCAGGTAGCTCAGGAAGTTCAGGTACATCAGGCAGCTCAGGAAGTTCAGGTACATCAGGTTCTAGTGGTTCCTCAGGCACTTCAGGCAGCTCAGGCAGCTCAGGCACAAGCGGTAGTTCAGGTTCATCAGGTACTTCAGGTACTTCAGGTGTAGATGGAGGTAGTGTAGCTAGATTTAATGGATATGATAATGGTACTTTAAATACAACTGATTTTGCTACTCAAGGCACCTCAGCATTTATTGATGTTTCACATACCCAATATGGTTTAGATCCCTCAACTAATGCTACTTACTACACACACACTAATAATAGTGATACTATTACTATTGTTCAAGCAGGGTATTATATAATTAGCTCTAATGTTAATTTTATTTCAACAAGTAGAGGTAGCCTTAGATCAACAATGCAGCAAAATCTCCTTATTAATGGTACTGCTGTAGATTCTTCTAAATCTGATACTTATTCAAGAGGTAGTAGCTACAATGATGAAGTTAATACATTAACTACTGGTTATTTTTATCTAGATGCCGAAGATACTGTAAAAATTCAAGTAACCTCAGCTCGGATGGATTCTAGTGGTACAGGAGATGTACTTATTCAAGATGCTGTCATTAATATTGCTCGTATATCAGGGGCAGCTGCTGCTGCCGGTAATGATGGTACTAATGGTACTACAGGTATAAAAGTAGGTGAAGAAAATCCTAACGATTCAGAAGTTCCTGGAGATTTTGTAGGACAAATGTTTATACAATATGATGGTACTGTATGGACGTGGAATGGTAGTAGTT
>Ga0209193_1001818_pt1 | contig 10517 bp, 8 predicted proteins | sample COGITO_mtgs_1003_FD_185515 | JGI IMG/M metagenome (GOLD analysis project Ga0209193, IMG submission 185515) | Pelagic marine microbial communities from North Sea - COGITO_mtgs_100330 (SPAdes) (version 2) | ecosystem: Environmental > Aquatic > Marine > Epipelagic ... | reverse complement strand
CTTTACTGACCTAAAAATTGCAAAATCAAACAGAACAATAATTGAGTATTATTTTACTTGTACTTCTGCGATTTGTAGCTTTGTTTTTGATAATTATTCTGAGACTGGTCTTCTTACCTATCTTGATGCAGATTTATATTTCTTTTCTTCACCTGAACCAATTTATAAAGAATTAAAAGGTGCCTCTGTAGGAATAATTGAGCACAAATTTAATTTTTTCGGAAAACTATTATATGAGAAATATGGAAAATATAATGTTGGATGGACATCCTTTAATAATGATAAAGTAGGTCGAAAATGTCTTGAAGAGTGGAGGATTAATTGTCTAAATTGGTGTTATGATCGTTTAGAAAATGGACAATTTGCTGATCAGAAATATTTAGATTATTGGGTCGAAAAATATTTCGGTGTCCAGATTATTAAAAATATAGGTGCTAATCTTGCCCCTTGGAATGTTGGAAAGTATAAAATCAAAATTGATTCAAAAACTAAAGCAGTTAAAGTCGATAAACAAAATTTGATATTTTACCATTTTGCAAGTTTTAAGCAGTTAGATGTTTCTGAATACAAAACGAATATTAGTTTATATTTTACATACTTATCAACAAAAATAAAGCAGATTATTTATTTACCATATCTAGCTAGTCTTAGAAAGTACAATAAAGAAATTGGAGTAGAATTTAATATTAAGAATAGAACAGACAACAGACATAAGGGGTTTAGTAAAAAAATGAAGGAATTAAGTTATCTGTTAAGGCGATTTATTTTTAATGATAATATAAAAATTAAATAGAACATGAAAGGAATAATATTAGCTGGTGGCTCTGGTAGCAGGTTACATCCACTGACATTAGCAATTAGTAAGCAATTAATGCCCGTATATGATAAACCGATGATTTATTATCCCCTATCAGTGCTAATGATGGCGAACATAAAAGAGATTTTAATTATATCAACCCCACATGATTTGCCAAATTTTAAAAAAATATTTGGAGATGGAAAAAAACTAGGTTGTGAATTTAGTTATGCAGAACAGAAAGAGCCTAATGGACTGGCTCAAGCCTTTGTTATAGGAGAAGATTTTATTGGGCAAGATGATGTCGCATTAATATTAGGAGATAATATTTTTTTTGGAGCCAATTTGCAAGAGTTGTTGCTATCTAGCACCAAACCAAAGGGAGGAGTTGTATTTGCATATCATGTTTCTGATCCAGAAAGATATGGTGTAGTGGCATTTGATGATCAATTCAAAGCTATTTCTATTGAAGAAAAACCAACAAAACCCAAATCTAATTATGCTGTTCCAGGATTGTATTTTTATAATAATAGCGTTGTAGAAATAGCTAAAAGCATCAAGCCAAGTATGAGAGGTGAGTATGAAATAACTGATATTAATAGAGTTTATTTGGAAAGAGATAATCTTGAGGTTAGAGTTTTTGGAAGAGGTACGGCCTGGTTAGATACCGGTACTTTTGATAGTCTAATGCAAGCAGGTCAATTTGTTCAAGTTTTGGAAGAAAGGCAAGGTTTAAAAGTTGGTTGTATTGAAGAAATTGCATGGAGAAAGAGTTTAATTAGTAATGAAGAACTGAAACAACTAGCTATTCCTCTTCAAAAATCAGGTTATGGTAGGTATTTATTAAATTTATTGTCAGAAAATTCATAAAATGAAATATATATTAGTTACAGGTGGAGCCGGTTTTATAGGTTCTCATCTCGTTAGATTATTGGTCAATAAATATCCAAATTACCATATTGTCAATATGGATGTGCTTACCTATGCTGGGAATTTGGAGAACTTGAAAGATATTGAGAGCATGGAGAATTACACCTTTGTAAAATGTGATATTTGTGATATTGAAAAGGTAAAACAGGTTTTTGTAGATTATAAAATTGATTCGGTTATTCACTTAGCGGCAGAATCACATGTAGATCGTTCTATTGAAGACCCATTTTCTTTTGCGCAGACAAATGTGATGGGAACAATTAGTTTATTACAAGCAGCAAAAGCATATTGGAATGGAAACCTTAAAAATAAATTATTTTTTCATGTATCTACGGATGAAGTTTATGGTTCATTAGGTGAAGAAGGGTATTTTACAGAAACTACAAAATACGATCCACACTCTCCTTATTCTGCATCTAAAGCATCTTCAGACCATTTTGTAAGAGCTTTTGCAGACACTTATGGATTGCCTGTAGTGATCTCTAACTGTTCAAATAATTATGGTTCTTATCAGTTTCCAGAGAAACTAATTCCTTTATTTATCAATAATATTGTCAACAACAAACCCCTGCCTGTTTACGGACAAGGAGAAAATGTTCGAGATTGGTTGTTTGTAAACGATCACGTAAGAGCTATTGATGTTATTTTTCATGACGGAAAATTAGGTGAAACCTATAATATTGGCGGATTCAATGAATGGAAAAATATTGACTTGATAAAAGTAATGATTAAAACAGTAGACCGCTTACTCGGAAGAGAAGAAGGAACTTCTGATAAACTAATAACCTACGTTACCGATAGAGCAGGCCATGATTTACGCTATGCAATTGATTCTTCGAAGTTAAAGGAGGAATTAGGCTGGTTGCCCTCTTTACAATTTGAAGAAGGAATTGAAAAAACGGTTGCTTGGTATTTAGATAATAAAGAATGGATGGAACGTGTAACTTCGGGGAAGTATCAAGAGTATTATAAAAAAATGTATAATAACTAAATTTTCTAAAAACTAGAACGAAGAAGTTAATTTATATTTAAAATGAATTAAAACAATAATTTTCACTTGAAAAAAATATTATTAATCTCAGCCCTTTTCCCGCCAGAGCCAGTAGTTTCGGCCAAATTATCTGAGGATATTGCAAATGCTTTATCGATAGAACATCATGTTTCTGTTATTGCTCCTTTCCCAACTAGACCCTTTGGTTTTAAACAATCTAAAAATAAAGAAATTAAAGCATATAATCTTGTAAATTTAAACTCATATACATGTCCTGAATCTAATGTTTTTGGTCGTTTTATGGAAAGTTATAGCTTTGGTTTAGCTTGTTCTAAATACATCAAAGAAAGCAAAAATGATATTGATATAATTTACATGAACTCTTGGCCAATTTTTGCTCAATATTTAACTGTTAAAGTTGCTTATAAATATAATATCCCAATTATTACTCACGTCCAAGATATATACCCTGAATCACTGTTAACTAAAATGCCATTACTAGGTGTTTTGTTTAATTTGATTTTTATAAGTATAGATAAAATAATACTAAGGAAATCAACAAAGGTGATAGCCATTTCTGAAAAAATGAAAAAGTATCTTGCAAATTCAAGACAAATATCTTTAAATAAAATTAAAGTAGTCAAAAACTGGCAAAATGAAGAAGCATTTATTGTCTATGATGAAATAAAGAAAAATATAAGTAATAAAGAGAAATTATTTACCTTTATGTATATGGGTAACATTGGACCAGTAGCAGGGATTGATTTATTAATAGAATCTTTTCATAATGCCAACTTACAAAAATGTCAACTGGTAATTGCTGGTTCTGGTTCTAAAAAAGAAGAGTTAGAAAATTTGGTGTCTTTAAGAAAAATAGAGCGCGTTAACTTTGTTGATGTTCCAGACGGTATGGTTCCTGAAATTCAAGGATCTGCCGATATCATGTTACTGCCAATTAAAAAAGGTGCAGCTTCAAGTTCAATACCATCAAAACTCCCAGCTTATATGTTTTCCAAAAAACCTATCATAGCATCAGTAGATATCGATAGTGATTCTGCAAGAGTAATAAATGAAGCGAAGGCAGGTTGGGTCATAGAACCTGAGAATATAAATACTTTGATAGATGCAATGAGAGAGGCTTCTTTAACTAAAAAATCAGAATTAGAATTAAAAGGTGAAAATGGATATAATTTTGCAATTAAGAATTTATCAAAGAAAAATAATTTAAAACAATTAGTTAAGGCTATTTTAGAATAAATATGATAAGTTATAGAAAATCAAAGGTTTCAGACTCTAATCAAATTGCCAAAATTCATCAAAAATCTTTTCCAAATTTTTTCCTAACAACTTTGGGATATTCGTTTCTTAAAACCTACTACAGAAGCTGTGCGAAAAGTAAAGAAGCTATTTCAATATGTGCCATCGACCAAGTTGATAAAAGGTTGTTAGGATTTGCCGTTGGATGTTTTAATTCAAAAGGGTTTAATAAAAGGTTAATTTTCTCAAATTCATTGGAATATTCTTTTCGAGCTTTACTTTTACTGTTTACTAAACCAATAGCTTTGATTAGATTATATAAAAATTTAGCAAAAAATAATGATAAAGATGATAAAGGTAATTATGCAGAATTGCTTTCAATTGGTGTTTCACCAGATCAAAATGGTTTTGGAATTGGACAAAGTTTATTAGTTAAATTTGAAAATCAAGTTAGAGAAAAAGGTATTAATACCATCACATTAACAACGGACGCTGATTCTAACGATAGTGTTTTAAGATTTTATAAAAAATCTGGATATACTGTTTATTATGATTTTGAAACTTTCCCTAATAGACAAATGTTGAAATTAATTAAAGAATTATAAATCAAACTAATAAAATGAAAATACCATTTTGCCTTCCATTAATTGATAAAGATGTGAATCAAGAAGTTCTCTCATGTTTAAATGAAACAGGCTGGCTTACAACGGGTCCTAAAGTAAAATTATTAGAGGATGAAATAACCGAACTTTGCCAAACGAGTTCAACAATATGTGTAAATTCATGGACTTCTGGGATGCTTCTTCTAATAAGGTGGTTAGAACTAGACGAAGAAGATGAAATTATTGTTCCTACGTATACTTATGCAGCTTCAGCATTTTCGGTAATTAATTCTCGTGTTAAATGCGTTTTTGTTGATGTTAACAGTGATTTTACAATTAATATTGATGAAGTCGAAAAAGCCATTACTGAAAAGACAAAAGCAATTATGCCTGTTGATTTAGGAGGACTTCCTATTGATTATATTGCACTTAATACACTTCTAAATAAAGAAAGTATTAAAAGTAAATTTAATCCAAATACAGATTTTCATAGAAAAATAGGAAGACCCATTGTCATTTCAGATGCAGCACATTCAATTGGATCTTTAATTGATGGAGTTCCAACGCCATTATTTTCAGATTTTAGCGTTTTTTCTTTTCATTCAGTTAAAAATATTACTACTGGTGAAGGTGGTGCGATTACCTTTAAAATCTTCGATGAAGTTCAAGATGGATTAATACTTAAAGAATTAAGATTATTATCTTTAAATGGTCAAAATAAAACTGCCTTCGAAAAAAATTCCATAGGAGGCTGGAAATATGATATTACAACCAATGGATTAAAAGTAAATATGCCTGATATTAATGCTGCAATTGGATTGGCTCAAATTAAAAAATATAAAAGTATTTTGTTGCCAGAAAGAGAGCAAATATTTTTAAAATACAATTCAATTCTATCTCAATATTCATGGGCAATATTACCAACCTTTACTGTTAATAATAGAAAATCATCCTGTCACTTGTATCAATTACGAATTGAAGGTTTTGAAGAACAGCAGAGAGATGAATTGATAAGTAGGCTGGCGTCTTTAGATATAGGTGTTAATGTTCATTATATTCCACTTCCAATGCTATCGTATTTTAAGAGTATTGGATTAGATATAAAAGATTTCCCATCATCTTATAACCTTTATAAGAATGAGATTTCTTTGCCAATATATAATGATCTCGCCATCGAAAGCGTTGAATACGTTTGTGAAAAATTAATTGAAATTGTTAATGAAATAATCAAATAAATGAATATTAGTAAATTACTTTCTACGAGGGTTCGTAATATTAAAATAAATCCTTTTTTAGAAGATTTAGCATCACAAAAGAATTTTTTACATTCTCAAATTAAGGATAAAAAAATTCTTGTAATTGGAGGTGCTGGAACCATTGGGTCTAGTTATATTCAACAAATTTTAAAATATAAACCATCAAAAATTACCGTAGTAGATATTAATGAGAATGGTTTAACCGAATTAACAAGAGATTTGAGAAGCTCAAATTTAATGGACTATAGTCCAGAATACATTACCTATCCAGTAAATTTACTGAGTACGACATTTGATAAAATATTTAATTCAGATACTTGGGATGTTGTTTCAAATTTCTCAGCCCATAAACATGTACGTTCAGAAAAAGATAAAATTTCTGTTGAAGCTCTAATTAAAAATAATGTTTTTGGAGCCATCAAACTTTTAAACCTTTGCGAACAAAATCCACCAAATTACTTTTTTAGTGTTTCCACTGATAAAGCTGCTAATCCGGTAAACATTATGGGAGCCTCAAAAAGCTTAATGGAAAAATTGATTCTTTCAAAGAAGAATAAATTTAGAGTTTCAACTGCTCGATTTGCCAATGTTGCTTTTTCTAATGGAAGTTTGTTAGATGGATTTATTTATAGATTGAATAAAAAACAACCTTTAAGTTGTCCGTCAGATATCAAACGTTTTTTTGTGACTCCAGAACAATCCGGACAGATATGTTTATTGGCTTCATTTTTAGGTGACTCAGGAAATATTTTTTTCCCGAAATTAGATTTTCATAAAGATCAAATCTATTTTAAGGACATCGCTTTAGATTTCTTAAAAGAAGAAGGGCTTGAACCAATATATATGAATTCAGAAAAAGAAGCGAAAGAGTATGATATTGATAGTAATTTAGGGAAGTATCCTATTTACTTTTTCAATACAGATACCTCAGGAGAAAAAACATATGAGGAGTTCTTCACCGAAGAAGAGGATTATAATATAAAAAAATATGATTCACTTGGATTTATTAATACACTAAAAGTTAAAATATCATTTGAAGAGGTCGAAGCTAGTTTTGATGCTATTTTTAGTAATTCAAAATCGGAAAAATTAGATATAATCAAAGTTATTAAAAAGTTTGTTCCAGATTTCGTGCACATAGAAACTGGTAAACATCTAGATCAAAAAATGTAAGTTATGCCAAGAATTATCGATGTATTATTATCAATTTTAGCTCTTTTTGTTTTGTTGCCGCTATTTATTCCTATAGTTATTATACTCCTATTAACTGGAGAACATAAGGTTTTTTATTTGCAAACCAGAGTAGGTTACAGGAACAAGAATTTTAAGATAATTAAATTTGCAACTATGCTCTCAAATAGTGCAAATATGGGGTCAGGAAGTTTAACTCTCAGAAATGATCCAAGAGTTCTCCCTTTTGGTTCGTTTTTAAGGAAAACCAAAATAAATGAATTACCTCAAATATTAAACATTATAATTGGTGATTTGTCTATAGTTGGTCCAAGACCTCAAATGCAAGTTGACTTTGAAAAGTATTCAGATGATGTTCAGGGGAAAATATACAATGTTAGACCTGGTTTAACTGGTATTGGTTCTATTATTTTTAGAGATGAAGAATCTTTAATCTCCGCTGCATCTGAACAAGAAGATCCTCATAAGTTTTACAAAAGAGTCATCGCTCCTTATAAAGGAGAATTAGAGATGTGGTATCAAGAAAATTATTCTATATATTTAGATTTTCAATTAATTTTTATGACGGCTTGGGTTATTTTATTCCCCAAATCAAAACTATATAATAAGTGGTTTAAAAATTTACCAGAAAAAAGCTTTTAGTAGAAAGTGTCTTAATTAGTATAGGTAGAGTTTTAATAAAAAACATTTTATTAATCATTCTACATAAACTAAAGATATTATCTTTGAGCTACAATGTTAATTATTAAATTTTTGTTTATGAATTTCAAATATTTTTCTCTAACCTTTATTGCTCTAATACTTTTTCAATCTTGCGTAACAAAAAAACAAATTTTGTATTTACAAGGTTCAGACTCTATTAGAAACATCAGAGTTGACTTTAATAATCATAAAATACAGGTTGATGATATTTTAAAAATATCAATATCTACATTAATTCCAGAAGCTGCTATTCCTTACAACGGTTATTTTGGAAATACCATTAATACACCTAGTATTGACATTATGATGCTTGAAGGTTATTTGGTATCTAACAATATGACTATCAAATTTCCAGTTTTAGGAGAGATATCTGTAAAAGAAAAAACAATCTCAGATTTAGAATATGAAATTAAAAAACTTCTTGTAGAAGGAGATCATCTTACTAATCCTACTGTAAATATTCGTCTTTTAAATGCTAAGTTCACCATTCTTGGGGAAGTAAAAGCTCCAGGAACTTATACGTATACTGAAAATAATATTAATTTATTACAAGCAATTGGGTTAGCTGGTGATTTGACAATTGATGGGGATAGAAAGGACGTAATACTTATTAGAGAATCAAATGGGCAAAGATCTACTACAAAACTAGATTTAACAGGTACTAGTTGGTTAGAAACCACTTACCAAAATATTCAACCGAACGATATTATAATTGTTAATCCTAACTTTAAAAAAATTAAAAGTGCAGGATTAATCGGTAATATTTCTACAGTTTTAAGTATTGCATCTATTCTTCTGAGTTCTATAATCTTGATAAGTAATTAATATGAAAAATAATATTGAAAATTCAATGAACCTTGAGGAAGAAAATTTAAATTTAAAAAATGAATTTTCTTATTATTTATTTTTCTGGCCTTGGTTTTTGTTAACCTTGATTATATCCTTAACAGGTGCATATATCTACCTTCGTTATACACCCAATATTTACAATAGCTCTGCACAAATTCAAATCACTAAACCTGATGCCTCTAGTTCTTTTTTAACAACTGAGATAACGAGTTTATTCGGAACAAGAATTAATGTTCAGAATGATATTTCAGTATTAACCTCTCATCATATTTTAAAAAATGTTGTTAAACGTCTTAATCTCCAAACTTCTATTACAGAAGTTGGAAGAGTTCAGTCTAACTTAAAATTTGCCAATGAAGTTCCTTTCCAAATTATTTTTAAGGATTTAAGCAAATTTCAAACATGGAATTTTAAAATTTCAAACGATTATGGTTTAATTTCGAATGGATTTAAAAGTTTTAAGATTAATAAAAATGAGATATTAGAAAATAAATTTTTTACATTAACTTTAAATGATTCTCTAAAAATTAATAACAAAGAATTTAATATTGTTTCCAGATCTTTAGATAATTCAACAACTATATTAAAGAATAGGATTAAAGCTATTCCTGCATCTAAAAATGGTGAAATTATCAATTTATCAATATCTGGTACAAATAAAAAAAGAAATGATGCTGTTTTAAATACTTTAATTAATGTACTTATGGAGGATAGAATTAAAGATCAACAACAACTCTCTGAAGCTTCTATTAAATTTATTGATAAACGTCTAACAATTCTCAAAAAAAATATTGATTCTATATCAAAAGAAACCATTAAATATCAGCTTGAAAATAATATTTATAATTCAGCAGAACAAACTTCAAATGCATTAAATAAAATGGTTAAGGAAAATGAAGTTAGCTTTAATTTAAAAATTCAATTACAAATAGCAAATTCTCTTTTGGAGTATTTAAAAAATCAACAAAATTTTGACATTTTACCTGTAAATATTGGTGTTGAAGATGCAGGTATAAATGAATTATTGCTTTCCTTCAATACTTTGGTTATGGATCGTAACAATTTATTAGTTAGTGCGACCAAAGAAAGCCCTATAGTTTCACAAATAAATGAAAAGTTGAAAAATCTTAAAAATGCAAGCCTAAAGGGGATTAATAGGTATATCAAAAACTTACAAGTTTCTTTATCTAATTATCAAAAGACAAATAATGAATCTTTAGAGTATATTTCTACTTTTCCACAGAAAGAATATATTCTGAGAACTTTGGCTAGAGAGTTTAAATTCGCTGAAGATCTACTAGTATTTTTGTCTCAACGAAAAGAGGAAGCTTCAATTAGTTTTGTTTCTGTATTACCCAATTTAAAAGTATTGAGTTATGGTATAGCTAATAATAAACCCATAGCTCCAATTCATAGAACTATTTACATTGGAGCTTTGATTATTGGTTTGTTAATTCCTTTTGGTATTCTTTACCTATTAAAAATCCTAAATACTAAAATTAATACTCGCGAAGATTTAGAAAAAGGTTTACCAGGTATTACTATTCTAGGTGAGGTGCCTTTTGATGAAAACTATTCCTCTGAAAATGATGATAGAGGAATTATCGCAGAGTCTACGCGTGTGATTCGATCGAGTATGAGCTTTTTACTCAATCAAAATAAACCTCAAGTGATTATTACTACTTCAACGATAAAAGGAGAAGGAAAATCATTTGTGTCCTATAATATTGCACAAAGTTATAATGCACTGGGTAAAAAAGTAATTTTAATAGGAGCAGATTTACGAAACCCACAGGTGCATACGCTTTTAGGTATTGAACGAGGTAATCTAGGGCTTTCTACCTTTTTAAATGATGTGAACTATAATGATTTAGACAAATTGATTGTAAAAGGAAAATCGATTGATGAACTAGATTATTTATTGTCTGGAGCTATTCCTCCAA
>Ga0209193_1001805_pt1 | contig 10544 bp, 9 predicted proteins | sample COGITO_mtgs_1003_FD_185515 | JGI IMG/M metagenome (GOLD analysis project Ga0209193, IMG submission 185515) | Pelagic marine microbial communities from North Sea - COGITO_mtgs_100330 (SPAdes) (version 2) | ecosystem: Environmental > Aquatic > Marine > Epipelagic ... | reverse complement strand
GTTTGTATAATCAACACCATCTTGCGTTACACTTAGGTCATACTCAACTTGAGGTATAGTCCATGTTACTGCCATTTTATTCTCCTTCTAATGCTGTTATGCGAGCTTCAAGCTCTTGTATTGTTTTTACTAGTAGTGGTACGAGTTTTGATTGGTCGATGCCTTGCATTACTGCATCACCATTATCGTCAACTTCGTCTTTAGCACCAGTAATTGCTTCTGGTACAATGCTTGATACTTCGTGAGCTATAAAGCCATCTACGAGTGTATTTGTATCGTCTGATATAAAGTTAAACCGTGCTGGCTTAAGTTGCTTCAGTCTTGTTGTTGCATCCCAGTCGTAGACTACGTTCTCTTTTAGGCGGTAGTCTGACGAGGTGTTATATGAAACACTTGAACTACCAGTATTTACGATTTCTCCGCAAACACTACCATTACGCCTAAACTGAATTAAATCTCCTTGAGAATCATTACGAGCAACTATCATTGTTTCACCAGTAGAATCTCTACTAAAAACAGCACTATCGCCACCCCTAATACTATGACCATTTCCAGTGTCTCCTACTGATGTTCGTCCCACCAACAAGTTACCTGATTCGTCGATGCGCATGGCTTCAGAGCCATTAGTGCTAAACGTCATAGGAACAGCACCTTTACCATATAACCAATGCTGACCTGCGCCAGATACAAAGTACATAGAATCAGCGGCATTTCCGTTTAGTCGTATCCCTGCCAGTGTTGCGTCTGCGATTTCAAGACCATTAGTTCCCGTACCGAAGCCAGTTAGAGTAGGCGAAGTCGTCCCAATGCCTACGTTGCCGTCACGATCTAACACTATTTTCTTGTTGCCCCAAGTGTTATTGATGTATAGTTTTTCACCAGTGTCCATATACAATTCACCTGCTGAACCATTTCCAGACCTGTAAATTTGTAGCTTACCACCATCTTTAATTTGTACGTCCCCATCATCTGTTATCCGCATACGTTCTGTGTCGTTTGTAATAAACAATTGGCTATGGTCTGTTGTAGTTCCTAAAAATGCATTTGAACCAGATACAGATAATCTTGTAGATACTCCACCTGTGTCTGTTACGTCTATTTTCCGTGCGCCTGAGCCTGAAACGTGCAAATCAGCAGTAGGAGAACTCGTCCCAATGCCAACTTTGCCTGATGAGTCGATGCGCATTTTTTCGCTCAGTGTAACTGCCGCACCTGCACTACCTGATGCTTGTGAATACCAATGATGCACACCTGCTTCTTGACGGTATGCACTGGACTGGTCAGTAGTTATGTTAGCAAAAGCACCTGTATCAGCATCAATATAAAGATTGTCTGTAACGAAGTTGCCAAAGATGCCACCAGAGTTACTTTTTTCTGAAATGTAAGAACCTTTTTCCCCTAGAAACAACTGTGACCAAGTAACGTGAGCATCTGTGGGAGGTACTTTCCCAATACCCACGTTGCCCGATGAGTCGATGTCCATAGCTCGTGTAGAGCCGCCATTAGTGTAAAAGCGTAGATCATTTCGTGACCGTATCTGTGCTGAACCTGTAGTGTCTACTAAATTTATTTGAGCTTCGGTATCAGTTGACGTAAATGTTGCAACTACGTTTTGTGATCCTGAGTTAAAAGTAGAAGTAGAACTTCCAGAAACAGTCAGCCCATCAGCGGTCAAAGTCCCCGTGATGTCTACGCCTGTGGAGGTGGTGGTGAGTTTGATTGCTCCTAAATGTTTAAGGAAAACAGTGCCACCTGTGCCACCATCACTACATTTTATAAATTCATTACCCGAACTATCTTCAATAGCTAAACTTGTACCACGGAGCCTTAAATCACCTGTACCAACATCACGAATAATACTATCAGACCCATCATGGTAAATCTGTAAGTCAGAGCTAGCACCGAGTATAATTTTGTTGTTGTCTCCAAAACTCAAGTTACCAGTCATTGTATCGCCAGTAATTCTGACGAAACCAGTACCAGTATCTAAAGCAGTTTTTAATTCAGCGTATGTTATTTTCTTTGTTTGTACTGCGGATGTATCAACGACTGCAAAAGCATCAACATCTGCAAGGTTTGCCCCCGTAAGGGCGGTAAGTTCACTTATCTTTTGATCAGCCATATTTTATTCCTATATTAAGTATTTAAGCCCTTAGTTCAGACCAATGGATTCTAGTTCCAGATGTTAGTTTGTAGTAATGGTTAACTGGCACAATAAAACTAAATGCAGACCTTTCATATTCACCATCATTAGAAGGCCAAGTTGCTATTGTGATATATGAGTTTGTTGCTGTACCAACATAAATTGCTGGTTCTCCACTACCATTACCACCTCTACAGTTAATAGCTACTTGTATTGGTAATGATGTTGTGTTTTGATACCAAGTATTATTTACACGGTTACTAGTGGAAAATGATTGCCACGTTTGACCCACACCGATAGAGCCAGTACTTATTTGATCTATTGCATTTTTAACTCTTAGGGCAGTCATTGTTTTTGTGTTTTCAGTACCAGCTTGTGCTTCAGACTGAGAAGCTATAGCTACTTTTGCTTCAAATGCAGAACCATTAATAATACCAATCGTTACCCAACCACTATTAGCTTCGTTTCTTATGTAAAGAGTGTTTGTGTCAGTTTCATACCATAGCATATTAGCAAAGGTAGTTGATGGTGCGCTTGTACCTGACGAAAGACTAACTAATGCACCTAAAGCATTATTAATATCTGCTCTCGCATTAGCTGAAGTTTGATTAGCTATGTTCATATCATGTTGTGACATTTAATATCCTACCGTTCCTTTTAATACTGATATTGAAGGTGTTACATTGGGGTTTGAATTAGATAGTGTTGCTCTGAACCTAAAACCACGACCAACAACTTGAGATCCATTTGCGTCTGTATATGAACCCCAAGTTGGAGAACCAGAATTAGGATCATCGTTAGTTGCAGAAACTTCTATTAAAACAAAATTATCGTCGAACCCTACATCAGCGTCTGTCCAATCATCAAAATTCTCAGGCCAAGTATCCCAGTTTTGAGGTATTGCATCCCAAAGAGTTGTTGATTGATGCCTAGTAAATACCACTTCTGAAGAAACTGTTGCTGTTCTTGCCGTTGTTAAATCAATGTAACCATTAAACTCATATGTGCCAGACGCACTACTTGAACTAAAACTTGTTAATCTTAATTCATCAGGATCAGCCGTTGTGTAAATAGATGTATTACTTTTAGATCCTGAGAAACTAGGGTTTTCTGTTAGTGTTGTGGACACACCTAAACTTGGCAACTGTGATGCAGTAATAACAAAACTTGTAGCTGTAACACTTTCGTTTCCAGTTTTATCATATGCTTTAATTAAGTATGTTCCAGATAAAGCTGGTAGAGCCGCACTTGTTGCTGGTCTTGCTATTTTTTCTATACCAATAGGATCAAAACTTGAGTTATCCCATGTAGCTCCAGATGTTAAGGAATTGTGTTTAACTTGATAATAACTTAAATCTAAGTCAGCAACAGCAGTCCATTTTAAAAATAATGTGCCAGAAGATATACTAAAACTAAAATTAGTAACATTAGCTGGAGGTGTTGCTTCTGGTAAGAAAACTACTGACTTAGAAGCATAAGTTCCTTTAACACCTAGTGAGTTTATAGCTCTTGCTCTAACATCGTAAGTCGTACCAGTTGTAGATGCTTCTAAATCAAGTATTTCAAATAACCCTAACTTACCAGTTCCTAGAGCTTTATAATTACTTTCTGATTGCTCTTTATACTCAACTTCTACTTTATCAACTTGTGAGGTTTCATTAGCACTTGCTGTAGTCGTCACACTTAATACATTAACAACGTGTTCATTAACTATTCTTAGCTCTTGACCAAGAGTTATTCCTATATCTGGAACAAAGAAAGGTGAAGGTAGAGTTGTGTTGTTAGTTTCAAACGCTGTTTCGTCAGCATCCCAGTCAAATATACCAGAGCTAATTTCTTGAAGCACCATGTTGCATTGTAGTGACATTTCAGAGTCTAGTCCAAAAGACCAATCAACAACCTCAAATAACTTACCTAAAGAACTATCGTCAGGATCTTTAAATCCTAATCTCTCATTTTTAAGCCTGACAATATCACCAACTGTTAATTGTAATCCTCTTAATCCATAAATTCCAGATACTGAGAGTTGCTCTCTATTTCTGTAAAGTGCTATCTTAGCTATTCTTTGTGCTGTAGCAGAACTAGTAGTAAAAGGTAAGTTTAACTCTACAGTATTTTCTTGGTTATTATCAACGCCTAAGAAAGTAGTAGATGTTATAGGTGGGTAATTAGTTGTCTGCCAATTACTTTCCGTACCTCTAAATGTACCTTCTATTTTGTTAAACCCATCTCTTCGTGAATTACGAGTTTGAATAGATAATGTAGATCTAAGGTCATCTTCATCTAAATTAAGAACAGGGTTTGTATACTTAGCGGCTTTCATTTTCCACTTACCTTGAGAATACCAAAGCATTCCACCCATAGAACCTAATATATTAGATACGATTTCTTTTGGTGCTAAGTCGGTTGTAAATGTACCGTTACACTCATATCTTTTTTCTGTTCCACCGCCAGAAAGAGTTACGTTTTCATCACATACACTTGTTGCTGTCGTAAATAAACTATTGTCAATTTCATCGTAAGTAGCAATGCCACTATAAACTAAATAGTCAGCTAAACAACGTGCAGAGTTAGCACTATAAGCTCCAGTACTACTTCCAGTTTGAACAACCTTTTTACCTTGTACTAAAGCTGTTACTTGTGGAACTCCGTTAGGAAATGCATCAGCATCAAATTCAAATCTTGTGTAGATGTAAGCTATACCACTTGCTTTATGATTAAGTCCCCATTGAGAACTCTCTGAAGCTAGAGTTGCATCAGCCGCTTGGTTGTCTTCACCGTTATGTAATTTAATTCTTACCTTACCAGCGTACTTAGTTGGAGAGGACACTTCATATATTGGTAAACCGTTTGAGTCATTTGATGAAGTTGTTAGTGTAAGTTCTTCATCATTTAAATATACTTTTTCTATTTGTTGTACTTGATGTCCAGCTAAAGCAATTAAACTGTGTAAATATTTATTATCGTTAGTTGTTTCTTGGTAGAATATAACACCACCAACTTTAACTTTACCGTAGATAACAGCAGTAGGTTGTGCGGAACCTAAAGTATTTACTGTATAACCTTGTGGTCCACTTATAGACGGTTTAGGTATTAAAGCATTAAGAGCATAACCTAAAGCTAATCTAGGTATAAAAGAACCCATAAAACTTGAAAACGTAAGTGCAGACCATGCGGCCGCAGTAGTTGGCATTGAGGAAAGTAGTGCCATTCCAATAGATATAGGATCAGCATGGGCTACCGTAGGAATTAAGCCACAAGTTAAGAATGTAGTAGCTAGTAGTATCTTTCTCATTCTACACCCCAAGCAATGTACCTATTTAAATTAAAGAACACTAAGCCCTTATCACCAACAAAAGCTGTTCTGTCATCTACCTTTACACCTAAAGAATAACCAAGAACATCTGCATCTGATTCTATTGCAATTATAGATCCTACTTTAGGTGTTTGTGTTCTTTCTAATCTGTCATCTAGTCCGTCAATAATATCATTATATATTCCATAACGAGTAATCCTAGCGTAGTTTAGTGCCGCCCCTCTTGGAGTTGAGTAAGATCCAAACCAATCATCTGCAAAACCTACCTTACGTTGGACTTTAACTGCACCATTAACAAACTTAAGACAATCCCATTCACCCCATATAAAACTTTTGTCTTTACAGTCATCAATATATTTTAGTAAGTTATCTTTCCAATTAGTTAGTTTCACTGGCTCGACCCCAACTTAGATCTTTACCTTGTAAGTCATTTAAAAACTCAAACGCTTTATCATTTGGAAACAATGCTTTTTGACTTTCGTTGTTGTACCTTCTAATAACTGGCCTATCTAAATCTAATAACTTACTTTCTAAAGATAAGCTAATTATAGATGTTTCTGCACTTTCATCAATGTTCATTTGATCCATATAACCAACAAACATATCAACAAGAACATTCGATTGTTCTGGATTTTCTAAACCTATGTCAATTCCACTTTCGAGTAACATATTAAAAGCAGTTTCAAGTTGTAGTAAATTATTATCTGCGTCAATCAAACCAAACTTTATTTTACCAATTCTACCTTGATAAGGAACACTTAATGCCAGACTTAACATATCTGCTGGAATACCACTAAGTGTTAAGTTTGCACCTGCGGCTTGTATTTCAGCAGTTTCCTTTATACTAGAGATCTGCATAAGATTTCCAGTGCCTGTATAAGTAATCCCATCTATTGTTGTATCACCAATACCTGTCCAGAAATACAGAGGTGCAGAAAGTATAGTGTTACCTGTAACTGTTGCATTATCACTATGAGAGGCGGCTGTTGTACTATTAGAACCTCTTGTTAAACCTGTTAAAGTTAGATCTGTAATTCCTGTATATGAGATTTCTTCAGATCCTATTGTTACAGTACCGTCAGAAAATAACCCAGCAACTGATTCAACAGTTAAAGTAGTTTGACTTGCATTTATACTAGCAGTTAGAGAAGTTATAGCTGTACCAATAGCTGTACCAGTTTCAAATAATAATTCTACAGCAAAGAAAGGCTTTACTTCATCAAACTCAAGGTAAGATAGTATACCTGTAAGATCTCTACTCATACTATTGCCTGTACTGCACCAAAAGTAATACCATAGTTTGAAACATCATTGATACTCCAGTTACTTGTGTTATCATTAAGTCTAAATACACCAACTGTGTTAGAAGTAACTACAGTAGAATTATCAGGTTTTGCTACATTAATGTTAGGCCATATATCTAGTAACACTTGACCACTACTATCACTGTTAGCGTCAGCTAGTACCTTATGTAATGAAGCAGAGGATGCAGAACCTAGTTGTATGTAGTCACCTGCTTTAATCCAAGGAGACTGAGAGGCTGTACACCCATCTATGTTTAATGTATCACCTGTTTGATTAGCACCATTAACTAAAGGTGTTCCTCCAACTGAACCTCTTGCAGTAGCATTATTAGGGTCACCCAGTAGAAAAGTACCTCTTAATCCTTTAAGACTAACTAACCAAGCAAGCCATACTTCAGCATTGTCTCTTTTCATAGGTGGTAGAGTAACATCAACTTCCCACCTTTGACCTTGATGAGCAAACACTTGTTGTTTATATGTAAAAGGAGACATAGACATTGCTACCGCATTAACAGCAGTAAATGTAATATCTTGAATACCAGTTACAGTTGGTAAGGTTAGTGGGTAACTTATGCTCATGCGAATGCACTCCCAAATGATCCACCTCTACGTTTAGCATCTAGGACTGCTGACTTAGCACCTTCTGCTATCTGAGGCATAAGAGTTTTTATTTCGTTTCTTACTGTCTGGGCTACACCAGTAGAGACATTAATAGTTTGGTTAACTACAACACTCCCCCCTGATGATTCAACGCCTAGTTTACCGTTAGGTCCTCTCTTTAGAGGAAGTATAGCTTCTGGTCCAGCTTCACCCATAAGTCCAGTGTTACCACCTGACATTGGGAACATAGTAGGAGAACCAACGACACCACCATTAGCGTAAGGAATTATCTTACCATTGTTAAATGCATTACCGTTAGCATTATATACATAACCTGATAGACTCTGTATAGCAGTTTTAGCTTGATTTACTATTTGTTGTACTACAAGTATTCTGTATAGCTCTTTTATTACATCTCTAGCCATAGATCTGAAAGCATCAGTTACAGACTTAGTACCGTCAATCATAGACATAAATCCAGACTCTAGGAACCCTTCTATTTTCTTCTCAAAGTCTAATCTTTGTTCTTCAAGCTCTAGTAGTTTTTCTTTCTCTTCTCTCTGTTTTCTAGCTAAAAGTAAAAGATTCATCTCTCTAGTCCACTGCATATCTAAATCGTGTATCATACCTTCGCTTAGCTTAGCTTTTGTAGCGGCTTCTATTTTTCTCCATCTCTCTTGTTGTAATATAGCTGTTTCAAGTTCTAGGCTGTCTTGTCCGTAATCTAACTCTATTTCTAGAAGTTTTATTCTATCTTCAGCTTCTTTATTTTGTAGTTTAAACTGTTTAGTAGTCTCTTTTAATAAGTTTGCTTTATCAAGATCAGTTTTATACTCACCTTGCATAATACCTTGCTGTCTTAATATACGATCATCATATTGTTTACTAAGTTGCTCAGTAAGGCTTGCTTCTCCCTTTAGTCTTGATTCTGCATATTCTTGAAATTGACGAAGTAAACCCTTATTAAGATTATCTTCTTTTATCTTTAAGTTGTTTAACTGGTTATCAATAAACCTTACCATATTTCCAAAACCACTTTGTAACTCTCTTGCACCTCTTATATTAGGATCTTCTCGATTTGCTAATATCTGTTGTTCCTTAGATACTCTAGTTTCTAAGTTAGATTGTGATCTAGTTTCTGCATATTTTTGATAAGCGTCAACTCTATTTTGATACCTTGTTATCTCTTTTACAAAATTATTAAATCTGTTATTGTAAAAAATAGCTTCTGTTTTATTTTGTTCTCGTTCTCTATTTAATGACCTAGTTCTAGCTTTTTCTTCGTCACTTTTATCTATTATTTTTAATAACGCATCTCTTTTTTCACGTAGATCCATTAGTTGATCAAGCATAAATTTTGTGGCATCTTGCGCTCCACCACCTGCCCCAAGTGATGCAATACCTCTTGCTATGGCTCCACGAAAACCACCAACATCTTCTGGCTTTTTATTTAAATCATCAATCTTTTTAGAGAGTTCATCTATCTCTTTATTAAACTCTTCAATACTTTCTTTTGCACGAAGTGCGGCTATACTTTTAAATCCGCTTGCTAATAAATCATTTTGTGTTACTAGCTCTTTAGTCTCCTCTCCTAATTCTTTTATAATTTGTTTATAAGACATAACAGTATCTTCAGCCGCATTCATTTGCTGACGAGTTCTTAAAACCATAGTACCTATAGCAAGGCCAATACCAATTATAGCACCACCTATCCCAGGGATTAATCCAGCTAACTGTGTACCCTGTTGACCGAATGCAACTAAAGCTGAAGTACCTGACTGAACTTGAACAAAGAAGTCACCAACCTGATAACCTACTTGTTGAGATACCATTCCAAACTTATTCATACCTCTCTTAGCCATAGCCATAGCTTGAGCTTGATGTACTTGTGCGTCTGTGGCTCTCCTTAATGTAGAAGAGTAGGTATTTACTTCTGATACAGCTTTTCTATAACCACCACCTAATTTAGCTAAAGCAGATGCTTGTTTATTTAACTCAGAACGCATCTTACCAGCAGTTATATTGCCTCTTCTGTACTCTTTTTCAAGTTGAGCAACAGCCGCTTGTAGTTTATTCTGGTGTTTTCGCGCACGAATAACATCCCTGTCATCAACAGATATTACAATGTTTATATCATCAGCCATTACTATTATTAACCTTCATATATACTTCATCAAGACGTTTTATTGCTTCGACCTCCCAAGTGGAAATTGGCGTAGCAGTTAAATCTTTCCATGCTTTTATTTGTTCATAACTTAAGGGGTTAGCTCCAGAAAAACCAGCAGTCCTACTGTTGCTTAAAGTAACAAAGGCAGACCAGATATGAGACACTAGCGATGGAAATTGGGGTCCATTTAATGCTTGTGGTCTATGTCCAGTCTGCCTTTCAACTTGTTCTAAATGTTCATATTCTGTTGTGCCATTTTGATCAGGAACATTAAGTTTAAAGCTGTGTTCAGCAAACTCAACTAGTTCTTCAATCAGGCTTTCGTAAAATCCAGAGAGGTAGAAACAGCCTCCTCAATCTGATCACGAATCCAAAATACCTCAGAGTAAATCTCCTTTGCTTTATCAACAGAGAACTTAGGTTGTTCCTTGTTGTAAGTAATGTTCCACCCTTTAGTAGCTTTAGCTAACAGCTCAAGAGTTGATTCTTCAAGATCCTCTGCTGTAACATCTACCTTTCTTTTACCCTGAGCTTGTTTTAGTCTTCTATTAGTTTGATCAAAAACTGCCTTTTTATACTCTTTAGCATGAGGTGCGTAAACAGTTATACTCATCTCAGACTTGTCATCATTAAGTAGTGGGTCAAAAGTAGTAGGATGTACAATTGGTACATTTACAGTATCATTTATAGGTGTTAAATCTTTTAAATCCATGTCGAGTTCCTTTCGGGTTGTTAAAGTCGGGTTTTAGTTTTAGTTGGGGGAAGGCCAGACCCGACACCGACAATCCCCCACCCTAGCTAGGGATTACGATGTTCTTGTTATTTCCATGTTGCTTGTTTCACCTGTATCATACAGACCAACAAATTCCATACTTACTATTCTACTAGTAGGACCATCTACACCTACATCCGCACTGTTAATCTTACACCGTGGGAATTTAAATGTGTATGGGTTAGAACCAGTTGGGTCATTTACAATAACTTGTACCCCAGTTTCTGTTTCGTTTAAGAACC
>Ga0209193_1001804_pt1 | contig 10548 bp, 10 predicted proteins | sample COGITO_mtgs_1003_FD_185515 | JGI IMG/M metagenome (GOLD analysis project Ga0209193, IMG submission 185515) | Pelagic marine microbial communities from North Sea - COGITO_mtgs_100330 (SPAdes) (version 2) | ecosystem: Environmental > Aquatic > Marine > Epipelagic ... | reverse complement strand
TCATTTAACACAAATTTGGACAGCAAATGCAGTGCAATATCCTGTTTTGCAGTAGTGTTATGCGGAAAATCGCTTTTCAGTAAACTATAAAATTGTGACACATCCATAAAAGAGGTTTCTTAGAAGCCTTAAAGATGCCATTATTTTTATGAATATACTTTTACGAACAAAAAAAAATTGTAGATTTGCGATAGACCTAGTATTTCTAAAAAAACCTAAATTTTTCTTTACAATGAAATTAATATTACAACTTGTTCTTTGGGTACTCATTATCTTTTTAGGGTGGAAATTATACAGCTCAATTATTGGCCCTGTAGAATTTAATGAAAAACGTGACGCCCGTTATGCCAAAGTGATTAAAAACTTAAAAGATGTTCGAGCTGCAGAGTTAGCACATAAAGAAATCACTGGTAAATTTACAGGAAGTTTTGATAGCTTGGTTCGTTTTTTAGATACTGCACAGTTTGCAAACGTTCAAAGACGTGACACAAGTTACGCAGATGAGAAGAAAAATAAAGCCTACGGCTTAGACGCAAAAACAGGAGGATATATTCTAGAGGTCGTATTGTTGGACACTCTGGGTTTTACATCCGTTAGAGATTCTATATTCGGAGGTACAGACCGTTACAAGACAATGATGAATTTACCACTACAGCAAGAGGGAATTACTGGAGTAATAGAGCTTGTAGCCGGAAAAGTCATTAAAAATCAAGGAAGAAAAAATGAGAAAGCCTATTCTGCTTTTGAAGCTAGAATTAGCAAGAAAATCATTTTAGAAGGTTTGGATAAAGACCTAATCAATCAAGAAGAGCAGGTTGTATCTGTTGAGGGTGTAAATGGCGCCTTTGTTAAAGTTGGATCTCTAGAAGAGGTTGACACCTCTGGTAACTGGCCAAAAATATATGACGCTGAACAAACAAAACAATAATACAGGGCCTATTGCCCATCAAAGCCTGTCCGTTCAATTAGCATTGACCGGACATTCTTTTTTAATAACCCACACCCACACCAAAGAAGCTCTCTTTTTCTGTGAAACAATTTTTGAGCAGGCCATTACTCCAGAAGAGTTACTTACTCACCTTACACAAAAAATTAACGACACCCCCGAGCTTAAAAATAACTTTGATGATGTTGTTTTAATTCACTGTAATGATATGGCCACAAACGTGCCTAAATCACTTTTTGATCCTCAAAAAGCAGCAGAGTATTTAAAGTTTAATTCAAAAATACTTGCCACAGATTTCATAGCGTTTGATACGGTACATACCCAAGATATTATTACAGTATATACGCCTTATATAAATGTCAACAATTTCTTTTTTGATACCTACGGGAGTTTTTCTTATTATCATGCTACTACAAAATTACTAGAGACAATTTTAAATAGCCCTAGTGATATAAACTCGCCAAAGGTTCATGTGCATGTATTTAAAGATAGTTTCACCTGTATAGTAAGTAAGAATAGTAAATTACAATTGTGCAATACCTATAGCTACAAAACACCTGAAGATTTTATATATTATATCCTTTTTTGCTATGAACAATTAGGGCTTAAACCAGAAACAGACACTGTAACATTAAGTGGGGCTATTACAAAAGATGATTCTTTATTTGCACTATTATTCACCTATATAAGACACATCAATTTTGAGCCAAACAACAAAGGGGTAGATATCAAAGACACTCCAAAGCACGAACAATTTATTATTTCAAATATATAGCAATGCGCATCATTTCAGGTTTACATAAAGGGAAACGCCTCATGGCTCCAAAGTCTTTACCGGTGCGTCCCACCACAGATTTTGCCAAAGAAGGTTTGTTTAATATTTTAAACCATAGGTGGATGTTTCAAGACATATCATTACTTGATTTATTTTCTGGTACTGGAAACATTAGCTATGAATTTGCCTCCAGAGGTTGCAAAGATATAACCTCGGTAGATAGTCATTTTGGTTGCATCAAATATATTTCTAAAATCTCTGAAGAACTAAACTACAATATTCACGCTATCAAAGCTGATATTTTTAAGTACACAAAAATGCCTTCAAGGTCTTTTGATATCATTTTTGCAGACCCTCCTTATGATTTCACCCTCCAACAACTAGAGCAAATGATTAGCCAATCATTCAAAAATGGTCTTGTATCCCAAGAAGGAGTTTTTATTTTAGAACACTCAAAACACACAGATGTATCTGGCTTTGAGCGTTTTTCAGAATCAAGAAGATACGGCGGTTCTGTCTTTAGTTTTTTTCAATAAAATTAGATTTTATTTTTTCTAAAAAATTTCTGATTTTTGTAATTAACAACCAATTTAATAGCATCTTACGCTTTGATTTATATTAAGTATACATGCAAAACCAACTCCTTAAAATTATAGATTTAGACTTCGTTTCTATTGAAGTCTATCCTAACTTTTTAATTACAACAATTAAAGAGGGTGTTGTATTTGATACCAATGAATTAGAAATCATATACCAGGTGTTCGAAAATCAATTTCCAAACAAAGACTTTGGATTAATTGCCAACAGAGTGCATGATTATACAGTAAATCCTACTTGTTATTTAGAGTCTAGTAAATACAAGCGCTTAAAAGCAATGGCAATACTGTGTCATGAAGAAGCTAGTTATAACAATGCACAGTTTGAAAAAACCTTCTACAAAGATCTAGAGGCATTTTATACATTAGAGGAGGCTGTTGCGTTTATCTCTTCCAAAATATAAAAAAAGCAGGTCTATAAGCCGGGTTCTGTTCAATTTGGCTTGTGCCAAAAATTCCTTATCATTTATCTAGGTGTACATTTACATATACACTCCATCTGCCCACCCTCCAGCATGGGCGGGAACCCTTATTGCTGGTATACGTGGCATTTCACCGCATAGAGTTTACCTGGTTTCACTACAGCATAACCTGTACATACTTTCTGTTGCACTAGTCCTATCTCTTTTAGCTAAAGCTACTAGAAATGACGGCTGTTAGCCGCTATACTTCCCTATGGTGCCCGGACTTTCCTCTTCAAAACAAGTTTGAAGCGATAAGGCGACCTGCTGTTGCAAAAGTATCATTATTGTTAATAAATACCGTAAAATAAGAAGCTCTATTTTTTTAATTAAGGAACGCACCTACTTATATTTGTTTCTATACTATGGAACCATTTATTGTATCTGCGAGAAAGTACAGACCCACAACATTTAAAGATGTTGTAGGCCAACAGGCTATTACAAATACCTTAGAAAATGCCATAGAAAACAATCACTTAGCACAAGCGCTTTTATTTACAGGACCAAGAGGCGTTGGTAAAACGACCTGTGCGCGTATATTGGCAAAAAAAATAAACCAAGACGGAAGCCATAAAGAAGATGAGGATTTTGCTTTTAATATTTTTGAATTAGATGCTGCCTCTAATAATTCTGTAGATGATATAAGAAATCTTATAGACCAAGTACGTATTCCTCCGCAGGTTGGACAGTACAAGGTATATATTATAGATGAGGTACATATGTTGTCATCAGCAGCTTTTAATGCTTTTTTAAAAACCCTTGAGGAGCCACCAAAGCATGCCATTTTTATATTAGCAACTACAGAGAAACACAAAATCATACCTACAATATTATCAAGATGTCAAATTTTTGATTTTAGACGTATTACAGTACAAGATATTAAAGGACATTTAGCGTCTGTAGCCCAACAAGAAAATATCACCGCTCAAGATGATGCCTTGCATGTTATTGCTCAAAAAGCGGATGGTGCTCTTAGAGACGCACTCTCTATTTTTGATAGAGTAGTCAGTTTTTCTGGAGAAAACCTTACCCGTGAAGCAGTTACAGAAAATCTCAATGTACTAGATTACACCTATTATTTTAATATCACAGACCTTGTGATACAAAATGATATTCCTCAGGTATTGTTAGCCTACAATGAAATTTTAAGCAAAGGTTTTGATGGTCATCATTTTATTATGGGGCTAGCTTCTCACTTTAGAGACTTATTGGTTTGCAAAAACCAACAAACCATCTCCTTGCTAGAGGTAGGTGATCAGGTAAAAAAAATGTATCTAGAGCAATCACAGCAGACCCCTCATGATTTTTTAATAGAGGCGCTTGATATTGCTAACTCCTGTGATTTGAAATTTAAAACAAGCCGCAACCAAAGGCTACTAGTAGAATTATGCTTAATGCAACTTAGCTCTCTCACTGCGCAGGGAGAAAAAAAAAAGGCCAATAAGCTAAATAAACGTTTTGTACTTCCTCCTTCTCATTTTAAAGAAATAGCCGCACAGGTTCAAGAAAAGCTAGATACTACCCAGAAAGCACCTGTAATTGCAACTCAACCAATTGTGCAAACAAACCAGACGAAGGAGCAAGAAAATCAAAACCCCTGCTCTACCCAGGTGGATAAACAAGAAACAATCCAGCAACCACCGCCAATTAAAGAAGAAGTTTCCTCCAAAAAAAGAGTTTCAGCATTATCCTTAAAAAGCATTCAAAAAAAGCAACAACTCACAAAAGAAATTAATGAAAGGATTCCTAATCAAGAAAACCTGCCTACTGAAGATTTTACTCTAGAGCAAATGATTACTCACTGGAATGCATATACGGAGATTGTTAAAGGGCAAGGGAAATACAATTTCTTGTCTCACCTTACCATGAATGAACCTAAATTAAAAGATGGGATGATTCATCTTGAATTTCCAAATCAAACCATAAAACTAGAAGTAGAAAGAGATAAATTTGAGCTGTTAACCTACATGCGCAAAAAACTTAAAAATTACAATGTTGATCTGGTAATAGATGTTAACGAATTGCAAGTAAAACGGTATGCATATACAGATAAAGAGAAGTATGAAAAACTAGTGGAAAAAAACCCTAATCTAGAAGCCCTCAGAAATGCCTTTGAACTAGATATTTAAGAACTGCTATGAATTCAAAAAAACAAAACCCAATTAAAATGCTGGGGTTAAAATTGCCTACAGATCCAAGATGGGTAAATATTGTTGAGAAAAATATTGAGGAAATATTGACAGATCACGCCTATTGTGAACAAAAAGCAACCTCTACGGCCATCTCTTTAATTGTTTCATTTCCAGAGTATACAGATTTGGTTCAAGAAATGGTGGCGCTTGTAAAAGAAGAAATTAGTCACTTCAAACTAGTACATGATAAAATCATAGCCCGAGGCTGGACTTTGGGGCGTGATCGTAAAGATAGCTACGTACTAGAGATTTTAAAATTCTTTCCAAAAGGTGGCAGCAGAACAACACAACTAGTTCACAGACTTTTATATGCCGCACTTATAGAGGCTAGAAGTTGTGAGCGTTTCAGACTACTAAGTGAAGAATTAGAAGATCAAGAATTAGCAGATTTTTACCATAAACTTATGGTTAGCGAAGCAAATCATTACACCATGTTTCTGGGCTTTGCAAGACAATATGGAGACAGAAAAGAAGTAGATGAAAAATGGCAAGATTTACTAAATTTTGAAGCTCAAGTCATGCAAAAGTTGAGTAAAAATGAAAGTATTCATGGATAATTTTGTTCTAGAAACAAACAAACGCTATCTCTACGTACTTGCATTTCGTTCATTGTAAAGCTGTTTTACAATACCATCTGCCAAACCAATTTTAGGAACATACATGTTTTTTGCTTTTGCCCACTTCATGGCAGACAAGTAAATACGCGTAGCTGGAATAATCACATCTGCCCTATCTGGATTCATTTTGAGTTCAAATACACGCTGGTTGTAATCATACTGTTTTACTTTTTCATAGAAGTTAGACATAAACAAATAACTCAGGGGCTGCCCTACCTTCTTTTCGCTAAAGCGATATATACTGTTTATATTTCCTCCAGAGCCTATTACATTAATTTTAGAATATGCTTTTGTATGTTGGGTAACCCACTGTTGTGCCTGTTCCCAAATAGTGTCCTCAACCATCCCGTTTATAATACGGACCGTACCCAATTTAAATGAGTGTGACGCAATGTTTTTACCATTGGCAAAGACTGTAAATTCTGTAGAGCCCCCTCCCACATCTACATATAAGAATACTTTATTATCACTAATGAGTTGCTTTAAATCTGTAGAGGCAATAATAGCAGCTTCATCATTACCATCAATAATCTGAATGTCAATGCCAGTAGCAGCTTTTAATTTGGATACAATTTCTTTGCCATTTTTGGCCTCTCGCATGGCAGAAGTTGCACAAGCTCTAAAGGCAACAACCTTATGAGTTTTAATAATTAATGAGTATGCCTGCATTGCATCGAGAAGCCTCTTATAATTACCTGATGATATATTACCCTTCAAAAAAACATCAGCGCCCAGTCTAATGGGTAGGCGCACCAAGGAAGTTTTTTTAAATTGTGTAGGAAATCCTTCTTTCTCTATTACCGTTGCAATGAGCAGACGTATGGCATTAGAACCAATATCTACGGCAGCATATTTCTCTATGTGTAACAAATTAATTTTCTAGTTTATTTTTATAATACGCATACAATGCAAATTGAGACCGTACTTTTGGATTATTATTTTTTCTGTATAGGTTGTCTTGTTTTTGAGTAATACATCGTGCTTTTACATTATCACTCCAACAAATAGCAAAGGTTTCAAGAATTTCTTCTTTAATTTGCTGGTCATATATAGGGCACGAAATCTCTACTCTTGTATCTAAATTTCTGCGCATAAAATCTGCAGAAGAAATATATATTTTAGGAGCTCCATCATTCTCAAATATATACAGTCTTGGGTGCTCTAAAAACTTATCTACCACACTAATCACCTCAATGTTTTCACTCATTGCTTTTACTCCTGGAATTAAGCAACAAATGCCTCTGACAATGAGTTGAATTTTAACCCCTGCCCTACTTGCGGCATAAAGTCTGTCTATTAATCTACTGTCTGACAGGCTATTGAGTTTTAATTTAATACCGCTTTTTTTACCTTGCATGGTATTAAATATTTCGGTTTCTATTAAATCATAAATAGCTGTTCTTGTATAATGTGGAGAGACAATTAAATGTTTGTACTCTTTAATTTTGTAGTTTACTTCAAAAAAGTCAAACACTCTATTGAGTTCTTTTCCAATTTTTTGATTGGCGGTAAATAAGGTATAATCTGTGTATATTCTTGCCGTAGATTCATTAAAGTTTCCGGTACTTATAAATGAATATTTCTTTAATTTACCCTCTTCCATACGCTCAACAACACATATTTTACAATGAACCTTAAGCCCTGCTACCCCAAATATAAGCTTCACGCCTTCACGCTGCATTTGTTCAGCATAATGGATGTTGGCCTGTTCATCAAAACGTGCTTGTAATTCTATTTGTACCGTTACTTCTTTACCATTTTTAACCGCATTAATCAAACTACTGGCAATGTGAGATACCTCTGCAAGTCTATAAATAGTAATCTTTATTGTTTTTACAGTAGGGTCAAGTGCTGCCTCACGCAAAAACTTTACAACATAAGAAAAGCTCTGGTAGGGCGCGTGTAGCAAATAATCTTTCTTAGCTACTTTATCTAGAAGGCTTCCAACAAGGCTTAAACCAGGAACATTCAGTGGTATGATTTTTTCGTATTGCAGGTCTTGGCGTCCTAGGCTAGGAAAATTGATGTAGTCTCTTCTATTGTGATACCTTCCTCCAGGGTTAATGCTATCAGAGTTTTTTATTCCCATTTTATCCATCAAGAAAGAAAGTGTCTCGTCGTCTATGGTTTTATCATATACAAGGCGCACAGGAGCTCCATCGCTTCTATTTTTTACAGATTTAGAAATTTTATCAATAAAACTCTTACTTAAATCACTCTCTATATCAAGGGCGGCATCACGAGTAATTTTTATCATGTGTGCAGAAATACGATCATACTTGAAAATACTAAATATTTTATGTAGCATATATCGTATTAAATCATCCAAAATGATGATGTATTTTTTACCATCTTGCGTTGGTAACTCTACAAACCGTTCTACATTTTTTGGTATTTCAATAAGGGCGTAATTATTTTTTGACTCAAAAGTGGTGTCATCTTTAGCCATCTCCATTTTCACGGCAAGGTAGGCTGCGCTATCTTTTAATGAAGGAAACTCTTTAAGTTCACCAATCATAATAACAACCATTGCAGGACTTACCTTTTGCAAGAAATAATCTGCAATAAATTTAGACTGAGACTTGGACACCTCTGTCTCATCAATCATAAAAATCTGCTCTTTTTTAAGCTCCTCTTTAATGCCACTTAAAATACCTAAACTAGTTTTTTGTTGCTTTATTACTGTCTTGGTAATTAGCTCCATAAGCTCAGAGGCTGGAATACCTCCTAAAAAGCTACGCCCGCCCTTACCGGCATCAGCAATACGTTTTATAGTTGCATACCTAACTTTAAAAAACTCATCTAGATTGTTTGAGAAAATACCAATAAAACGTAACCTTTCAAGCAGTGGAGTTGTAGTATCTTCAGCCTCTTGTAATACGCGTGCGTTAAATTGTAACCAGCTTAATTCACGGTTATAATAGCTATTCTCAAGAGGGGCTTTATTTAGTTTTGGTGTCATAATTTTATTTTAATTCTCTCGGGAAAACTGTTTTTATGGTTGTTCCTGTGGTTATCTCACTCCACTTATCCCCTTCAAAGGTAATGGCTACAAAACCACAAGTAGGTACAATATTAATACTAATACTACCCAAGATATTTACAATAGATGTGAATGCATGATTATGGCCACATAGCATAACACAATCTAGGGTATTTTTTAATTCTTTAATAAGCTTCATAACTTGCTGGCCACTAAAATCATACAACTCAGGATTTACCACAAAGTCATCATTTTTAAGTTCAAAAGCATCTTTAAAATACGTTGCAGTGCTTTGAGTTCTTAGAGCATCACTAGTAATAATTACTTGTGGCTTAACAATGGTTTGTGCCACCAATTTTGAAACCTGCAAAGCATCATTAACCCCTTGTTTTTTCAAGGGTCTTTGCCTATCTCCAACAGTATGTTTCCATGAAGATTTAGCGTGCCTTATAAAGTAAAGTGTTTTCATTAATGATGGTATTACATACTAACCTAAGGCTGCAGCCTACCGATATTCCAGCTATTATTAATTTTTGTATATTTAATTCTATCATGCAACCTACTACTTCTGCCCTGCCAAAACTCATATGAGGTTGGCTGTATTAGATAGCCTCCCCAATGGGCTGGTTTTACTATAGGTTTAGTCTGGTATTGTTTTTCTAAATCCAGTAGCTTTTCTTCTAAAGCTTCTCTACTATCTATAGAAGTAGATTGATCGCTTACCAAGGCGCCCAATTGGCTCTCACGAGGTCTTTTATTAAAATAGGCGATAGATTTTTCTTCTGAAATTTTTACAGCCAAACCCGTTATTATAATTTGACGCTCCAATGAGGGCCAAAAAAAAGAAATACAGACCTTGTTATTTTGTGCAATAGCCTGGGCTTTACCACTGGTGTAGTTGGTATAAAAAACAAAACCTTCTTGGGTACATTCTTTAAGCAGCACGACCCGCGCCTTTGGAACACCTTGCGTATCTACAGTACTCAGCGTCATCGCATTTGGTTCCTCTACAGTAGGAGTCTTTTCGGCATCTACAAACCAAGCAGCAAACTGCTCTAATGGATTTTCCAGCACAGTATCTTCTGTAAGAGAGCCTTTCTCGTAGGATTTTCTGTAGTCGTGAAGGTTTTTGTCCATAAAATTAACTTTACTGCAAGGTACAAAGATTGCATAATTTATAATATACCAGAATCTTTAAAGTTATGTGAAAAATTAAATCCAAAAATAGCAAGTTAGTAAGACACCTTAAGGCTTAGATTTCAAAAACCTTACCGTCTTGCGCTAGTTGTGTAGCTGAAAAAACTTCCTGCGCCTGGTTTTTAAACTCATTGTAATCATTGTAACGCCCAGAATAATGACCAAGCAATAAAGACCCTACTGCTGCCTTTTTAGCAATTAAAGCAGCCTGGCGCGCAGTACTGTGCATCGTTTTTAAAGCCAATGGGGCATGCTGTTGTAAAAAAGTAGCCTCATGGTAGAGTAGCGTGGTATTTAATATTTGAGGTATAATTTCCTCGAAATAGGCGGTATCACTGCAATAAGCATAAGATTTTGGAGGGCTTGGATCTAATGTAATAGCTGCGTTAGAGATTATATCCCCTTTACTATCTGGCACATCAAATCCTTGTTTGGCTTTTTGGTAGTATGAAGGATCTATATCCAACTCTTTTGCTTTTTGAATATTTAAAATTCGTTCTCCAGGCTTTTGTTGAAATAAAAAACCATTTGTATATACTCTATGTTTTAAAGGTATGGTCGTGATACTCAAAACAGCATCTTCAAACAATAGCTCTGGCTGGTTGCTTTCTAACTCATGAAAGTAAAGCTCAAAATTAGTATAGGTTTTACCTAATTTAAGCTGCAACAAAATGGCTTGTTTAATACCTTTTGGCCCATATATGTGTAAACTAGCATCTCTACCTAATAATTTAAATGTGGATATTAAACCCACCAAACCAAAAAAGTGGTCACCGTGCAA
>Ga0209193_1001797_pt1 | contig 10577 bp, 3 predicted proteins | sample COGITO_mtgs_1003_FD_185515 | JGI IMG/M metagenome (GOLD analysis project Ga0209193, IMG submission 185515) | Pelagic marine microbial communities from North Sea - COGITO_mtgs_100330 (SPAdes) (version 2) | ecosystem: Environmental > Aquatic > Marine > Epipelagic ... | reverse complement strand
AAGAACAACATCCATCCCCTACCTTAACTACTTGTCCCTTTGATTATATTCATTATAAAGAGCCTCGTATATTAACAGTAAGAGAATTTGCAAGGATACAATCTTTTCCTGATTGGTTTGAGTTTAAGGGAGTTTATGCATTATCTGGTTCAGAATCGTATAAGACACCACGTTATTCTCAAATAGGTAATGCGGTACCTCCTTTAATGGCAGAGTCAATAATAAAAACACTAAAAAGTTACTTATGAGAGTAAATTGGCGAGAGGAGGAGATAAGATTATTATTGACTTATTATAAAAGGATGCGATCTGGAGACATGCATAAGGATCATCCTCAAGTTTTAGAGGCTTCAAAAGCCATCCGGAGTCTAGAAATAAACAAAGAGTATTCTTATCAATCTGAAAAGTTTAGAAACCCAAATGGAGTTGCATTGAAGTTAGCAAACTTTCTTTTTTTGGATCCAACATATGAAGGTAAAGGAATGAAAGGTTGTAGTGCTTTGGATAGGAAAATATTTAATGAAGAAAATATGGAGAGAAATTTAAAACTAGTTGTTCAATCTTTTTTGGAGTTATTGCCTCAATTAGGAGAGAAAGGAGCTGGTATTGGAAAAAACAATGCTTTTAACGGGCTTGCTAATAAATTAAATGTTTCATATGCTGGCAGTAATATAAAGAAGCCTGAAGATTGCTTTGAAAACACTAGCCCAATTATATCGTTTGGATTAGGAAGATTTACACATGTGCCTTGGATAGTATTTACTAATCATTCTCAAGAATTGATGAACGGTATATACCCAGTTCTTCTTTTTTATACAGAACAAAAAAAAATAGTATTATCATATGGTATTTCTGAATCAAATACTCCCCAAGTATCATGGAAAAAAGATTATATTGAGGAATTAAGTAAAGTTGCTGTATTAATCCCTGAAACTGATAAATACCGTTCAAGTTATGTTTACAAGGTATACGAATATCATAATTCTGTACACGAAATTGAAGTTGATCAGATTGTAATCGATTTAGAAAAAGTTATTACAGATTTCCACAAGCAAATGAAGAGAGAAAAAAATAAGTTAACCAAACCTGTTATTACAAATAATATTAGTTTAAAGACATTCGCGAAAGATAATAGACTTAGCGTTGCGGATGCACACATAGAGATTCAAAAGATGCTGACTCAAGGGAGTATTATAAAACAATCAACTAATTTATATTCTTTAAAACAGGCATGTGAGGCTATAAATATTGATAAGAAAAAATACCATGAATCTTTTCCTTATAAATTGATAAGTTGGGGGGCTAATAAAAAATCCGCTGTTCGTATTCCTTTTAATACTGATTCAGGGAGACCAGCAGGTAAAGTGATTAAAAACAAGCTTACTCACACCATTGATAGTTGGTTAAAAGACCATGATGGAATAAGTAATATTATTTTTATCGGAGGTCCAGGTAATGGAAAAACAGACTCATTGGAATATATTATAAATCAATTAATTAATAGATATTCCTTGGGAAATGATATTAGAGACACCCTTTCCCAAATGGTCATAGAAAATTACAGAAAGCTTGTAGTTGATATTGTAGGCACATCAAATTGTCCATTTAAAAAAATCATTGCAGTCCCTGAAGCGACTACAGGGTCAAAAACATTATCCAAAGAAGAGGCCCTTTTAAATGATTTTGAAACGTACTTAGACGACCCTGAGGTCTTATATATTTCATGTATTAATCGGGGTGTATTAGATGATTTAAAATCTTTTGCCTCTATTAAGTCTAAAGATAAAATCGTAAAATTAATTAATAACATTACATCTTCTACTAATGGAGAAGGAGTTGAGACTTGGCCAATGCTTACCAATTCCAAAATTGGTATATGGTTTATGGATATTGAATCACTTTTTGATATTATTTTGGATCCAAATCCTTCAAATCAAATAATGCATATATTGAAGTTGCAATCTAATTGGAAATGGTATGAAGGTCAAAAAGAGCTTATGCTAAATTGTCCTTTTTATGATAATTTCGTTCAGATTTCTAATAATGAATTTTTGTTAAATTTTAATTTAATTCTTAATAATTATGAATTGATTTCTGAGAGTAGACTCAACTTTCGTAATTATTTCTCTTTAGTCTCATCACTTTTTGCTGGAAACAATGGAGATACAACAGATCCAGTGGCCTTTTCTGTAACGCATTCTAATAATATAAATATTTCTATTCCTGCTGAATTGAATTACGTGAAGTCCTGTATTCTATTATCATTTTCATCATATCCATTGAGGTTATTTAGAGATTGGGAAAACACCTTACGCAGTTTTTCTTCAATAAAAGAGAAAATTCCATTAAATAACTTGCCTTTGTTAAAAAATCTCTTTGAAGCATTTCTTGACACTGATGTTGAATCAAATTTGTGTTCTTTTCAATCTGAATATGAAAAAAGATTTACTGAGAAGTTAGTTGAATGTCTGGATCCGTTCCATTCCAATCATGAACGCATAATTAATATTACAGAAACATTTTCTATAAGTATTAGTGATGGATACGATCTAGTTGAGGAAGATTTATCATTTGTACAAAAAAAGTTTATTCAATATTTAATTTTAATTGAGGAAGAAATTAGAAGAAAGCAAGTTGAAAGTGATACTAAATCAATTTATGATCAAGTTATCAATGAACTTAAAGTTTTTTCGTCTAAAATATGTTGTAGAATTATTGGAACAAAGTTTGGATTAACTAAGGATCTAAATTTTACTGAAGAATACTCCAAACTTTTGATAGATTTTAAATCTAATCGGAATCTCTTAAATAGTATGTTTAAAAAAATTACAAAATCTAAAACTGTTTTCCCCTTGCATTCATTTGGGCAACCTAAGCCTGATATTCGTAATTCTATAATTATAAAATCTGATAGTGCTATAGGTCGCTTTAACATAAAAGAATTAAATCAATCATTAAAAAGACCTACCCAAAGGGGGGTGTTTTTTGAACATCCAAATAAAGATTTTATAATCCCTTTAAGTTATAATTTATATAAGGCTCTTAGCCAGATCAATTATAACATTGATAAGAATTCAATTAATCCGAATATTAATGCTTTAATTGAAAGAATGGAATCTTTACTCTATTCAAAAACTCTTAGAACGAATAATAATTATTATGATGATTTAACACTTACTTTAGGTGAGAAAGAGAATCTTAATATTGCATCCTTAAATAATCTTATTTAACATGAAAATTGAATTATATTATAATAATTATACAAAAACAGAGTACACTAAAGAGGAGCATCCACTTGCTGCATTGTATCGACTTATAGGTTTTGAAAATAATACTTCAAATCATGGATATGTTGTAGAAAAGGGCCAAGAATTTAAGAATATTCTTTCTAATCAGAATCGCAAAGGTGATTTAGGGCCTTTTTTGAATAAGGATGACTATTTTCTAGAAATACTTCAACAGTTAGAGATCCCTAAAAAGAAAAATGGAAAAGAGAAATTATTAAATTACTATCCGTATATACCCGAATTGACTCTATTCGGTAATCTGCCGAGAGAAGACGCAGATAAGTCATATAATCTCGGGGCTTATATCAAAAAAGTTATTGAATTTGGGAGTAAGGATAAGGAGCAGGTCAAAGATGTTTTTGATAAGATATTTCAATTTCTATCTGTAGATCATGATCCAGATAATGATGAAGATGTTTTTTGTTTATTGTTATCAAAAGAGATAAAGGATTGGATTGAACCTTCAGACAAACAATTAAAATGGGAAAAACAAGTAATAGATATTTACTTTAATGATTGGAATACTTATGGTATTGATTGCCCTGCAAATACATTTGTGAGCGATCTATATGAGATTTTTAAGTTGAAGAATACTCTATCTCGATTTCAGTGGATAAAAATGTTGTCTGGTTTATTAAGATTAGCCATGCCCATGCATTTATTATGGATTTACAGAAATAACATAGCAATGCACCTTAATTTGATTTCTTTGTTTAATGGAAATACGCTGAGTAATGATCAGAAAACACATACTCTAAATGACTATCTGTTTATTAATGAGGAAATTATTGAAGTAAGAAATGTCATTGCTAACTTCAAAAAATCTGAAATGTTTATTGATCTCTTTATTGAACATCTTTCAAAATCCGGATTTAACAATAACAATTTAATCAAAATAACAAATCAGAAAGAATTAATTGATTTTTATGATAAGTTGACAGCATTGAATCTATCTAAAGTGCCATGGAAAAGCTCTTTTTTCACTGAATTCCGAATTAAATTATCTGAAAATAGTAGGTCTCTCAGTATTTTGAAAAGTAAATTAAAGGGTCGTTATTGGTTTATAAAACATATCATGGAGCAGGGAAGTGCCGAAGGACTAGAACATAAAAAAGAACTTGATCAATATTATTGGTTTAAAAGCCGCGGAAACAAAACAAAATTAATCCCGGGAGCTGGTCAAAGTTTAATGTTAGCATATTTGTCATCGCATGGAAAAAAGTATTGCACATTGAGTGAATTGAACAAGCACATAAATAAATATGGTATTAGAATATCTAATACTAACGATAACCCTATTGTTGAAAGTTTAAGAATGATGGGGCTAATTACAGATAATCCTGATTCAGAAAATGGTCTCTCAATTTCAAACCCATTAATATCAAAATGATGGCATCAAATTTTAATAAATTTCTTAAAGAATATATCCTAGAAAACACCTTATCAAAAGGAAGATACAATCTAATTGGTGTGCCATTAGAATATGTATCCAAAATGACGAGTACTCTAGGTGATTCAATAACATTCAATTACAAAGGTGATTCAATAAAAGTACCTGCTATTAGACATGATGATTCGCGTAAAATACCAATTGTATATAAAAAGCTTACTTCCTCTGAGGATGAAAATGAGCTTGCTATGAATGTTAGAAATAATGAACAAGTATTTTCAGATTATATTTTTGCTTCGGAAAGTGAGGTGAGTTTGGCATCTGGAGAGAATACAATAAGTATTTTTCCGAACAATTGGAACAATCACAAAAACGAGTTTTTATTATTCATACGATCGAAGCAAAAGAATAAAGTGCGTCAGCCCTTTTCTAAAGCTTGTAATTCACTGATTAAGCAAGGAGAAAATAAAGCTCTTTGGGAGAAGGTGTATATGTTTTGCGATTGTATTAATATTGAGGCAATTGAAAAAACTCTCGGTTATACCAAGGGGCAAATAGAAAAGGGTGACTTTACAAATAATCGATCTGTAGTTAATGATTTATTTAAATTTTTAGTTGACTCTTCTGAAAAAGACAGTTTATTCTATGCAAAAAGTAGACTAATAGATGCTATATCAGATCTCACTATAAAACCAGCTGCTAAATCAAATATTATAAGAGCCTTTGAAGCCTTTTTTAACTATTTGATGGATATTTTAACAAAGAACTCCCTTTCCTTGAATTCAATTGTATTATCACCAAATTATTATTATTCACCGGAATCTAATCTTTTTGTTGACCCCGTGATTAAGCAAGAATGGTCGGACTTGTGGCATTTAATTACTTTCGATAAACTCAAAGAATTATTAGATTCAATTGGCGCAAAAGTTAGTACTGGAACAGCTGGTGTGAAGTTTAAAATTAGTATTGAGAATAGAATTAAATCTAAAATTATTCACCCAGATAATAATAGGTCATTTAATTACACTGTTAATAACACTCATTTTCGTTCTAATGACAATATACACTACATAAAAACTGGTAGAAAACAAAAAAATATAGCACCTACCACGGACTATATTCATGTAGAGGGAAACACCATAAATAAAAATCTAAGTTTAAAATTTATTAATAGTTCAAACCAAGAATCTATGATATGGAGGTTTGTTCAATTAGATCAGTTTGAACCCGGTATTGGGATTGGTTTTTCGAATATTAAAAAATACGATCTTAACTCATATCCTAAAAAAGTCATAAATAATATTTGGCGAGCTAAGTTTCAGCTTCAGTCAAAAAACTCAGACTCCCTAGAGATCATAAATAATAAGGATACGGAGATAAAGAGTGTGCATGCAGTGGCTTTTGATGCTGCTGCTGCTGATTATGATGGCATGAATGAAACCCAAATCTTTGAGAATATTATTTGCCCAAACAAGAGTGTCAATTCCGAAGAATTAATAATTCAAAGTCAAGAATCTTTCGAGCTTTATAATTCATACACTTACGGCAACCCAGTATCATTTATTGATTTACAACATGAATATTTTATCGTTATTAAGACCTATAATAATCTAACAAAAATGGATTATTGTGTTATTTCTCAATTGGAATTTGATACAAATGAGCAAGAAAACGTTAGTAGTTACTTTGAAAAATATTTAAAGGAATGTATTGTCACTGACTCAAATGAATATGTTGTGGAATCAGATGAATATACATCCATTATTGATAAAATTGAAGAGCACATAATTTCTAATAAAGTTGATTCTTCCCACATAATTTGTTTTGATACAGAAATTGGTAATAACTGGTTCAACAAATGTATTAAAAATCAAGATAATATTGATCGGAATATTTTTTCTGACTTTGTAATTAAGAGTAATTTTGATGACTTCAGACCAAAACTAAACTTACCAGTATATTTTGAAAATGTAAGACAAGAGTTATTTGACTTTTTGAATAAAATCAGTAATGGTAAATGTAATCTATCGCAAATTGATTTAACAGAAGAGAAAGTAGTTTCTTTGATTAAAAAGTATGGAGACTCATTTTTAAAATGGGTTAGGTCCGGAGATACAAATGCATATTGGCTGGATTTAATTATTTTTTGTGAATCAGACAGATCAAATAGTTTAATGAAGTCGAAACCAGTGGCATGTTTAACGCCGTCTTTTCATCCTTTAAAATTGCTTCAATTGGTAGAGTCGCAAATTTCAATGAAGGATGCTTTAAATTCAGATATGTCAGGTGCCCCGGGAGCAGGTCTATTAGATCTAACTCTAACTCCATCTAATTTATCATTAAGTTATGGGGCAAATGGATCTAATAGATTTAGTTTCTATGCTATCGGGAATGATAATCAATACATGTCCTTTTTATTAAATCAAGATCAATTATCTGCTGATTTTATTAAAATTAATTATGATTTATTAAAGAACCCTAGATTATTTAATATTCGTTTATTTGATAGCTCTAATTCAATTTCTGAGAAACAGGTTCACAAAGCGATTGATGATGTTACAAATATTTATATTGCAAAAACTAATCTAAAAATTAGTGCTAATGATTTTGGCACTGATGTTGTTAGCGGATTTTCTAAAGGCGTATATAGTTGGGTTGATGAAAATTTAACCCAAAAGAGTTCTTCCATTCATTCAGAAAAAAGAATAAGTGTTTTTGATCAAAGAACAAACGAAAATGAACACCCTGAATCAGCTGAGTTAAGATCCTTGTGTAATTCATCTAATGGAAAGTTAGAGTGGTATAACAATAAGAATACAGAAAAGAATGACCTAAATGTTATATGTAATTTACCCAAAGATCAGTTCGAGGTTAAAATCTGTGATTCTAGTTTAGAATTGTATAATCCTATTTTTTCGAATTATCGATTTCCAAATCTTGAAAATTATAACATTGATTTATCTCCTAAAATAGCCTCTGGTATTGTTGCTCCAAGAAATTCTGACAAAACATTAGAAAGTTTGATTTATTTATTCGAGAATATTACGAATGCAGTTGCAAAAATAGAATCACAATCTAATTTAAATCAAATTCAAAATGGGCTAAACCTGAATAAATTCACGGCTATTAGTGGAATAGATTTGGCTCCATCTAGTTTTGATAATATATCATCAGATTATTTGTTATACGATTACAATACAGTAGATTATGTTTCGGATTTTGGCCCAATTAACAGATATGGATATTTTTTGATTTCAAATGATCAAAAGTTCATAAAGTCTTCTATTAATCATGCAATAAATCGAAATTTTAATACATCGTTTGTGAATTCTGAAATTGATGCTTTACTTACCCGAGTATCTAAAAATGGAGTTTCTAATTTGAAAGCTATTTATGCTGGTGGTAATCATACTAGAGGTGAGCTTGGTGTCTTCGTTGCAGATTATATTTTAAAAAATGTAAAAGCAGATAATGTTGATATCATTTCTTTTGTTGTCCCAGTAGACCCTTTTTTACCAAAGATAACTTCATTGATGAAATTCATCAATAAATCGGGAGACGTTAAAACACGTCCTGATTTTCTTTATTTCTCAATTTGTAAAGAATCATGTGCTATGAGATTAACACCTATTGAAGTCAAATTTCGAGATAGAATAATTGATAAGGAAATGAAATCAGCGATGGATCAAGCGGATGGATTTTGTCTTTTTATTAAAAAGCTACTTGCACAAGAGTTAGATCTTTGGAAGGTTACAACTCTTGATTTTATTTTAATGTTGTGTAGCTATGGATTGAATCAATTAATTTCAAAAGAGTCTCAAATAGATAAGTCTAGAGATCTAATTAATTTCCGATCTAAAGTAACTAATACTTTATTTGAAAACGCGAAAGACAATTCACTTTCTAGATTGGTAAATATTAATGAGCGTGGTAGAGTAATTGCTGTCAGCCCCTCTGCAAGCAAAACTGAATTTATATCTTCTAATAGTTCGGGCAATAAATATACTCGAATTAATGTGGATGAAGATTTTGCCATTAAATGCTTGAAAAATCAGAATATTGATGAAATAAAACACGAATGGTTCCGATTAAACAATAATTCATCTTCCTTTTTTGATTTAGAGATTGAATGTAAAGGGACTAGTGAATATAACTCTGATTTTTTAGATCAATTAGATGAGAAAAATAAGTTATCCCAAACAATAATTAAAAATGAAAATATTCATGGAGCATCTGATGATGATATTGCTGATAAAGAGGTTGTCGAGACTGCCCCTATACTCGCTAATGATGAAGTAAATGTTCATTCAGATCCAATTAACTTTAATCCAAATGATATTTGTGGTGTTGAAATACCACTCGGTAGGGCATTAAATTTAACAGATCAGACTGATTATTTATTTACGCCGAGTGATACTCAATTAAATCAACTTAATATAGGAGTAGTTGGTGATTTAGGTACTGGGAAGACTCAGTTTTTGAAAAATTTTATTTATAAAATAAGCTTAGCGCACAGTGAAAATAGAGGTGAAGCACCTAAATTTTTAATTTTTGATACTAAAAAGGATTACGATCTAACCAATAATTCTAAAATTGATAAGATACTTCACGAAAAAGCAAACATAAGAACTTTCTCACCGAGCTTTTTACCAATTAATATTTTTGATTTATCAAATGTTGTTGGAGCAAATAAAGCCCATGTTCGAGCAAAATTTATAAGTAATATCTTTAATAAGATATTTAGAATTGGGATAGTTCAAGAAAGTAAACTAACTAAAATAATATCAGATTGTTACAGGTCTAAAGGTTATAAACCTGGGATGTCTATAGAGGATATTACAGGTCTTGAAACTCCTAATTTTAAAGAGATACATGACTTGTATGACAAAGATGACTCCGTAAAAGCAATTCTTTTTGATATTGTGGAGTCATATATTTTCGAATCAGACAAAACCAAAATAATGAGTTTTAAAGATTTATTTCAACAATCTTTAGTTTTTAGCTTAGGTGATTTAGTTGAAAATCAAAGGGAATTGGTAATGATCGTTTTACTAGTATTGTATCGTGAGTATATGATAGGTATAAAGAAAGAGCCATTTATAGAATCTTCCAAAAATGGTAAGACCTTGAGAAAGGTTGACAGTTTTGTTTTAATTGATGAAGCTAATCAAATTATGGATTATGAATTCGATGTTTTGGAAGATATCTTGTTAAAGGGGCGTGAATTTGGAGTTGGTGTAATATTATCCACTCAATATTTATCACATTTTAAGAAGTCTAATATGAATTATGCTGAGTCTCTTAATACTTGGTTTGTTCACAAGCAAAATAAGTTAAATAAAAGAGATTTACTAGATATAGGCTTACAAAATGCAGATGAAAATCGTATTTCTAAAATAAAACGCTTACGGGTTTTTGAATGTTTATACAAGTCACTAAACTCTGATGATGGAGTATTTATTAAAGGGATTCCATTTTTTGAAAATTTCGAATAAAGCATTAACTTTTATTTACGCAATAAATAATATAACACTTGAATAACTATGAATTTATACTTAATAAAAATATTTATTCAAACCAACCCATGAATCCTTCAGATACTTTTTATAGTCCGAATTACAATTGGAACGGAGATTTTGATCGTCTCCAAGACGATTACGAATTGTTTTATGATGATGACGGCCGTGTAAGTCAATTTAGACTTCATTTAAAAGATGAAGATCCAGAAATAAAGAACAAATGTATATGCGTAAGTAGAATTCATTTTAAAAAGCCAGTAAATCTTTTTTATGAGAGACATAAAACTATTGGTAATAAAAAAATTATTGAATACTATTACAATGATAGTCTAGACACATATACAGAAACCAGTACCATACATTCCATTGAAGTGACACGATT
>Ga0209193_1001783_pt1 | contig 10655 bp, 17 predicted proteins | sample COGITO_mtgs_1003_FD_185515 | JGI IMG/M metagenome (GOLD analysis project Ga0209193, IMG submission 185515) | Pelagic marine microbial communities from North Sea - COGITO_mtgs_100330 (SPAdes) (version 2) | ecosystem: Environmental > Aquatic > Marine > Epipelagic ... | reverse complement strand
TGATTTTTTATGTTGACGGCTGCCTCTTTTTTTAGGCTTGTCCCTTACAACATGATCTTTAAATTTTTTAGCCATTATCTACGTTAGCTTTTAACCATTTTTTATCTAATTCATCTAATTTTAAATATCTAATTGAACCATTGATATGTTGTTTCGTATCATGTCCACAATTAGTACATCTATAAAAATCTGAAACAATTGCAACTAAGATAGCATCTTCTTCACACTCTTCACATTTACCATGTACCGTATCTATTTTTTGAAAAAATTTTACTGATTTTTTATCTATATAACTCATACTAAATCTTTTGCCTTTCCTATTATTGGTTTGTATTTTGTTTTACCTTCTGATTTGTATGCATGCATGTATTGTTCACGTCTTCCTTCCGGTATCCAACTACAATGAATCCATCCACTGTTAGGTTCGCCTGGAGTGTAGAACTCGAGAATCAATTGATCTGTCTCAAGGTTCATTTTAATCCAATCAGCAACTTCAGCATTATCAACTCCAACACATTCGAAGTCTGCGGCCTCAGCTTTTGCATGCTGTGAATTTCTAGAACTACCAATCGCTAAACATAAATCTTCACTACGGAATCCTGATGTCACTTTCACTCTTCCGAAATGGTCCCGCACTGGCTGTAAAATATTTTCACAAAGTGCTTTTAGTTTTTCTATTTGACCTGAGTTAGGATTATTGTTGATACCTTTACGTATCGCAGTATCTGACTTGATAAGCTCCTGAAGGGAGAAATTTCTTGAAAGATTCATTATTGACAGCTTAAACACTCATCGCTGTCATTGTCAAGATCAGCTAAAGCTTCTTCCTTACAGTCCTGGCTGCAAAACATATCTAATTCGTCTTTAGCCTCAAACTCTTTTTTACATTGTTTACAATTTTTCATTATCCCTTTTCTATAATTTTTTTAATTGTTTTTGATCCATCTACGTTCGACTCAAGTTCTGCATTTACTTTTCCACATTTGTATTCGATATTATCATTTGCTGAACGTTCTGCAACCCTCTTACCCTTTAAACAATCTGACATTGCGGGTTGTATCCTATGTTCTGTAAGAACACCTCCTATAAACATACAAAGTGCGACAACACTACTGATGACCGTTTCCATTTGCTCTTACCTTATCTTTTAATTCTTCAACATCTTGCAATGCTTTTTCTAGTTGTGTTTTTAAAAATTCTATATTGACTTTGTTAGTCATATTTTGTTCTTGAGTTACAGTTAATTTTTCAACGTCTCCATACAATGCTTCTATTAACATAAATTGTTCTTGGTCTGTAGGTTTCTGTTCAGATTTTTTTAATAAATCAGCATTAAATAATTCTCTTGATGTCTCCAAACTGGTCAACCTTGCCGTCACTTCTGTATATGCGAACACGCCCATTGCAACGAGCACGATCAGGCTAGCTACCGTCTTCATCGGCATTTGTACTCTTGCTTCGTCTCCAATATCTAATGGTTTATTTGCCACCTAAATACTCCTCTAATTTTTTACCCGCAGGAGATAACGTTATAACATATGAAAACACTGCTGCCAATAATGCAGTACACGCAGCTTCAGACCAGTACTGTCCAAAATGAGTTGAATGAGATAATATATCCGCAGTAAAACAACCTATAAACATAAGTATAGGTAATTTAAAATGAAACTTCCAGGGTATAAAAGACATCAGTACAACTAATGAACCTGTAATTACACCTGTTCTTGTAGCGATCAATGCATGCTTTGCTGTCAATTGTAATAAATTACCTTGTACCATAAAGATCATACAAGATAACCACGCTAGTGATAGTTTATGAAAGAATAATGATAGCTTACGTTTAATATCCATGTGGACTCACAAATAAAGTTAATAAACAAAAAGCAATTATAATTGCACCTGTAAAATACAAGTTCATCCTGGCCACCTCTACGTTCATTATTTATTCCAAAAAAATATTTTTTTCCACCAACTTACTTTTTTAGGTGGTTGAATAACACACTGACATTTTTTCTTTTCAAATTTACAGTCTATACATATATTTAAACTCATTTTTTCTCCTCAATATCATAAAACATTTTATCAGAATCTTCTGTTACCCAATCAGATCCTTCACAGTCCCAGTACGTATTTTGTACGCTATAGTCTGGCCAATCATTATCTGTTGTATAACTGTTCACATGCCAAATGATTCTGTTGTTTGGCTGCGCTGCATAATTACCATTTTTTAAGGCCATTATGTGTGCACACTTGTGCTCTTGCGGAATTTCAGAATGTTCCGTGTTTAGTATATTAGTCTCTGGGTGAGCCCAGTCAATAGTAAATAAATATTGACCTTGGTAAAATTTTTTATCTTTACCTAAATACTTACCATCTATACCAGCCAACCAATCAAAACAATGGACACTAGGATAATAACTAAAGCAGTTCCACAGTTCGAGTTGATCCACTCGCATATCAGGCACGTCTTTTCTTTCAAACTCTTTTTGAAAGAATGCTGAAATAGGTAGTCTATAAAAGACCGCACCATTTGGTAGCATGCAATGGAATAAGATTGCACGACCTGAAATAGAGCTAAGACCAAAGATAACACAGTCACTAGATTGTCCTTTATTTTTTTTAAGATCATAGAGATACTCCCTTCTTATTTTACAATAAATCGGCGGTATGTTAGCATTTAAATAAGCCATAGTACATTATTTTATTTCTCCCCAATTAGGTCCAGATTCGTAGTCTACTTTATTAGGTACTTCTAAGTCAACTGCATTTTCCATAATGTGTTTTATTTTTTTAGCTTGATCTTCTGATTCAATAGAAAAATCAAGTTCATCATGAATTTGTATGTGTGATAAATACCCTTGTTTATATAAATCTACCATTGCTCTTTTTGTCATATCAGCGGCACTACCTTGAATTAATTTATTTAATGCTTTGTATGTAAAAGCTCTACGTGTTGGATTCTTATGCCAATAATTTTTCTTAGGCTTACCATCTTTATCTTTAATTACATTGCCTTCAAAATCTATTAACACCGGTCCCATATCTTGTAATTCTTTCATACGTTCTTCATCTTCTGCTGGTATGTACTTACCCCAGTCACTACCATTTAGTATTGGTTCATACTTTGGAAATCTACAACGTCTACCTAATAATGTTTTTATTTGACCTTTGTTTAACGCCGCATTCATAACTTTATTCATTAACTGTTTTACAAATGGTGCTCTACCATGATACTTTTTAAATAACTCATCAGCTTTATCTTTTGTTAAATCTAATTCATTCATCAACTTACCTTTACCCATACCATAGAACAAACCTAAGTTAATTGTTTTAGCTTGTGATCTTGGTATCTCAGCCATCTCTGCAACTATTTTGTGAAAGTCTGTTGAAGGATCATTCTCATATGAATCTGCAATATCATTTACAGAGGGTAGTTCAAACTTTAGTGAGTAGTGTGCAACAAGTCTTGGTTCCTGTTGCGAGTAGTCAAATGTACCCCACTTGCAACCTTCTTCAGGTATAAATAAACTTCTAATTAATGGTCCTGTATCTGGATCTCTTGCCGGAATTTGTTGTAGGTTAGGATTAGAATAACTAAATCTACCAGTAACTGTACCTCCATCATCAGATCTTATTTGATTGATGTCTGCATGTATTCTACCCTTATGTTCATGTTTAATTATTGAATCAATAAATGTAGTTCTAACCTTGTTTATTTTTCTAGCTTCTGCTATCATACGTACTACAGGATGTTTATGTGTAACAAGAAAGTTTTTAGTAAATGATGGCTCATCAGATTTTTCAGTTCTTGAATAAGGTAAATTTAATTTATCGAAAAGCGGAGCAATACTTCTTGCTGCCATTAACTGAACTTCTACTCCTGTTTCTATTTTTATTTGTTGTATTAGGTTTTGTTCTTTTATTGCCAGTGCTGTTTTCAATTGATTGGCTTTCTCGATATCTACCCGAACACCTAGGTGGCGCATATCGACTAAACAAGGAAAAAGATCAGTCTCCAAATTAAATACATTTTGTAAATCATCTTCAATAATTATCTTTTTAAATTTTTGCCAAAGTTCTAAAGTAAGTTCAGCATCAGCTTCAGCATAAGATCCAACTTCCATTGCAGGTAATCTCCACATATCTGCTTTTGCATCTAGTCCTCTTTCTTTTGCAGCTTCAACTAGTCTAGCTTCGTTTTTACCTTTGTTTAGATAAGTCCAGGACATTGTATTTAAAGTATAAGAAAATCTATTCTCATCTATAAGACTGGCTGCAATCATAGTATCTACGATTAAACCATTGATTTTTATACCTAAATTACGTATCCAACATACGTCATACATTGCGTTATGAAATATTTTTGTAGCTGGTGATTCACATACATCTTTAAACCAAGATAAAACTTTTGTACGATCTAAGTTTGGACCAATCTCATGAGCAATAGGAAAATAACCTTTCCAACCATCAACAGCAACAGCTATACCTACAACTTCACCATTACCTATGATGGCTCCTGAACCCAGTTTCTTTAAGTCTGGATCACGTGTCTCTAAGTCAATTGCAATTTCATCTGCTGATCTTAAATCAGGATACTCTGTTGGCGCTAGCCATTCTGTTTGTGGTATAATCATTTCTTTAATTTATTTAAAATTTCTATTACTACATTAACATTATTTTCAGATAAATAAAGAGCAGCCTTACATAAACCTTCTAAGTTATCTCCAAGTTTACCTATACCTTGATTACATAAATGACAAATCCATCCTCTAAATTTTTTAGTTTCATGGTCGTGGTCTAATTGAAATCCACCATATTCTCTATTGTCTCCTCTTCTTTTTAATTCATTAACTGTAATACCACAGCAATAACATTCATCTGGTTTAGGTGGTGCATCAGATTTTAATTTTTTTATTAATGCAGTGCTTTGTTTTACACATTCTTTACATGATCCACTTCTTTTTTCTTTACCATAAGAAGCTGACCACCAAAAATGAAATTTTTCTACAGGTAAATCTTTCTTACAAGTGTTACAATACTTTACACCTTTCTCTGTTGGAGAAACAACATCTACTTCTCCTGTAAATATATTTAACTGTAAGTCTTTGTCTCTCACTTCTTCTTCATATCCTTCATTGTTTTAATTTCTAATTCACAATAATGAATTATTTTTTCAAGATCCTGTATACCTGCTTTGTTTTTATATCTACAAACATATTTAATTACGTTGCCCTGAAAAAATGAAAGATCATTCTTTGAAATAAATTCATAAGGTTGAATGTGAAACGATTTATAGTGTGATCCTCCGATTTGTTTATCTTGTGGAAATGCTTTATCAAACATATCTTTATTGCTCATAGTTTTCTCCTGTCATTTCATTTAAACATTCTTCTGCATTACCGTTAAATGTAAATGTTTTATTATCTTTTTTATAAATAATAAAAAAACTATCTTCTTTTTTTTCTATTTCTATTATTGTTATCATTTTAGTACCTCCATTATGTTGATTATAAAAAAAGTTAGTGTAATTGTTATAAATATATCTGATGTTATTATTCTCATAATTGATATCCTGTTCGTTTTATTTTTGCTTTTAGTTTATATAGGTTATTTCTTGCTCTTGTGGTTCCTACATACCAGACTCTATGTTCTTCATCATTTTTCTCTTGACTACGTTTAATAGATTTAAGAATTTTCTTTCCCATATCTAAACATAAAATTACGTTATCTTCTTCTCCACCTTTTGCTGCGTGTATTGTGGATAGCCATATTCTAGCATCAGTATTTAAATTTTCTCCATTGTCCAACATGTTTTTTATATATAATTTTTCTTTTTCATCTGCTTCAACAAATGCATCAAACCAATCTTTATTTCGATTCCATTCAACATCACCTGTGTATTCTTTTATATCTTTTATAATTCTATCTTCTAATTCCTGATGCCTGGTCCAAGACTCGTATTGCATTGCAGCTTTGTACATGGTCACTGAAAAACTTTTACCTTTATTCGTTTCATAAAATAAATCTTTACGTTTTAATTCTTCAGCTATCTTTACTTGTCTAGATATAGTTCTACTTAAAATTAACCACTTACCCTCAGATAAATCTACTTGACTCAAGTTACCTATGGTCAATGACTCTCCTTCAAAATCTCGTGGTAAATAGTGTTTTTCCTTCCTTATACCCATAATCTTCTCAATTGGCTTCTGAGACTCCTCCTGGACGGTTCTAGACACACGTTTTGAGTACTTTAGGACCCTTTCTTTAGCCGGTTCTTTAATAAATCTTTCTACATCTGCACCAGCCCATACGAATATAGCTTGGTCATCATCACCTGCTAAATAGATATCTTCTGATTTTTCTTTAAACACATCAAATAGTTTCCATTGTAATGGTGATAGATCCTGAGCTTCATCAATAAATACTGCTTTGAATGTAGGAAAGTTTTCTTTGTCTTTAGATTTAATTGTAAGATCCACTAAATCATTAAAGTCATACAGATTCTTAGCATCTTTATATTTAATTAAATTATCACTTATATATTTTAGAGTTGACCATACTACTTCTTTTGTATCGTGTTCCCATAACTCATACTCTTCTCTAACAGTAATACATTTATTTACTGCTTTATGTATCAATTGAAAATAAGGATTGTCACAAGTTAAATAACTTATTTCTTCTTTGTTATATTTGTCTGCGTATTTTACTTTTACATTTATTTCTTTACCAAACTTTTCATAATGATATGGCTGCATAATATCTTCTTTCTTCATATCTAAAAAATTAAAACAAAAAGAATGTAGTGTTTGAAAATAAGGTAAGTTTTTATCACTCGCTGGCATTCTTTCTTTTGCAACACCTGCTGCTTTTTTACTGAATGCGAAGTAACCTATTTTGTGAAGTGGGGTTCCTAGTCTTGCGTATGCTTTTGATCTACTTATAAGTTTAAATGTCTTACCGGTTCCTGGTGGACCATAGTACTTATAAATCATACTATATCTTCCTCACTTTCAAACTGATGTTGTTCATTAACATCTTCTTCACTTTCAAAATACTTCAATGGTATTCGTAAAGTTTTTAATGGTGGATACTGTTTGTTATCAGAATCTTTTCCAGGAAACTTTTTACTATGATCAAACTTAGCTTGTTCTTCTGGTTTCTTACTGGGAAATAATGCTTTAATCATTAACGATGTTTTAGCTGATGATTCTTTCCATTCATATGTTTTTAAATCATCATAGAATGCACTGTATAAAAAGTATGCATACTCATCATCTAATAATGGTCTACCACTTTTGAAAGAATTATACTTCTTAGCTTGTGGATCATTTATATATCTATGTATATGTTCTTTTAATATGTCTGATGGATTAGTTCCTTCTGCAGGTTCTAATATTTCTATTTTAGATTTTTCAAATAAGTTTTTTAATATTTCATAAAAATCATTAGCTTTTATTGTAGGTACTACTACGTGTACCTGTTCCATTAATAATGCTCTCAACTCTTTCTGACTTTCTATTCTATGCACATTCTTTGCGTGCACTTGTTTTGTTTGTCCTTCTTCATTCTCAACAGTAAAATACCATTCAGGTGTAGGTTTTATATTTAGTTTTTGTAATGCAGATAATGCTGGCCATACTGGTTTATTATCTGATATAATTCCGAACTTTCTTTTAACACATACAGATTTTACACACACTGGTGCTAGTAATGGATCATTACAAGTATGACCTTTGGTATCTTTACTCCAACTCTTTATTTTTTGATTTACATGTATGTCTGTCCAGTTATTATCAAACTCAAAATATTTTCTTGCAGCTTCTATAACTTTGTCTTGCCATTTGTCAGGATACTTTTTCTTAGCAAACACCATATAGTTATATAAGAATCTATCTCTACCATCTTTCATTAGTTGTTTAGTTAGTATACCTAAACATGGTGGACCATCTACAAACTCTTCTCCACCACCAGATAGTTCATCTTCTATAATTCTTTTTTGTATATCTTTTAGTTGATCTTCTGTTTGTGCATTTGCTGCAACAACTTTTAAAAACATATCTAACTGCATTTCTTCACCACTTGGAAGTAATGCTTTTCTAGAAATACTATTGTAAGGTAAGTTTATAAAATTACCGTTAGTCTTTTCACCATCAGCATTCTCACCTAGTGAAGTTTGTTTTGGAAATATTTCTGTGTTGATTGGTAGTTTAAATAAAAATAAAACCTGTTCTAAAAAGTCTCTTATCGCTTTTGCTTTTACGTACTCAGTGGTGAACACATATAAATGTAGTCCACCACTCTTCGATAGGACAGGTATTATCGGAAGTTTTTTTTCTTGTATAATGTCTAGATAAAATTTTCTATCTATTGGATATTTATCAACATCAATTGCACCAAACCTAGCTTTACCTTCATCAGTACATGGTTGTATACCAATAGATTTAACACCAGATAAGTGATCTAAATAATCTTGTTCAATTACAGATGTAGAGGACCATTCGTGTGGATACCTTTTCTTACCTGTTTCTCCATCTACAAAACCTTCAGTAGTTTTGCAAACTCCGTAGTTTCTTTTCAATCCTGAAAAGTATTTTATATATTCTTGCATTTATTCCTGTCCTTTTAATAATTTCTAAAGGCGCCTCCAGTCTCCCTTCAGCGCCTCTGTAGCTACATTCCTCTAGGGAATTAGATAATGTCTTTAGTATTTTTGTTTTCAACTTTATCATACTTAGGTTTAGCAGAACCTTTAGAAACTTCTTTCTGTAGATTCTGTGCCATAGTATAAGCTTCTGCATCTGTTGTATCAGATACATCTAACATTTTTACTAATGACGGCTTATATACATGCCAACTTTTATCTCCCCAGTTTTTTCCAACTGTCTTTAAGTTGAATATTGCTGAGTAAGCTGCCGGTTGAAATGTACCTTGTGAATCTGTCATTCTCAAGTTAGCAATCAAGTTGTTTAACTCTCTACCTGGAGTTAGATTAGATGATCTCATGGCAATCACAGCTTTTCTAAGCTCTGTACCAACTACAGCAACCACATAAAAATACATAGTTTTTTCTACATAATTTCCGTTAGTTAATCTGTATCTACCATTCTTTTCTTCAGTAGCATCTGCAGGTATCTCTAAATGAGTTCCTACTGGAGCAGCTGCGCTGTCTCCTCTTTCTTGCCACTCAGGAAACCTAGTTTGAGTGTGAGCAACAACTATGTTTAGTCCTTTTTCACCATCAATTAAATTTCCAAAACTACCAGAATAGATCATTCCAGGTTTTGCACCATCAACGTACTTTGCGTTTCTTGAGTTACACTCAGGAGATAACTGATGAAGAATCTTTAAGATCGGTGTTGATACATCATCCGATTTTAATTCTTCAGTTCCTCTACCTGAATCAGCTCTTAGGTTTATTGTAGATAATGCACCTGCATTATCTTTCTTTACGATTGTACTTTCTGTACTCATATATAACTCCTATTAGTTAATCGTTATTATTTATTTTTTAATTTAGTCTGACTTCCGTCAAACTTCCAAAAAAGATCTTCAGGAACATCGTTACCTTTGTTTTTCCAATCCTCCATGGTTACTCTTAAAGTAGCGGCATGAACTGCTTCTTTTTGAGAAGGTTCATAACCGTTACTTTTTGCAAGGTCGGCATATTCTGCTGCCTTGTTTTCTTCGCCTTGACCAAAGTTAACTGTGATTTCATTTTTCACAATATCACCTAAGCCGTTGTCTCGAAGCCATTGCATGCACTCAGCTTTTTTATCAGCTTTCATTGTAGCACTATAAACTTTTTTAATAGTTAGTTCAGAACCATCTTGTAGTTTTAAACTTTTTAAATTCATATCCTCCATTAATTTTGGAATGATAATACAACTAAAATGTTTTTCGTCTTCCTTTAACTCTTTGATTTGATCTTCTTTTAATTTTATTGAAGCTTGAATAGATTTTAATTTCTCTACTTCCTCTGATAATTTTTTAGGATCAATAATATCTGATTGATCAGGTGCATCTTGTCTTAAATTTATATCCATAATATTTCCTTTCATAAAAGGTATATAGGATTATTATATTGAAATGTCAATACTAGTTTTGAAAAATATTTATCTCTAATGGATAATATGTTTTTTCTTGTCTGTCCCATTTTAACAACTTATATTTGCCGTTAGTCATATCAGAAACAACTGAACATGTCACTCCGATAATTGCAGGATCACCAGATAATAATAAGTAATCGTCGGTTGTAAAATTTTTTAATTTATCTTTTATTTGAAAAATTAATGGACCAGGAGAAAAAATCATTTGAGCTTTTGCAGGAAGCATAACCGTAATCTCGCCATATTTCTGTGCACCCATAACATTATATTTTGGTTGACCACTTTCTCTGTCGACAGGTATGTCTTGTACTAAATACACTTTAGAATTATTTTTAGTTAGGTATTCAGTCATGTTATTGTACTCTTTTATTTTCATTATTGACTTTTATTCTTTTGTACATTATATAACAAATTAGAAAGAAAAAGCAAATGAACTACAAATTTAAAACTAAGCCTTATGGCCATCAATTAGATGCATTAGAAGCATCTTGGGATAAAGAAAATTTTGCGTACTTTATGGAAATGGGTACGGGTAAATCTAAAGTATTA